>OFGC01000030.1_pt1 | contig 154834 bp, 121 predicted proteins | sample 1521691 | NCBI WGS metagenome assembly OFGC01 (sample SAMEA3504121, study PRJEB24116) | mouse gut metagenome | biome: mouse gut; feature: mouse-associated habitat; material: faeces | place: Denmark | collected 2011
TTGAATCCGCGTTAATCCTTCCCATCCGCGGCGCAGTCGCGCAGCGACAAGCGAAGAGATCCGCGCCCTTAAATTCCTTCCACATCTTACCAATTGGTCCTTCCTTAACTTAACGGCGTCGGGCGCCCTCGCTCCGACCCTGCGGCAAAGAATCGAGTTTAAACACACCTACCTAATCCCCAAAACCTTATCACTCACCCTGCACGTTCTATAATCCAGCACGTTCTGCCGTCAAAAAACGTCAGAGATTATCAGCTGCTGCATCGACTTTGGCGGCAATATCCCTCAAAGCATTGCGGAGAGTCTCCTTCTGCTCGGGCGAAAACTCACATGGCTCACCATTGTCGTCATAGCCATTGAGAGGCGCATATATCCAAGTCCTTGATAAACCGAAGTAGTCTTTGGAAATATTCCCCCACTTCAGATACATCAACACATCTTTAAGTTTCTCTGTATTTTCACTCATTATATTAGATATTAAAATTGTTATTCACCTTAATAATAGCAACCCTCCGATTTACAGTAGCAATCAGATATTGTCAGAAAGTATCTGTATCTCGTAGGCGATAGTATCGAGAGCCTCCTTCAGCTTCTGACGTTCAGCTGCTGTGAAATCCGCCGGTTTGCCATTCACGATATCATGATTCAACTTATGGCATATCCATGAGCGAGACCTACCGAAAAAGCGCTCCGCTATATATGATGCATTAAGTACTTTCATGATATCATGCTCCCGAAAGTCAAATACCCTCTGATCAGCCGGTATCCCCTCTTTCTTAATTCGCTCGATTACGCCTTCAGCCATAGCCACCCCCTCCGGAGAGTCGGCACGTCGGATAATCTCTTCTACAAGTTCTGCGTCAGCAATCTTTTTATCTGCCATAATACAAAAGTAGTTTAATGCCTCAAATTTACCAATTTACATTGACACATACAAATCTCAGCTCAAAAAAACACATCTCCCCTACTGCCAGGTTGAGCTTAACGAAAAAAATCGAAAAGTTCTGTCACAGCTATTGCTCAATAACGAAATAATTACTAACTTTACCATCGCAAATAAAAAACAAATTGCCGTTCACCCTATAGCACTACCACAAGAGGACTGCGCGGCCAAATAAAATTATACCCAATGTCAGAGAAGGAAATTACAAAGACTGAGATTGATGCCATCAAAACAAAGCATCCAATTCTGTCAAAAATTCAATTCATGGGGAATCGTAAAGAACTTTTGAGAGTAGTGAACGGTGCATACATCGCCGAACGCTTTTTCAACAGGTCCGGTTCTTGGTTCAGCCAGAAGCTCAACAACAATATCAAAAACGGCAAACCCTGCGAGTTTACCCCCGAAGAGCTGCAGACACTTCAAGATGCGCTCTATACGATTGCTTATGAAATAGAAGATTTGGCCGACGAACTGATTTAAGAGCTTGTTTGACTCTAACCTCAGGAAATATTATACGCGTAGAAATGGTTGCATCTCCTCCCACAAATTGCGACGTCCCCTCAATTAATTTGACCCGTATTTGCGTTTGTTGGCCTCAATTTTGCGGCGGCGGGCCGCCCGACGGCGCTCGAGATCGCGAGCCTCTTTCTCGGCACGCTTCTTCTCTTTTTTTGTCTCTGCTCTTCGTTGAATCTTGCTATCTCTTCAGGATGGTCTTCCACCCACAACAACCGGAATACGAACCCGAAGCACGCAATGGCGATAAGGATGTAGATGATTATGTATTTCATAAAAAAAGGATGGATTAGAAGTTTAATTCGCCGCAAATATTCATAAACCCAATGAGAACGACAACCCCGAATGGCTAAAAGTGGAACTAAAAGCGGAACTAATTTTCAGAATTCGAACCGTTTTTCGAACCGTTTTTGGCACAATTCAACGGAATCGGAAGAAACTGAGTGAACACAGAGAACACAGAAGACACACACGTAACATCCCGATAAATCAACCATTTAGGACGGAAAAACTGGTGGCCACCCTCACAGGCGGCCACCAGCAACATTTCCATAATACTTTATTCGAACTAACCTAACATCATGAAACGATTTATCTTCTTTTCGACTGTATAACGATGCAGGCCCGAAAATGGTTCGCCACCCCACCATTTTTTTCGCAAAAAAATAATCGCAAAAAAATTACGGCTACTAAACAAGGTAAACCTTGCGAATCGAAAGGGCTTTGACAACCTCAACACAATCTTCCGTAGCGAGCACACCTCTGCTCATCGGAAGCTTTGAGTAAATATTTTCGTATAAAGATAGACTATATTCTTGGGGAATTGAAAAAGGTTAGGTAACTTTGCAGGTTGAGACTGACCATGCCCCGCGCGACACAGCCATCCGCCGCCTCGCTCCGGCAATAGCTCTGAGAGCTGGGCAGCCCGATATCGCTCATCGCGACAACCGACATGGTTATCCTAAACAAGCTTACGCCTGAAAGATGACACTTAAGAAGATTGCTTCAAACAAAATCGTGAAATGGCTCTGGATCTCTTTCCTGGGATTCGGGTTCATCATCGCTCTGCTTCTGCTCCTTATCTATAATGGAGTTATCGGCTACATGCCCCCTATCGAGGAACTTGAGGATCCTCACGACAAACTGGCCTCAGTGGTGTTTGCCTCTGACGGCACCACTGAGCTTGGCAGATATTTCGCCGGCGCTGGCAACCGCGTCTATAATGATTATGAGGCCATCTCGCCACATGTGATCGACGCGCTGATATCTACAGAGGATGCGCGCTTCCTGAGCCATTCGGGTATCGATTTCATGGCTCTGGGCCGCACTGTGGTGAAGACGCTCGTGATGGGCGACAAGTCATCGGGTGGCGGCTCCACCATCACCCAGCAGCTAGCCAAACAGCTCTATTCGCAGCCTTCGAGCAATATGGTGAAGCGTGCGATGCAGAAGCCCATCGAGTGGATGATCGCCATCAAGCTTGAGCGATTCTACACGAAGAATGAGATCATCAACATGTATCTCAACCGCTTCGACTTCCTCAATAACGCCGTGGGCATCAAGACGGCGGCGAATGTATACTTCGGCAAAGAGCCGGATGAACTGAATGTGCAGGAGGCGGCCATGCTGGTAGGTATGCTGAAGAACCCGTCGTACTACAATCCGCTGCGCCACCCCGAACGCACTCTGGGCCGACGCAACACAGTGCTCGACCAGATGGTGAAGGAGGGTAAGCTTTCGCAGCAGGAGGCTGATTCGCTCAAGCAGCTCCCGCTGGGGCTGGACTATCATAAGGTTGACCACCGCGAGGGGGGCGCCCCCTACCTGCGCGAGGAGATACGCCGACTGATGACGGCCAAGAAGCCTTCGCGCCCCGACCGCTCGGATTATGCCAACCAATTGGGTTACAATATCGCCTACGGACAATACACCACCGACTCCACCCTCTGGGAGGATAACCCACTTTATGGCTGGATTCTGAAGAACCCCAAGCCTGATGGGTCGTACTATAATCTGTACACCGATGGTCTGCAGATATATTCCACCATCGATGTCAGAATGCAACAATATGCCGAAGAGGCTGTGTGGCAGCATCTTGGAGGCACTCTGCAGCCGGCCTTCGATGCCGAGAAGCGCGGGTCGGCCACAGGTCCCTACTCTACTAATCCGCAGGAGATCTCGGGCGCCGGCGCACAGCGTCTGATCCGAAATGCCATCCGTCAGACTGAGCGCTACCGCGTGATGAAACTCGCCGGACACTCTGACGACGAGATACAGGCCGCTTTCCGCCAACCCTTCCAGATGGATATCTTCACTTATGTGAAAAAAGATGGCAAAATCGTGCCGGGCTCGAAGACTGTCACCATGACACCCTACGACTCGCTGCTCTACATGAAGTCGATCTTGCGCACCGGCATGATGGCGATGGACCCGGTGACGGGTTATGTGAAGGCCTACGTGGGTGGCCCGGATTTCATGTATTTCCAATACGATATGGTGGCGCGGGGCAAGCGCCAGGTGGGATCTACGGCCAAGCCGTTCCTCTACGCTCTGGCCTTCGAGCAGGAGTTTGACCCCTGCAGCACATTCCCCAACACGCAGCCCAACTTCGGAGGCTGGATGCCCCGCAATGCGGGCAAGAGCCGCATCGGCGAGAATGTCGACCTGCGCTGGGCGCTGACCACATCCAACAACTGGATCTCGGCCCGTGTTATCCAGGCTCTGGGTGCGCGCTCGTTTGCCAACAAGCTGCGCATGTATGGCATCAACGGATTCCTCGAGACCAACTACACACTCTCGCTCGGCAGCTTCGATGCCTCGGTCGGCGAGATGGTGTCGGGCTACTCTACATTCGCCAACAAGGGTGTGCGCGTCGATCCGGTCTACGTGACACGCATCGAGGACAACCAGGGCAACGTGATATACTCACCCACCGCCCACCGCACCGAGGCCCTCAACGAGAATGCATCGTATAAGATTACATCGGTGCTCTTCGATGTCATCGACAAGGGCACAGGCCGCAGCCTGCGCGGCTCTTACGGCATCAACGCCGAGATGGGGGGCAAGACCGGTACGACCAACTTCAACTCCGACGCCTGGTTTATGGGCTTCACACCAGAACTCGTCACCGGCATATGGGTCGGCGGCGACGAACGCTACATCCACTTCAACTCGATGGCTTACGGGCAGGGTGCGAAGGCGGCTCTGCCGATCTACGGCCTCTTCATGAAGAAGGTGTATGCCGACAAGAAACTCCCCTACTCGCAGGATTCGAAGTTCAGCTTCCCGGCGGACTTCTCACCATGCGACGGACATAGCTGGGGAGCCGCACCGGCAGCCGACGCTGGCAGCACAGAGGTGGTGGAGGGTGTCTTCGACTGAGGCGCCCACACCGTGGCGCCTACATGGCCGGCAGAAGCCCACGCCGCCTCACACCACATGACATAGCCACATGACATAAAAGCGGGTCAGACGATACTAAATTTACCGTCTGACCCGCTTTTTATGCCAAATTATTTTTTCCATTCAAAAAAAACATCTAAATTAGCATCCGAAACATCGCAGGGCGTAAGAAAAAACATTCCACACCCCGCAGATAAATCTGATTCAACCAGACATAACAACAAAACTTAAATCTATACACAAATCAAAAATCATGGCTAACAAGAAACTGAAAATCCGCGATCTTACTCTTCGCGACGGCCAGCAGTCGTTATTCGCCACCCGCATGAAGCAGGAGAATATCGACGCACTCCTCCCCCTCTATCGTGACGCACACTTCTACATCATGGAAGTATGGGGCGGCGCAGTGCCCGACTCTGTGATGCGCTATCTCGGTGAATCTCCCTGGGAGCGTCTCCGTGCCTGCTCGAAGGCCATGAAAGGTATTTCACTGCTCTCTGCCCTGTCGCGTGGCCGCAACCTCTTCGGATATGTGCCCTACCCCGACTATGTGCTCGAGGGCTTCTACAAAGAGGCTATCAAGAATGGCCTCAACGTGATGCGTATCTTCGACGCGCTCAACGACATCAACAATATCCGCGAGTCTATCCGCATGATCAATGAGCTGGGTGGCATAGCAGATGCTGCTGTATGCTACACTGTCGACCCGAAGGATGAGGCTCCGGCTCCTGTCAAGAAGAAGGGCTTCTTCGCACGCCTCTTCGGCGGCTCTGATCCGGCTCCCGCAGCTCCTGAGAAGATCTTCACCGACGAATATTTCGTGGAGAAGGCCAAAGAGATGGAGCGCCTCGGTGCGAAGATGATCACTCTGAAGGATATGGCTGGTCTGGTGAATCCGGCCCGCATCTTCTCGCTGATGCCGAAGCTGAAGCAGGCGCTGACTGTGCCGGTGGACTTCCACACTCACTGCACTCCGGGCTATGGTCTGGCTGCGGTGCTGACCGCTATCATCAAGGGTGTGGATATCGTTGACACCAACATCTGGTGGTTTGGCGGCGGTTCGGCTGCCCCGGCTATCGAGCTGGTATGGATTTTCTGCCAGAAACTCGGCATTGAGGTCGACGTCAATATGGAGGCTGTGGCCAACATCCGCGCCAAACTCAAGGATGCCCGCAAGGCTCTCGCCGCATTCGACCTCAACAAGGATAAATGGCCCAAGGACTTCGATGAGGCTTACAAGGCTATGCCGGCCGACATCGATGCTGCCTTCGACGCCGCAATCAAGGCTGCCACTGAAAACCGCGAGCAGGATCTTCTCGACGCCTGCCATAAGATCGAGGCATACTTCGGCTTCCCGAAACCGAATGAGCTTGTGAAGAATGCTGAGGTGCCGGGCGGCATGTACTCCAACATGGTGGCCAACCTGCGCCAGCTCAACTCTGAGGATGTGCTCGAGGAGGCTATGGCTCTGATTCCGAAAGTGCGCCGCGACGCCGGTCTGGTCCCGCTGGTGACTCCGACTTCGCAGATCGTGGGCTCGCAGGCTGTGGCTCTGGCTCTCGACCGCCGCAAAGGTGCGCCCGACTACACTAATAAGAATAATCAGTTTGTGGCTCTCGTGAAGGGTGAGTACGGCAAGACTCCGGTGCCCGTTGACCCGGCATTCCGCGAACAGATTACCGGCAACGCTGCCGAGACTCCCTACGATGTCAACTCCTACCGCAAACCGGCCAACCCCGAGCTGCCCGAATTTGGTGGCGTGAAGCTGGCACAGAACGATGAGGAGTATCTGCTGCTGCAGCTTCTCCCGGCCGTAGCCACAGGCTTCCTCAAGAACAAGCGCAAGGCTGAGTTCGAGGCTGCCAAGGCTGCTGCTCCCGCCGAGGCTCCGAAGGCTGAGGCCAAAAAGGAGGAGGCTCCGAAGGAGGTCATCACCGGTCCGTGCCTGAAGGCGCCGATGGGTGGCACTGTCATCGAGATTCTCGTCAAGCCCGGCGACAAGGTGAAAGCTGGCCAGAACGTGCTCGTCTACGAAGCAATGAAGATGGAGAATGACCTCGCCTCTGACCAGGAGGGCGTAGTGAAGCGCATCCTCATCGCCGAAAACGACGTCATCGGCACCGACCAGCCCCTCATCGAATTCGAATAATCCCCCATACCCCCATACTGACAAAGGGAGGCGATGCCACGGCATCGCCTCCCTTCTGCATTTGCTTCAGAAGCATCCATATTTTTTACAGGACACTAATGAATAGACATCATAGTTGTAATCCATTCGTTGAACAACGGACATCTGTCCCTAATTTTTGTCAGGCCAATCACACTTGCGATATAATTACCAAATAATACTTTTTCGTAACCCGGTATGGCTCTGATCAGTCGCTTTGATGGAGCAAGCGTTGGCCGAGAATTGATATCTTCAGGGTTTGAAAACTCTCGGACGGCATCTTCGAGAATTGAAAAATCCATCTCTGTTTTGTCAAAATTCTCTTTGAATACAGCTATATCGCTAAATAGGAGACTCTCAAATTCATGAATCTGCATATAGGGAATAAAACGGCCTGCCAATTCGGGAGCAATCTCTTCTTTCATCCTGTCACACAAGAACCTCAACCTCTCACTCAAGGATGGTATGTTCTTACTTTCATTCCATCCGGGGAACTTATAGCTATCTTTTATACCATAATAATCCACAAGCATTGACACATACGCACCGTTTTCATGAAGATGTGTCTCAATCTGGCGTTTGATATTGGGCCAAGGCACAATACCTCCGTTAGATTTCTTTACAAGTGGAGCCTCTACATAAATATCCAAATTAAGTAATGCCGGAGCAAGCATTTCCATACAGAATTCATTTTCTGTGGGCCCTTCGCATACTATAATTAGCCTTTTCATAACGGTTGTCCCCCCTTCATGATTCTTTGTTTCCACAAGTCTCCTAAAGTGTAGTCATTCAACCATTGACTGAGTTCTCGTGAATTTAACCGGCGTATTGTAGATTTACCCTCACGCTGGTCAACTGTAAGTATATCCTCAGGTTGGAAATTACTTATTAGCTCAGCATTCTGTGTAGCCGCTATCACCTGAGTGCCACGATTTGCAGCCATTTTTATAAGCCCTGCCAACTTCTCGATAGCCACCGGATGTAGCCCTAACTCAGGCTCATCTATAACAATCACTTTCGGAAGATTGGGCTGCATGAACAATACTGTCAAGGCTATAAATCTTATCGTACCATCAGAAAGTTCATTAGGCCCATATATAACCTCTGAGAATTTATCCCTCCATTGCAGCCGCACTCCACCGCTCTCATTCGGCACGAGATAGAAGTCGTGAAAGAAGGGGGCTACTGATTGAATCACATTTACCATCCGCTTATACACCATCGGATACTTGGTCATAATTCCATAGAGATATGCAGCCAGATTTCCTCCTTTAGAGTAGAGCAAGTAGGAGTCATTGACAACATTTGATTCTCCGGTAAATGGAGATGTGCGACCGGTGTCATGGAAATGAAACTTCCTTATTTGAGACATATATTGCTTGATGTAGTCCTCGTTTCTGGCACCATGATAGTCCTTCAATACTGTCTCTGACTTATAGTTCGCAATAAAGTGATACGCATATGCGTTATTCTCTGATTCTGAAGTATAGCCAAGTTTCTCACTCTCCACAATCAAGGAGCCGTCTGACTCTATTAAATCAAGCACATATGAATTATTGCCTTCATTAACCTCAATTGAGATACGGTCGGTAGTTTTTCTGCCCTTGTGGAGAAGTTTATCCACACCTCCCGATTGTGCCACACTTCTTGCAAGAAAGCCTTCGTAAGCATTCCCCAAGAGTTCAAATAGAGAAAGAAAATTGCTCTTCCCTGCCCCATTTGAACCAATCAAGATGTTGATCGCATTCAATGGCACGCTAACGTCATTGAATGACTTATAACCCTTTATCGAAATTGAATCCATCTATTCAGGCGTTTCAGTGAAATTGTATTAACTTTTTACGAAAAAGATTAAACAACTTCATTGTCAACCTCTGTCGCAAACTACACCATAAAGTTAACATTTTACTTCCACTTATTCAAGACTCCACCGCTAAAAAGTTGAAATCTGCGGATTATCCGCCCCATAAAGGAGGGTGGCTTCCGGGGTGTAAGGAAGGTCGGCATGGAGGCGGGTTATGCGCGGAGTTTGCGGTCGGTGATGGTGCAGACGCAGCTGTCGGACCATACGTTTTCGGCTGTCTCTACCATGTCGATGATGGTGTAGATGGGGAGTATTATACCCATCAGACCTATGTTGGCCCCTATGCCCGACATGAGCGAGAGGGTCAGGAAGTAGCAACCCATAGGCACTCCGGCATTGCCGATGGCCGATATGATCGAGATGAATACCCACACCAGAATCGTGCCCCATGAGAGGGGCATGCCGTTGTTCTGCATCACAAATAGCGAGGTGACGAGTATGAAGGCTGCACAGCCATTCATGTTGACGGTGGTGCAGATCGGGAGCACAAAGCGCGACACCCTCTTGCTCACCCCTACTCTCTGCTCGGCGTTCTCCATCGTCACAGGGAGGGTGGCAGCCGAACTCTTGGTGAAGAGAGCCATCAGCACGGCAGGCATCATGGCCCGCAAGGTTTTAAGGGGGTTGATGCCGTTGCATAGCAGGAAGATGGGGAGCACGATGAGGAATTGCGTGAGGTTGCCTCCTATGATTACGAGCACATATTTCCCCAACGAGTCAAACACCATGCCGCCGCCAATCTCCGCCACGAGCTGCGCCGCAAAGGCCACAATACCTATCGGAAGCACTGCAATAAGCCAGCGTATCAGCACAAAGAGGAGCTCTTGCAGCCCATTGAGCAGATTGAGCAGGGTCTGCTTCGGCTTACTGTCGGGCATGCGCGAAAGTGCAATGCCGGCAGCAAAACACATTATCAGCAGAGCCAGCACATTGCCATCGAGCAACGGGCGCACAACATTGTCGGGTATGACCGACATCAGATGATCGGCATACGACATCTCTGTGGTCCCGATATCGGCACTACGCTCCGCAGCCACATCCGCCACCGGCAGATTCCCGGGCGCAATGACCAGATAATAGGCCAGCCCCACCAGCGCAGCCGCCGCTGTGGTGAGTAAGGTGTAAGTGAGCGTTACGCGAAACATACGCCCCATCTCGCGTCCGCCCCCTATCGAGGCAAGCGTGGTGACTACGGCCAGCACAATCGTGGGCACAGCCAGCAGCCTGAACAGGCGCGTGAATATAGTGGCCGTCACATTCATCACCGCATCAATCGCATCTACCCTAAGCAATCCAAGCACCACTCCGAGCACGAGCGCTCCGAGCCATATCCAAATCTGATATTTCTTCATCTCTTACAGGATTCTACGGCATGAAGAGTCCTTCCTGCCGAAATAGTTTAGTCTCGAAATAGTTATAGCAATTCACAATATTAGCTAATATTGAGGCAACCACACTTAATTCATATTAATTTTAGCATAAGACCCAGCAGCCTTGTGCGTGACCGCAATCTATAAGCTCTCTGCCTGACGCCAGACCGGAATATCAACATATGGCAGAGGGGGCGGGACGATTGAGATTTCAATCGGTCCCGCCCCCTGCGTATCATTGTCTGCCATGTCAGTCAGCCACCTCTGGAGGGGTCCTGGCTGACAGGCGTCATGTCAGAGCTTACGGTTAGAGGATCACCTTCTTGCCGGCCACGATATAGAATCCGTGGGGCAGCTCGATCTCATTGCGGCCTACATGGAGGCTGACAATCTGCGAAGAACCGTCGGCGCGTGCGATCTGGATCATTGTGGCATCGGGAGTCTCCACGTAGAGGCGTCCTGAAGCAGCCCAGACGTTGAGGGCATTGGCGTCAGTCACATTCACGACTGTAGTATAGTCAACCTTGCCGGTGAAGCCTGAAGCATTGTAGATGCCACCGTTAACAAACTCAGCATCCGCAGTCTGCGTACCGTTGCCATCGTTGAAGATGATCATCATCTTGGGATTGGCATCGGTCACGGTGCATGTGAAGCGGTAGTAGCCGGTCTCCGGATCGAGAGCGATTGACTGACCGGGCCAAGTGCCGCCGGTATAGTTCTTGTTGTTGTTCTGGTCCCATACCCAAGCCTTCACATCTGACCAGTTGGCAGAAGAGTTGTCGAAGAAGGCAGTGTAAGTGGTGGGATCGGTCGGGATGATCGGATCATCAGGTATCTCACCTGCACCCTCGATAGTCTTCACATAGCCGTTGAGGTCATAGTAGCCGCCGTTGACAAACTTCACGCCATCTTTCGAGCTCTGGTTGTTGCCGGCATTGCTGAAGATAATCATTGAGCCGTCGGCGATTTTGCCTTCGCCTGAGTATGTCCACTTGTAGACATTGTTGCCAAGATAAGTCATGCTCTGGCCGGGCCATGAGCCGCCGGTGTAGTTGGCGCTGTTGCTCCAGATCCACACAGTGGCAGGATTCCAGGAGTCATGCTCGAAGAAGATGGCCTGCTCGCCCTCTTCCATTGCGGGCTCGATAGCCTCTTCGGGTTCCTCGCGGTCGCCGCCTACGACAACGCCGCCACCCACGGGCTTCTCTGTCCAAGTCTCATCGGGCATAGTCTCCTCGGGCCATTCAGTCCAGGCTGCCTCTACAGGAGCCTCGCCATAGAGATACTTGCCATCTACGCCCACTTTGCCGGGAGCTTTTGTCTTGTCGGTGTCGAGTACGTATACGCGCAGGTTACCCTTGCCTGAGCACTTGGCAGTGAGCTTGCCGTCGGTCACATTCTGCACATCGCCGGTGATGGCATCCACATAGCGGCCGTTGAGCACGTCGGTGAATGTGGCATCGCCGCTGATAGTGACGAGTACATATGAGTCAGTATTGGCATCAGTATAGCGACGCTTGAAGGCGAAGTTGCCCGAGCAGCCGTCGTTGCTGTACTGACCCTTACGCAGCGCGGGCACAGCGGCGCGAATCTTGTTGAGGCGCTGGATGTGCAGGGCGAGCGGATAGCTCAGTGTTGATGCGAGGTTGCCGGTGGCGCCGGTGTAGTCAGCGAAGTCGTTGACAGTCACATCACCCTCGAGATAGCCGCCGAAGTATGCACGGCCGGTGTCCTTAAGAGCGAGAATGGCACCCTTGTCGATATCCTTACCCTTCTGGAACTCTACCTCCGAACCATAATAGATACAGGGGATGCCACGGAAGGTGAACATCAGCGAGAGGTTCTCAGCCCAAGTCTCCTGCGAGCCCATGAAGCGGTAGTTGCTGTCGGGGGCATAGTCATGAGAGTCTACGTAGACCACATTGTACGTGGCGTCGTTGTAGAGATTGTCCTGGCTGCGCACTCCATACGCACCTGCAGCGGAGTTGAAGTTCCAGTGCATTGCGAAGTCGATTACGCTCAGGCCTGAGAAATCGGTGTAGTCGGGAGTATGGTAGTTGTTGCCCTCGAGCTTGGCATTGTCGCTCTTGCGCAAGATTGCGTCGGCATGGCCAAGATCGTCGGTGCCGCTCTCAAGCACTGAATCCCAGTTGGTGTGGCCCGCTACGGTGAAGTAGTCGTGTGAGCCCTCAGTTTCGGTAGGGATAGCCTCGATTGAGTCCCATGATTTGGGATCCATATCCCAGGCATAATTCTTGTTCTCCTTCCAGGTATAGTAGCAGGGTGAGCAGTTGTAGTTCTCGCCACGATAGATTACCTCCATCGAGCGTGCGCACACCTCGCCATACATGAAGAAGGGAGTATCACCACGCTTTGCCTTTGCCTCGGGCGAATCAGCAGCCTCGAGGAACTGGGGCAGGAACATCTTGTTGAAGGCAAGACGCGGAATATGGCCCGCTGTATCGATACGGAATCCATCGACGCCCATCTTGATGAAGCGCGAGTAGCAGTCTACAAGATAGTTGGTCACCGCAGGGTTCTCTGTATTGAGGTCAACGCAGTCGCCTGCAATCTGACCCCACCAGCGTGAGGGGTCATCCCAGTCAAACCATGCCTTGTGGTGATAGTAGTTGTGGATATCCTTGTTGGTGAAGTCAGTGTTCTTCATCAAGGCCAGACGCGAGTCATACTGCGACTTGGCCGGGAGCTGAAGATAGTTGTCGGGGAGCAGACCGCCATCCTTCTCTGTGATGGGGAGCATCGAGGCATTGATGTCGGCGAGATCCTGGGTGTAATCCTTCTTAAACATCGGAGCGAGGTTAGTCTCACCGAAGTTGCCGGTGTGCTGCAGCACGATGTCGAGTATGAGTTTCATGCCACGCTTGTGAACCTCATCGATGAGCTCCTGGAAAGCCACATCGGCATCTTCGGCAGTCGCATCTTTCGCCACATAGCGGTGGTCGACCTTCGAGAAGTCGAGGGCGTGATAGCCGTGATAGTCGAGGCCGGAGGCATTCTCTACCACCGGGGTAATCCATACGGCAGTGAAACCGAGCGCCTTGATATAGTCGAGCTTTTCGATCAAGCCCTTGAAGTCGCCGCGCCATTCGGGGTCTTTGATGTTGTTGACGCCATCCCAGCAGTAGACGTTGTTGTCGTGGTCACCGTCGTAGAATCGGGTTGTCATCGCGAAGTAGATAGTCTCATCGCGGAAGTCCGTGCGGTCGCCCACAAAGGTTGCCGCGTTGCCATTTGCAGCGATAGCTGTCAGCAGAGCGCCGGCAAATAAGCCTTTAAGTCGAGTCATGGATAGATAGATTAAAAAAAGTAATGTAAGAATTTATGAGTAAATTTAGTCTAAGGTAGCGGCGGTCAGTCAGAATGATGCCGAAATGCCATGTCGCAGCTGTCGGCTTGCTATCATCATTCATGATGTCCGCATAATGAAGCTCAGTGCATGCTTGTGTCTTCTCCTGAAGAGGTAATTGAAAAGTTATCTGAACAATTATACGATAATGGAATCAGTTAAGCCTATGGAGAAGATATAATCATCTCAGAGTTTTCATGGAGGAGGAAGAGAGGTTGACCGTGGGAGAGTTAGGAAGTGAGGAGTTAGAGAGTGAGGGTGAGGGAGAAAGATAAAAGGCTCGAATGGCCCTGAATTCAGAGGGTCAGACGAGCCTTTTGTGGGGCTTCAGAAGCATCGTCCGACGTTGTGTCGTGATGATACCTCCTTATTTTTTTGAACGGTTGCCGTAGCGGCTGCGGAACTTGTCGACACGTCCTGCGGTGTCCACGAGTTTCTGCTTGCCGGTGAAGAAGGGGTGAGAAGCTGATGTGATCTCAAGCTTCACGAGGGGATACTCCTTGCCGTCAACCTCGATTGTTTCCCTTGAAGCCACTGTTGAGCGAGTGATGAAGATCTCGTCGTTAGACATATCTTTAAACACCACTTCACGATAGTTGGAGGGATGGATGTCTTTTTTCATCTCTAATTTTTCTGCAGTTAAAAATTATTGTTTCTGTTGGGCGGGGATAAGCCTTGACCGTTAGCCGCGGAAGCCGGCCGGCGGACCGGGCTGATACCCCCTGTTTTGCATAGCAGGTCGCGATCCCGCTATATTCGGCCCACAAAATTACTAATTTTTCTGCAATTGGCCAAACAAGGCCGTTATTTTTACGTAAATTTCACCGCGGACGTCAGATGAAACACAGAATCAGCACCTGCGCCACGATAACTCGCATGAACATCGTCAGCGGATAGACCGTAGAGTATGCCACTGCGGGCGAGTCGTTGTTGGCCACCTTGTTGGCGTAGGCCAGTGCCGGCGGGTCGGTGTATCCGCCGCTCATCATGCCGATGATGCTGAGATAGTTCATCTTGTATTTGCCTCGCGCCAGAATACCCACCACCAGCAGCGGCAGGAACGTGATGAGGAAGCCGTAGCCTACCCATATGGCGCCACGCACATTGAAGACCGTTGCGGCGAAGTTCTCTCCGGCCGCTATACCCACTGATGCAAGGAAGAGGCAGATGCCGATCTCACGCAGCAGCAGATTGGCCGATGAGTTGGTGTAGGTCACAAGGTGCAGGCGTGTGCCATAGGCGCTGATGAGGATAGCCACCACGAGCGGACCGCCGGCCAGACCCAGCTTCATCGGCACCGACATGCCCGGGAACTGCAGCGGTATGCTGCCGACCAATATGCCGAGGAATATGCCGATAAACATTGTGATGAGGTTGGGCTCATTCAGACGCTTCATCGAGTTGCCGAGTTTGGCGGCCACCGAATTGATGTCGTCGAGCTTACCCACCACTGTGATGCGGTCGCCCATCTGGAGTCGGATATTGGGCGAGGCCAGAAGATCGACGCCGGCGCGGTTCACGCGGGTCACATTGAGGCCATAGGCGGTGCGCATGTGCAGTGAGCCGAGCTTGGCACCGTTATACTCTGTCTTTGTCACCACGATGCGGCGCGATACGATCGGGCCCTTCTCCATCTCCCATTCCTTCTCGATTTTGGGTCCGAGGAAGCGGGTGAAGACCTCTTCATCCTGTATAGAGCAGATGATGAGCACCTGATCGTCCATCTGAATCACATCCTCAGCCGTGGGGATTACTGATTTGCCATCGGGGCGCTCGATGCGCGACACCACGAAGTCTACAGAGATCAGCGTGTGAAGTTTGCGGATGGTCAGTCCCTCTACGAGTTCGTTGGTGACACGATATGTCACACGGTGCGGAGCCATCAGCGAGGCCTTCTTATCCTCCTCTACCTCTGAAATCTCCTTATTGATATCGACCTTGAAGACCTTCTTGATGATAATCATTGTCAGGATGATGCCCACCAGGCCGAGCGGATATGCGGCAGCATAGCCCATCGACATCTGCTGGCTGGCGTCATAGGCGTCGGCATTGACCTGAAGCACAGTCTGCTGGGCCGCACCCAGACCGGGAGTGTTGGTCACGGCGCCGCTCATGATGCCCACCATCTCCTGTAGCGAGGTCTCGCCCTCGGCGCCACCTTGCAGGAAGTATATCACCAGCATCACCACCACATTCAGTCCGATGCCGGTCAGCGCGAGACCATTCATGCGGATTCCACCCTCACGAAACGATGAGAAGAAACCGGGGCCCACCTGCATACCGATTGAGAAGATGAAGAGAATCAGGCCGAATTCACGAAGGAAATGCAGGGTATCGCCCTGCACCGTGTAGCCGAAATGACCCATCAGGAGTCCGACAAAGAGCACGAAAGTCACTCCGAGTGACACTCCGAAAATCTTGATTTTACCCAAGTATATTCCCGCGAATATCACGAAGGAATAGAGCAGTATCGTGCTTGCCAACGACACTGTGTGAGGCTTAATCAAATCTAATAGCCAATCCATTTTGTTTAGATATTTGTTATAACTCAGTAATTGATGTCAGATCAGTCGGCGTCGCTGATGAGGCGATGTCAGCGGCTCCATGCCGCACTGCGTGGGCGGCATCGATTCGCATATCGGGTTTACGACCTGCAATACTCTGCATTTCAGGCCATTTGCCGTGCCACCCACTCCGATAACCATCCGGTCGGGGAGCCGGGGGTGGCTCAATATTTGCAAATCAGAGTGCAAAATTACACAAAAAATCCCTAAATTTGCATAACAGACTATATAAATACTTACTAAAATACGGAAAATGACTAAGAAAATTCGTGCCGCAGTCGTAGGCTTCGGCAATATAGGCCATGCGGCTCTGCAGGCTCTGCAGGAGGCGGCTGATTTCGAAGTGGCAGGCATCGTGCGCCGCAATCCCGCCGACCGCGCGGGCATCAGCGAGGATATCCCGGTGGTGGATTCAATCACGGCTCTGAAGGAGGTGGATGTGGCTATTCTGGCCGGTCCGACCCGCAAGATCGAGTCGCAGGCCAAGGAGATTCTGGCCTTGGGCATCAACACTGTCGACAGCTTTGATATCCATTCGGCAATCCCGGCTCTGCGCGATGCGCTTGATGTGGTGGCCAAGGAGCATGAGGCTGTGAGTGTCATCTCGGCCGGATGGGATCCGGGCAGCGATTCAGTGGTGAGAACGCTCATGGAGGCCATCGCTCCGAAGGGTGTCACCTACACTAATTTCGGTCCCGGCCGCTCGATGGGCCACACCGTGGCGGTGAAGGCCATCGAGGGGGTGAAGGATGCTCTGTCGATGACTATCCCGCTGGGCACCGGCATACATCGCCGCATGGTGTATGTGGAGCTGCTGCCCGGTTATGAACTGGCCAAAGTGGCTGCCGACATCAAAGCTGACCCCTATTTCGCCAACGATGAGACCCACGTGATGCAGGTCGAATCGGTGGATGCCCTCAATGATGTGGGCCACGGCGTCAACATGGTCAGAAAGGGTGTGAGCGGAGCTACGCATAATCAGTTGCTGGAGTTTGACATGAAAATCAACAACCCGGCTCTTACGGGCCAGGTGCTCGTAGCCGCTGCCCGCGCTTCGATGCGTCAGCTCCCCGGCTGCTACACTATGATTGAGATTCCGGTGGTGGACCTGCTTCCCGGCGACCGCGCCGCATGGGTGGCACGCCTCGTGTGACACCACCCCCCCCAAAAAAATATCCGTTTAAATATGGTGTTGATGCCAGTCACATGTCATCAACACCATATTATTTTTATTTTCATCTCTAAAGAAATTGACTTCGTTTAACATTGCGTTGAAAAAAAAATAAAATACATCAGTTTAAGCTTTTTCGTAATAATCTAAATGGCTTTAACATATGACACACTCTGAGGGTTAACTGCATTACAAATATTCGGTATTCGATATTTCAATTAAACAATCTTATTTAAGACGAAACGAAATAGATTTTCCGTTAATGTGCGATAATAATTTTGATATGTTTAATTATCTTTGCACCACAAATGAGGTGTCATCATTGCCATTACGTATCTCTCAAAAATTAGCCATACACTATTTTTGAAGATTTTTTGAGAGATACTCACGGCTGATGACTTGATTAGATCTGACATTTTCACATATGAGAACAGGTGGCGACAAGACACACAGACGCTTGGTGCAGGATGCACTTAAGCTCTTTACTGAGCAGCCCTATGATAAAGTGACTTTCAATGTGCTCGAACGTGGCACCAAACTGAGTCGCGGGGCTATACTTTATCATGTAGACAATAAGGAGACTCTCTTTCGCGAGGCGGCTGAGTTATTCGTATTCTACAATAATCCGCTGCCGGAGCCGGCTCCGGAGGATTCACATCCGCTGCTGACCACCATCAAACGCTTCGTGGAGATCAAGCGCGAGGAGCAGGATTTCTGGCGCGAGCACGGCATACCCAACATCAACTACGCGCGTATCATGATGACCATCTCGTCATTCTCTCTCTTCCCGGACTCGCGCGAGAACGCACGCCAGCTCTACCGTAAGGAGGCCGACATCTGGAAGCTGGCCATCGAACAGGCCATCGAAAGGGGTGAGATACGCCCCACCGACCCTCAGCTGACCGCCGAACTCTTCCTGAGCACATATATCGGCACAGCGCAGTCAGGCATGATGGAGAGCGAGGGGTATAATGTCGACACTCTCCACGATCTGCTGATGAAGATTTACTCGCTGCTGGCGGTGTGAGCCGACATCCCCGATACTTATTTACACAAACACATATTTACCAATAAGCCGTAACGGACGCGGGCGCATGATAATTCTGAGACTATCATGCGCCCGCTTCAGTATCAGTGGGTATAAGTATCTCTCAAAATAACACTTAGAGATACATATCGGTCATGCCCGACCCTTATTCCATCAGCTTGCGGTAGCGGATGCGGTGGGGAGTGTCGATCACGCCGTCGCGCTTCTTGCGATATTCTTCGTAGTCGGAGTATGATCCTTCGTAATAGGTGACCTTGCTGTCGCCTTCGAAGGCGAGGATATGCGTGGCGATACGGTCGAGAAACCATCGGTCGTGGCTCACGACCACCGCACATCCGGCAAAGTTCTCCAGACCCTCCTCAAGGGCGCGCAGTGTGTTGACGTCGATATCATTCGTAGGCTCGTCGAGCAACAGCACGTTGCCCTCCTCTTTGAGCGCCATTGCAAGATGCAGACGATTGCGTTCGCCACCCGAAAGCACCCCGATCTTCTTCTCCTGGTCGGCACCGGTGAAGTTGAATTTCGAGAGATAGGCGCGGGCGTTCATGTCGCGGCCACCCATGCGGAAGCTCTCCACACCCTGCGAGATGACTTCATACACACTCTTCTCTGGCGAGAGATCCTTGTGAGTCTGGTCTACATAGGCTATCTTCACAGTCTCGCCGACTTCAAATTCGCCACGGTCCTGCTTCTCAAGCCCCATGATGAGCTTGAAGAGGGTGGTCTTGCCGGCACCGTTCGGGCCGATAACACCCACGATGCCGTTCGGGGGGAGCATGAAGTTGAGGCCGTCGAAGAGCACCTTGTCGCCGAATGCCTTGCCGAGGTCGATCGCTTCTATGACCTTGTTGCCCAGACGCGGACCATTGGGGATGAATATCTCGAGTTTCTCTTCGCGAGCCTTCTGGTCTTCGTTGAGCAGGCGGTCGTAGCTCGAGAGGCGGGCCTTACCCTTGGCCTGACGGGCTTTAGGGGCCATGCGCACCCATTCAAGCTCACGCTCAAGTGTCTTGCGGCGCTTTGAGGCCTGCTTCTCCTCCTGAGCCATGCGCTTGGTCTTCTGGTCGAGCCATGACGAGTAGTTACCCTTCCAGGGTATACCCTCTCCGCGGTCAAGTTCAAGAATCCATCCGGCCACATGGTCGAGGAAGTAGCGGTCGTGGGTGACGGCGATTACTGTGCCGGGATATTGCTGGAGATGCTGTTCGAGCCAGTCGATCGATTCGGCATCGAGATGGTTGGTGGGCTCGTCGAGCAGAAGTATATCAGGTTGCTGAAGCAACAGGCGGCAAAGCGCCACACGGCGACGCTCACCCCCCGAGAGTGTGCTGACCTTCTGGTCATCGGGCGGACAACGCAGCGCATCCATGGCGCGCTCGAGCTTATTGTCGATATTCCAGGCATCGGTGGCATCGAGCTTATCCTGCAGCTGGGCCTGGCGGTTGATGAGCTGGTCCATCTTCTCAGGGTCCTCAAGCACCTCCGGATCAGCAAAGGCATTGTTGACCTCATCATACTCCTTCAAGAGCTGCATGATGGGGGCCACGCCCTCCTCTACAATCTCGCGCACCGTCTTGTCGGGGTCAAGTTTGGGATCCTGCTCAAGGTAGCCCACCGAATAGCCCGGCGAGAACACCACCTCGCCCTGATAGCTCTTGTCGAGACCGGCGATAATCTTGAGCAATGTCGACTTACCGCTGCCATTCAAGCCGATGATGCCGATTTTCGCACCATAGAAGAATGAGAGGTAGATGTTTTTGAGAATCTGTCGCTGCGGGGGGATAACCTTGCTGACCCCCACCATAGAGAATATTATTTTCTTGTCGTCTGCCATATCGGTAGATTATGATGACTTATTTAAGTTTGCGGGCCGCTGAGGTGCGGTAGTGGCAATTGACCTTGCCGTGGGCGATGTTGTTGAGCTTGGCTTTGATCATCTGCTTGCGTATAGGTGAGATATGGTCGGTGAATACCTCGCCGAGCAGATGGTCGTATTCATGCTGGATGATGCGCGATGCGAAGCCGCTGAATTCCTCATCGTGGGGTTCGAAATTCTCGTCGAGCCATCTGAGGCGCACGTGCTCATGGCGGCGCACAGTCTCGCTGACTCCGGGCAGCGAGAGGCATCCCTCCTCACGCCCCACAGCCGGCACATCGTCAAGCACCTCGAGCTGCGGATTGATGAGCACCATCTTGAAATCCTTGCACTCCGGGAAGGCGTCGGCCAGCGGTGAACCGTCAATCACTATCAGCGCGATTGACTTGCCGATCTGCGGCGCGGCAAGTCCCACGCCGTCAGAATTATACATCGTCTCCCACATATTCTCAATCAAGGGCTTGAGATCGGGATAATCCGGGGTAATATCCTCGGCCTCCTCGCGCAACACGGGCTGACCGAGCAGATAAACTGGCAATATCATTATAGTTATCTCTGTATGTGTAAATTATTCTATGTTTTTTGAAAAATAGATCGGTTGCACACGCCGTAGATCGGGGGTACGCGCCAATCCTCACGCCTCAGTCATGCCGGGCATTTAGCCAGTCGGTGAGTATTATCACTGCGGCTGTCTTGTCGTGGAGCTCCTTCTTCTGGCGGTCCTTGCGGCTAACCCCTCCGGCGAGCATGGCCTGCAGGGCTATGGCCGAGGTGAAGCGCTCGTCGAAACGCTCTATCCTGAGATCGGGCATCTCGCGACGCAAACGTCCGAGAAACGGCTCGATATAGCGGGCACTCTCTGAATCCTCGCCCGCCAGCGTGCGCGGCAGCCCCACAACAAGCAGGTCGAGCGGCTCACGCAGGCGATAGTCGCGTATGAAGTCCATCAGGTCGCAGGTGCGCACCGTGGGCAGCCCGTTGGCCGAAATACGCAGCACATCGGTCACCGCCACTCCGCAGCGTTTCCGACCGTAGTCGATAGCCATCACTCTCCCCATACGCCGATATCTGTTTTTAAAATAGACATATACATTGCCGGGTATTGATTTTTCAAACCCCTAATTTACGAAAAAAAAACGACATATCCGCCACCCACCTAAGAAATAGAGCCCCAACCCCACATTTTCAATCTTTTTCAAGCCCCTATGATTAAAAACTGACTTCAGAGCATGTAGAGAAAAATCTCGTCCCTCATCACGCGAACGCATAATACAAGGCTTACACGCCATAGGGCGCATGGCCCTATCTCTGTATTAAGTAGTTGCGAAGAATTAAACATCATAAGTGATTCTTTTTCAAAGAATGATTTGAACAATAATTTCACTTTCTCTTCGGCGCTTTTTGCCGTCATCGTCAGTCGCTTAGCTCGCTAAGCTCCTTCCTCCCCCGGCAAAAATCACTCGAAGATAAAGCAAAATTAGTTGTTCATTAATTCTTCGCAACTACTTAAGCGAAGTGGCGACACTACAAATATAAGAGAGCCGGCTTTCCCGCTGCAAAGAGGGGGAAAGTCGGCTCTCTAAATTCTGTGGCGCCGGCGCAGTCTGCGCGTGAGCGCCTTACCGCATGCCGGACTTTATCGCGCGCGGATTGAGCGGCGCTGATATTTACTTGCCGAAGTAACGCTGGTAAAGACCATAGAAGCCGCGTCCGTGACGTGCCTCATCTTTAGCCATCTCATGCACTGTGTCGTGAATTGCGTCAAGGTTCTGGGCCTTGGCATTCTTGGCGATGCGCATCTTATCCTCGTTGGCACCTGCCTCGGCGTGCATGCGCTTCTCAAGGTTAGTCTTGGTGTCCCATACAATCTCGCCAAGAAGCTCGGCGAACTTGGCAGCGTGCTCAGCCTCCTCCCATGCATAACGCTTGAAAGCCTCTGCTATCTCGGGATAACCCTCGCGGTCGGCCTGACGTGACATAGCCAGATACATACCCACCTCTGTGCACTCACCCATGAAGTGGTTGTTGAGATCCTTCTTCATCTCATCGTCTACATCTTTTGCGACGCCGATCTCATGCTCGGTCACAAATTTCAGAAGTTCATCCTGATTGAGCTCTTTAAACTTTGACTGGGGTGCGTTGCACTGGGGGCACTTCTCGGGAGCCACCTCACCCTCTGCGATATAGCCGCAGATGGTGCAAATCCATTGTTTTGCCATACTTTTAATATACTTTTATTTTCGTTTTTCTGATGCCTTGAGGCTACCGGGAACTTGCCGACAACCCCTTTCAGTAGTATCGTTACTTTAGGTTCAACAAATAACGCGCCAAAAAGTTCCACCCTAACCGGCTAATTTTACGTTTATCCTATATTTTGTCCCACACACTCCCCGTACAGTGTGCACCATAAGCCTGTACGCACCTGCGACAAGTGTACGGAAACGGACACCCCTCCATTTCGCTACAATCCTACAAATCAACATCTTGCAAAATTGGCACGCCGATTGAATCCTATATTTTCCGAAAACTAACCCGTCCGGTTCGCCGGACACATATCCAACACCTAAGAAATGGACAGAGAATTACCTACATCCATACGCCGCCGCGCCCGCATTGTCAGATTTGGCATCATCGCCGCCATTTTGGTGGCCCTGGCCGTGGCGATAACTCTGATAGCGGTCTTCACCACCCGATCGGTCAAGGAGTCGGAGCTGCTGCTGGGCCAAGTTGAGCGCGGTGCGCTCGAAAGCGCCGTCACCACCAATGGCAAGATTGTGGCCGCCTACGAGGAGATTATCGTTTCGCCGGTCAATTCGCGCCTGCTTGAGATATATGTCCATGAGGGAGACAGCGTGGTGGCCGGAACCCCGCTGATGCGACTCGACCTCGAAAGCACACGCACCGAATATCAGCGCCTGGCCGATGAGGTCACGATGAAGGAGGGTGAGATGCGTCAGACCAATCTCAATGGCGAGACATCAATCTCACAACTTGAGATGCAGATCCGCACCAAGGCCATGGCGGTCGACGCACTTGAGGCTGAATACCGCTCGGAAGTAAGACTCGACTCTATAGGCAGCGGCACCGGCGAGCGTGTGCGCCAGGCCGAGCTCGCCTGGGCTACCGGCCGGCTCGAACTGCAGCAGATGCGCCGCCAGCTCGACAACGAGCGACTGCTCCAAAAGGCCGCCGCCCACAACAAGCGACTCGAGACCGACATCTCCCGCCGCTCGCTCGCCGAAGCATCGCGCACACTCGACGAGGCCCGCATCTCTGCCAACCGCAGCGGCATCATCACCTATCTCGCCAATGAGATTGGCGCCACAATCAGCGCCGGTACAAAGATGGCCGTCATCTCCGACCTCTCCCACTTCAAGGCGCAGGGTGAACTCCCCGACGCTCATGCCGACAAATTGGCCGTAGGCACACCCGTCGAGGTCCGCTCTTCGGGCAAAGTGCTCAGGGGACACGTGGCCAATACCACACCGCAATCGAAGTCAGGCGTCATACCCTTCACTGTGAGTCTTGACAACGATTTCGACCCCGCCATTCGCGCCGGACGCACCGCCCAGATAAGCATCATCTACGATTCGCGCCCCGACATACTCCGCATCCCGGCGGGCAGTTTCTTTCAGGGTCCGGGCAACTACACCCTCTTTGTGCGCACCGCCGACGACCGCCTCGAGCAGCGCCACGTCACCCTCGGCGAAAGCAACCCCGACTATGTAGAAGTGCTATCCGGTCTGGTCGAGGGTGAGAGCGTGGTGATATCCGACATGAAAGACTACCAAACCTATAAATCATTAAAAATCAAAAACTAACTATCATATCAATCATGGATATAATCAAACTTGAAGGTATCGAAAAGATATATCGCACCGCCGACATCGAGACTCTGGCTCTCGACAATGTGAATCTCACCATCGAGAAGGGTGAGTTTGTAAGCATCATGGGACCCTCAGGCTGCGGCAAATCGACACTGCTCAACATCATCGGTCTGCTCGACACCCCCACCAAAGGGAGCGTGAGCCTTATGGATAAGAATCTCACCGGCGCCTCCGACCGCCTCCTCTCTGACTTCCGCAACCACAACATCGGGTTCATATTCCAGAGCTTCCATCTCATCCCCTCGCTCGATGTGATGCAGAATGTGGCGCTCCCGCTCACCTACCGCAGCGGCATGAGCGCATCGGCACGCCGCAAGCGGGTGCGTGAGGTGCTCGAAAGTCTCGGGCTGGGGCATCGCCTGCATCATCTCCCATCGCAGCTGTCGGGAGGTCAGTGCCAGCGTGTGGCCATCGCCCGCGCCATCGCCGGAAACCCCGAGATAATCCTCGCCGACGAGCCCACCGGCAACCTCGACTCCCACATGGGCGCCGAAGTGATGGAGCTGCTGCACCACCTCAACCGTGATGAAGGGCGCACCATCGTGATGGTGACCCATAATGAAGAGCAGGCACGCCAGACCGACCGCATAATCCGCTTCTTCGACGGCCGCCAAATCCGCTAACCCCCTCCCGAAGCAAGATTGTGGTGCGACCGAAGTGAGCACCGAGTCTCCGCTCCCGAGGCAAGCACCATCCTCTCCCCTCCAACTCCCAAAATCCATTCTATTTTACACCCATTTAAATATGAAATATCTTAATCAGATATTATTCGAGATGCGCAAGCAGCCACTCATGACGTGGCTCTCGATCATCGGCACCTCGATTGCAATCTTCCTCATCATGTGCGATTTCATGATCAACAACATCGCATCTGTCAATGTTACACCCGAGACCCGGCGTGACCGCATTCTCTATGGCACCGGAATGTATGTCCGCGCCGGCGAGTCATCCTCATTTTCATCATATCTTTCACTCCACACCGCGCAGCAGATATATGGCGATCTCGATGGCATCGAGTGTGTGTCATACTCCACCGAATCAGCCGATCCGGTAGACATATCCGTCAAGGGGGCCGCACCCTCCACTCTGCGCCGGCGCGGCGTGGATGGCAATTTCTGGAAAATCTACGACTTCGAGTTTCTGCAAGGCTCACCCTTCTCGACCGAAGAGGCTCAGGCCGGTGTCAAGAATGTAGTGCTGTCTGAGTCGACTGCCATAAGCCTCTTCGGCAAAGGTGAGGATGTGCTGGGACGCGAGCTGACCATCGACCACCGTCCCTACCGTGTCAGCGGCGTGGTCAGCGATGTGAGCCCGATTCTTAAGGAGACTGCCGCCGACCTCTACGTCTCCACCACCGCCATCGGCGCCGACACTGCCGTGTGGCACGACCATCTCGGCGAGCTCAAGGCCATACTCCTCATGAAGCCCGGGATCGACCAGGAGCATATCACCCGCCAGGTACGCAGCCGCTACGCATCTCTCAATTCTCGCCTGGCCAAGGATGATATGGAGGTAATCTACCTCGGCCAACCCTACAATTCGGTTGAGAAATCCTCAGACTTCGGCACCAACACCGCCCCCGATTTGGAGTCGCCGCGACGCATGCGCATCATCTCTTATGTCATACTGATGCTCATTCCGGCCATCAACCTCAGCAGCATGACCCGCAGCCGCCTGCGCCGCAGAGTCAGCGAAATCGGACTGCGCCGCGCCTTCGGGTGCACTCGCCTGCGCATCATCTCCGACCTCATTATCGAGAATCTCATCCTCTCGCTCTTCGGCGCGGCAATCGGGCTGGTGCTCAGTGTGGCTTTCGTGCTGCTGTTCTCAAACTATTTCTTCAATTTCAACGGCTTCTTCCTCGAATCATTCAGTCAGACTCAGGTGCGTCCGACGTTTGACATGCTCTTCAACTGGACCAACTTCGCAGCCGTCTGCATAGCCTGCTTCATCCTCAATCTCCTCAGCGCCGGCATACCCGCCATGAAGGCCGCCTCAGTAAATCCCGCCGAGGCCCTCAGCGGCGACAATATCCATAAATAAGTATAGAGACCGATAATATGAAACGTGCACTTATCTCACAGACTCTCCACGAATGGAAGGAGAATATCTGGCTCATCATAGAACTGCTCATTGTGGCCGTAATCATCTGGGGCTTGACTCTCTTCGTGGTCAACTCCTACGACTTCTCACATCGCCCCAAGGCATTCGACATCACCGGCGTCTTTGCCGGCAACATAGAGATCCGCACCTCGCCCGAAGAGGGGGGGGGTGGACTTCGGCGAGGAGACCCAGGCCACCAATGCTGCCGACCTCCAGGCGCTGCTCGATGATTTCAGCCGCCTCCCGATGGTGGAGGCTGCCGGTTTGGGAGCCAACGCCTTGCCCTATCAATTCAACTACTGGGGGTCAGGCCTGACATTCAAGGAATGGGGCGACTCGATCCAGATTCCGGTCAATGTGCGCAACATGACTCCCGGCATGGCGCGGGTGCTGCAATTGAAGTCAGAGACCGGCATGACGCCCGACGCATTGGCCGACGTGCTTAAGAATGACAGCTACCTGTACAGCCGCTCGCTCAACTACGATATGCAGCGCTCAGACTTCATGACCTTCACCCGCCTTACCCCCGGCGGATATCTTGAGGGGCGGCGCATCGGAGCTCTGATTCCACCATTTGTGCGCAATGAATATGAGTTGTTTACGGATGGCACCCTCATCAAACCTTATCAGGAGAACACCCTCGACATCATCGAACTCCAGGACTTCGCCGTGCGCGTAAAGCCGGGGATGGAGAAGGATTTCGCCGATTTCATCGCCGCGCATCAGGAGTTTCTAAGCCGTCGGAATGTCACGGTGCATAATCTGCATCCGCTGACGATGTCGCGCGAGATGACCACCTGGAATGCGCGCAATCAGCAACGTGTCTATATAGCCGGTGGATTGCTGCTGCTCTTCATCGTCTTTATCGGGCTGCTGGGCACCTTCTGGTCGCGTGTGCATGTGCGCACTCCTGAAATCGCGGTGCGCAAAGTGTTCGGCGCCTCGAATACCGACATCTTCCGCCGCCTGCTCAGCGAGGCTATGCTACTGCTGAGTGTGAGCGTGCTTCTTGCCGCCGCTATCGTGGTGCCGCTGCTGCCCAAACTCTCAGCATCATTATTCAGATCCCAGACCTACCTGCCGGGGTGGCAATGGCTGATGGTGCTCTCCACCATAATCACTCTGCTGCTTATGGCCATGATGATTGTGGTCGGTGTGGCTATCCCGGCTTACCGTGCCATGCACATCCAGCCGGCACTCGCCCTGAAGGAGGAGTGATTCAGCCTCTCCTCTGCGCGACTCGCATCATCAGGGTATACTCCCACATTCCTCTGAGTTGTATCATTACCTCTCCATTCTGACACGCATTTGACCATACCGATGGATAGATTCTATATTATTGTTGTTACTCTCCTCCTCTCAGGAGCATTCACTCTCCGCGCGGGCAGCATGCCGCTGACCCTCGCGGAGACAATCTCCCGGGCTCGCGCCTCAAGCCTCGAGGCGGCGGTGGCTCTCGACCGTCTGCGCACATCCTATTGGGAGTACCGCTCATATCGCGCTTCGCTGCTGCCAGAAGTCACCTTCCGCGGCTCGCTGCCTACCTACCGCAAGCAATACTCCACTTATATGAATGCCGAAGGGGAATACTCCTTCGTAGCCAACCATTACATGCAGCTCAACGGTGAGTTCTCTGTCACCCAGAGCATCTGGCCCACCGGCGGCACACTCGGTCTGACTACTTCAATCGATTTCCTGCGCCAGTTCAGCGGCGAGCCTTACAATCGGTTCATGTCAATACCGGTGGCCCTCACCCTAAGCCAGCCGATTTTCGGAGTCAACGAGACCCGATGGTCGCGACGCATCGAGCCGGTGAGATACCGCGAGGCACAGGCGGCTTTCCTCTCGGCGTCGGAAGATGTGGCTATCTCGGCAATAAATTATTACTTCTCGCTGCTTATGAGCCGCGAGAACCTGGCCATCGCCCGCCAGAATCTCAGCAATGCCGAGAAACTGCATGAGGTGGCAATCGAGAAACGCGAGATGGGACAAATCAGCAAAAACGATCTCCTGCAGATGGAGCTAAATCTGCTTGATGCCCGCTCGGCGCTTACCGATTGCGAGACCTCTCTGCGCACATCTGCCTTCCAGCTGCTGACTTTTCTGGGCATTGACGAGGATGAGGAGCTGCTCCCCGAGGTGCCACCGATGCTGCCGGGGGTCGACATCCCCTTCGATGTGGCCTACGCCAAGGCTCTCGACAATAACCAATTTGCCCACAATCAGCTGCGCACCCAGCTTGAGGCCGATTATGCTGTGAGTCAGGCCAAGGGGGCGATGCGCTCTATCACGCTCTTCGCCCAGATTGGTTTCACCGGTGAGTCACACTCCTTCGATGATGCCTACCGCGGGCTGAAAGATAACCAGATGGTGGAGATCGGGGTTGAGATTCCGCTGCTCGACTGGGGTAAACGGCGTGGCAAGGTGAAGGTGGCCGAAAGCAACCGCAATGTCACGCGCACACGCCTCAACCAGGAGGCCCAGACCTTCCGCCAGAATCTATTCGTGCTCGTGGAGCGCTACTCCAACCAGCGCCGCCAGCTCGAGCTCGCCGCACGCGCCGACACCATAGCCGCGCGCCGCTACGCCACCAACGTCGAGACCTACCTCACGGGCCGCATATCCACGCTCGACCTCAATGACTCCCGCACAAAAAAAGATGAGTCACGCCGCGAATATATCCAGGCTCTCTACGAATTCTGGCTCTACTACTACCAGATTCGCAGCCTGACGCTTTGGGACTTCGCCACATCATCACCCATTGATGCCGACTTCGACCAATTGCTGTAATGCGGCTTCTCAGGATAAGAATACTTATCCTCTCCCCACCGCATGGTCTTGCAATACGATTGATTTTTACTAATTTTGTAGTCTATATGTGCGCCTTGGGCGCGTTTCTTACTTAAATAGAATGATTCTGATTGTTGATGATGATGCCGCAGTGCGCACATCGCTTACTTTTCTGTTGCGCCGCGAGGGACTGGAGCCGCTGGCTGTGGCTTCGCCCGACGAGGCTCTCGGGGTGTTCCGCTCAACTCCCCCTGACCTCATATTGATGGACATGAACTTCTCACGCGCCACCAGCGGCGAAGAGGGGCTGCATCTCCTTGCCCAGGCACGCATTCTGGTGCCTGAGTCGCCGGTGGTACTCATCACAGCATGGGGCAGCATCGACCTGGCTGTGAAAGGTATGCGGGCCGGTGCGGCTGACTTCATCACCAAGCCATTCGACAATCGGCTGCTTTTGCAGCGCATTCATTCCATACTGGATCTTTCAGCGGGGAGTGCACCTGAAGCCTCGCCCGGCAGCCGTCTCGCTCCCACTGCCGACGATGCCGCAGAGTTCAATCGCGATGGCATCATCGGGCGCAGCAATGCCCTGCAGCAACTCCTCGCCACAGTGGCGCGCGTAGCCCCCACTGACGCCTCAGTGCTGATTCTCGGTGAGAATGGCACCGGCAAGGAACTCATAGCGCGCGCCATACACCAGAATAGCCGGCGAGCGGCCGCTCCGTTTGTGGAGGTCAATCTCGGCGGCATACCTCATTCGCTCTTCGAGAGCGAGATGTTCGGCCATGTCAAGGGGGCATTCACCGGTGCGGTGGCCAACCGCAAGGGGCGCTTCGAGATGGCTGACCGCGGCACAATCTTTCTTGATGAGGTGGGCGATCTTGACCCGGCTTCGCAGGTGAAGATGCTGCGAGTGCTGCAAGAGCACACCTTCCAGCCGCTGGGCGACTCACGCACCCGCCGCGCTGATGTGCGCGTTGTCAGCGCCACCAATGCCGACCTCACCTCGCTCGTGGCCTCAGGCACATTCCGCGAAGACCTCTACTATCGTCTGAATCTCATCACCCTGCGCATTCCGCCGCTGCGCGAGCGTCGCGAGGATATCCCACTTCTTATCAATCATTTCTCACGTCTGGCGGCCGAACGCAACTCGCTGCCTCAACCCGAGTTTTCAAGCGATGCGATGACTCTGCTCACGCGCCTCCCCTATCCTGGCAATATCCGCCAGCTGCGCAATATCATCGAGAGGGCCGTCATCATCACTGGCGCGCGCCGACCGATATCGGCCGCTGACTTCGCGGGCGAAGCTGAGGCGGCCACACTCGCAGCAGATGCGCCGGCAGCCACAGATTCCTCCTCCCCCTCCACCCTGGCCGACCTCGAACGCGACGCCATCCTCACCGCAATCCACGACCACGACGGCAACCTCTCGCGCACCGCCCTCTCCCTGGGTATAACCCGACAGGCCCTTTACCGTAAATTAGATAAATTCGGAATCACCCGCCATTGACCACCGTCTACCTATATATAGGGTATATAGAGCGACACTATTATATAGGCCACTATGGCCGGGACTCTTTCAAATCTCGGTAAAATGCATTAACTTTGGGGTCGGAACCAATGACGTCGTCTAAACTTATTTTTCGAAAAAGTTTAAATTAAAAAAGTTTATACGGCTTCAATATCATGATAAACACAATGACTGACATCAGAAAGCAACCGACAGCCATCGTCACCGGTGCCACAAGCGGCATCGGCGAGGCCTGTGCACGACGCCTGCACGCGGCAGGCTTCCGCGTCATCATCACCGGACGCAATGTAGAACGACTCAATGCTCTCAAATCTGAACTGGGTGCCGATGCCTACCCTCTCGTGTTTGATGTGCGCGACCGCGAGATTGCCGAAGCCTGCATCGCATCTCTCCCCGCTGAATGGCAGGATATCGATGTGCTCATCAACAATGCCGGCCTCGCCCTCGGACTCGATAAGGAATATGAGGGTGACTTCCGCGACTGGGACACAATGATTGACACCAATATCAAGGGACTCCTCTACATGACCCGAGCCGTGGTGCCGGGAATGGTGAAGCGTGGCAAGGGGCATGTCGTCAACATCGGTTCGGTAGCCGGCGACGCTGCCTATGCCAACGGCAATGTCTACTGTGGCACTAAAGCCGCCGTCAAAGCCATCACCGACGGTCTGCGCATCGACCTGGCCGAAACCCCGGTGCGCGTGACTCTGCTCAAACCCGGACTCGTCGAGACCCGCTTCAGCGAAGTCCGATTCCATGGCGACACCGAGCGCGCCGCCAACGTATATAAAGGTATCGCCCCCCTCACCGGCGATGATATCGCCGATGCAGCGCTCTATGCAATCCAGGCCCCCGCGCATGTACAGGTGGCTGAAATGCTTATCCTGGCCACTCATCAAGCCAGCGGCAGCGTAATCGTAAGAAAGTGACCCGACGCCTCCATCTCCCAAGCGCAAGAAGCCTCTTCGCCATCCTGACTCTGATTTCAATCGCAATCGGAGGCTGCCTGCTATGGCCTGACGCGAAGTGGCTCACGGCTTCGACCCGACAGATAATTATGATATCGTTGCTCGGCGCCGACATTATCGCCATAGGCATGCTTTGGCAAAGTGTGATGCGCCCCACTCGCATGATACAGCGGGGGATGGAACTGCTCAGCGAACAGGAGACCAACAACCGTCTCGCTGAAGTCGGCCAACCGGATGCCGACAATGTAGCCCGTATCTTCAACACCCTCATAAGCCGCCTCCACGCCGAGCGTATTCGCCTGCAGGAGCAAGACCAGTTGCTCGGCAGCCTGATCGATGTCTCACCGATGGGGGTGGCTATGATGGATTTCGATGGTAAGATATCGCGTGTCAACCCGGCCTTCCTGCGCATCACCGGCATAACCGATCCGGCTGCGCCCCTCGGGCATCGCCCGGAGGAGCTGAATCTCGAACTAGTAAATGCCGTGGCCGCTCTGAATGATGGTGATTCGCGCACTCTCCGCCTCAATGATGCATCGCTCTACAGAGGCTACCGATTGTCGTTTATGGACACCGGCTTCCGACGCCACTTCCTGCTGATTGAATCGCTTACCGATGAGGTGCTCCGGGCCGAACGCGAGGCCTACGGACGCGTCATCCGGCTTATGGCGCATGAGGTCAACAACAGCATGAGCGGATTCACCACTCTGCTGCATATCCTGTCTGACATACATAGTGCCGATTCGGAACTGATGGATGTCATCACCAGCGTCAGCGACCGCTGCGCCGGGCTGGGGAAGTTTATCGCCGGATATGCCGATGTGGTGCGCCTCCCCGAGCCGCGACTCGCCGAGGTGCAGCTGACCGACTTCCTGCAAAGCTCGCTCCCGTTCTGGGAATCATGCGCCCACCAGCCGGTAAGGCTGATTGTGGCCCCCGACCTCCCCTCAGTGATGGCCGACATCTCGATGCTCGGTCAGGTGATGGTGAATATCCTTAAGAATGCCGCCGAATCGATAGCCCAACTCCACGCCGCTGCCACCCCCGCCACTGCCGCAGAGATCAGCATCAATGCAGCGTGCAATCAGGCCGGCGATGTCGAACTTGTAGTCACCGACAACGGAGCCGGCATATCCCCGCGGCATGCAGCCCGAATATTCGAATCCTTCTTCTCCACCAAAAGCGGTGGCCAGGGAATCGGACTCACACTCGTGGCCGAAATACTGCGCCGCCACAACTGCCGATTCAGCCTCTCGACCGACTCCGACGGGCTGACCCGCTTCAGAATTGTTTTTCCCTCCCTACGTCAAGCCTCCAAACTCAATCGCCAACCTCAATGACTCCCGACGACGACTCATTCGAAAAAATCGCCCGCGAACTCTGCCGCGAACTGCGCCTCCGCCACATCCGCAGCCTGCTGCTCGGCTTGAGCGGTGGGGCCGATTCGGTGTTGACTTTCCATCTGCTGCGACGTGTGGCCGAGATTAATCCGGATTTCCATTTCGGAGTGGCCCACGCCAATTTCAATCTGCGCGGTGATGAGAGCATGCGCGACCAGAACTTCGTGGCGGCGCTGCTCAATGCATTCCCCTCAGCGGCGAAATGCTGGACACGAAGTTTCGACACCGAGCGGTTCTGCGCCGAAAATCATCTGTCGACCGAGATGGGGGCACGCCGGCTGCGCCATGAATGGTTTGACGAAATTGTGGCCCGCGAAGCCTACGACCGTATAGCCACCGGACATAATGCCGACGACAACGAAGAGACCCTGCTCATGAACCTCCTGCGCGGAGCCGGCACATCGGGGCTGCGCGGCATGCAGCGCGACAATCAGCGGGTGTTCCGCCCCATCCTCCGTCTCACCCGTGATGAGGTGCGACGCATGGCTGCAAAGTTCTCTTTCCGTCATCCCGACTTCCCGGAGCCTATCGCCTACATCACCGACTCCTCAAACCTCACCGACGACTACCGCCGCAATTTCCTGCGCCACAAGGTGATACCGCTGCTTGAGGAGCGTTGGCAGGGCACCCACACCGCCCTGCAGACCACCCTGCAGCTGATGACTGAGGAGAGCGCCATCGTGGAGAGGGCCGTCGGCACCATCATCGCGCGCCACACCGACGCTCTCCCCAATGAGGAGATTCTGAACTTCGCATCGCCGCTGACCCTGATCTACCGCTGGACACTCCCCTACGGGGGCACCCCCTCGCGAGCAGCTGAAATCGCCCGCGCCATCGCCCGACGCCGTTTCGGCGCGCGATGGATTCTCTCTGACCCCTCGGGTGAGTGCCATGAATTTGTGGTCACTACCTCAGCACTGCGCCGCAAGAGGATTGACGCGCAACCAGACTCCGCACCACATCCTATAACCGGCGACTACCCTCCACCCACAGCGCCGCAACATTTCATCAAGGGGAGTCCGGACTATGACTCTATCATCGCATCTCTCCGCTCAACACCCCTGTCGGAAGTGATTCTCCCCGGCGTGCCGGCCGACTATGAATGGCGCCACCCCGAAGCAGGCCAGCGGATGCGCATCTCGACCAAAGCCACCAAGTTGATAAGCGACATACTGAAGGAGAACGGCATACCGGTGGCAATGCGCCCCCGGATATGGATGCTCTGCAGCCGGACCTCGGGCCACCCCGTGTGGATTCCGGGCATCAGGCGCGCAGCCGACTCACTCATCCAAGGCTCCGAGCCTCGCATCTTCCGGCTCACCCTCCAGCCCCTCCGCTCAGCATCAGGCCATTCAGACCAATCAGCTGAATAACTCCCGCCGACACAAAACCATCCGCCCCGCGCCGATGTTATCTAACTGCATTCCCTCTCATTTCTCTCCCTCTCAATGCATCTGCCGCACGAGGCACATGCGCATAGGCTTTGGGGAATGCTCACGGCAATCAACTCTTTCTTTATGATTTATTGACAAGTATTGAAGAAGTTGTTTGCATAATTAAAATTATTATTGTAATTTTGTGAGGAGATTAGAATTACGGCGGGATAGCGACCGCGTAAATCTCTTCCACCTCCACAGATTCACTAATATTTTTTAGTTTCTTTGAGTTTTTGAGAGTGATTAAGGTCTCTGATTACGTTTTCGTAAAGTAAAAATGTGACGCCTACCTTAATATCTGCCACTCACCGGAAACTCGCCAACGCGGATTAACATCCTGTCACTACGGATGTTGTGCGCATTCCTAAATCGAAGTCGCTTCAACGACTTCTCACTTAACCGCCCCATAGTTTCTGACAATTCAGAAGTCCTTTCTCTCCGGGCTATCAGGTGCATTTGACAATTCTCGGGTTAAACTTTCCTATTTAATATACTCCACCGCAGTGTGTGGGGGAGAATATCTAAATAGATTTTGAAGTTGTCATTACATTTTCTCTATGTTTTTCTCAAAAACTTCTGACATCTTCATTATTACCCGTGCATGAATTAATTTCTATTCTATAGATTAATTCAATTTAAGATTATAATTTAATATGCAGTAAATGGCACATCGACAGGTCATTGATGTTGATAATCTTAACAGCCTGAATCTCAGTCGGTCAGCGACTTCCGACAGAATATTATCGCGTGGCAAATAATTCCAACAAGACTACCCCAATAACTTCCTCTCTTAAATCTCTTATGTATAACCTCCAGGAACTCAACGAAATGGATCCGGCTAAAGTAGCTGAAATCGCCGAATCCATGGGTATGAAAAAATCATCTTCGGATTCTACCGAAGAGACAATCTATTATATTCTCGACAATCAGGCCATCCATTCGGCCAAAGCTGAGGTGTCGGCGCTTGGCAAAGATGGCCGCAAGGAGCGCAAGCCCCGTCAGAAACGCAGTCAGAAGGAGCAGCCTAAAGCGGAGGATAACGCTAATGCTTCAACTGCCGAGGCCCCCGAACAGGCTGCTCCCGAACAGGCGCCTAAACGCCGCGGGCGCAAACCGGGTTCAGGCAAACAGGCTGCCAACAATCAGAAAGAGGCTTCCGATGCCGCTCAATCCACTCCCGACGCCGCCACCGGACAGAACGATTCAATGACCCTCCCCATGCTTCCGCTCGAATTTCAGGATATGTCACCTGAGGAGGCTCTGGCTGCAATGCCCAAGCGCCGTGGTCGCAAGTCGAACGCGCAGAAGGCGGCCGAGGCGGCTCTGGCCCAGGCCATCGCCCGAAAGAAAGCGGCCGATAATGGGGAGAACCCTTCACAGACTGACAATGCTCCCGTAGCCTCTGATGCTCCGGCCGGCAACGATACTTTCCCCGTCGTAAGCGGTGGCCAGCTTCAGCTCCCCGATTTCGGCCAGTCCCATAAGTCGGCTGCAGAAAGTGAATCGCAGCCGGGCTCTGAAGAGACTGCCGAAGGCGCCTCAAATGCCACGCGCGTCAAAGGTAAATTCCAGCCTCAGCAGCCCGGACGCTTCCAGGAGGGGCAGCAGGGGGGCTTCCAGAAACCTCAGCACAAGCCCAATCCCGGCCTCGACTCATTCTTCTCGACTGCCAAAGGGAAGACATTCAAACCCCGCTCTCAGCGCGAAATCGAGGAGGCTGCAGCCGCCGAGGCTGCAAAGCCGGTGATTATCGCCGAACCGGGTGCGAATTCGCAGACTCCGAAGGTGGTGCGCGAGGCTATGATTGCCCCGCAACCCAATCAGCGGCTCACCAAAAAACAGCGCATGCAGCAGCGCCAGCTCCTGCAGCAGCAGAAACTCATGGCCGAGCAGTATGACTTCGACGGCATATTCAATTGCTTCGGCGTGCTTGAGGTGATGCCTGAGGGCTTCGGATTCCTGCGTTCAAGCGACTATTATTATCTGGCTTCGCCCGATGACGTATATGTGCCTCAGACGGCAATCAAGGAATTCGGACTCAAGACAGGCGATGTGGTCGAGGCCTCGATCCGTCCGCCGCGCGAGGGTGAGAAGTACTTCCCGCTATGCCGGGTGATTTCGGTCAATGGTCTCGCGCCCGAACTGATTCGCGACCGCATACCCTTCGAGCACCTCGTGCCACTCTTCCCTGACGAGAAATTCAATCTCACACGCGGCCGCTCATCCAACATCTCTACCCGCGTTGTCGACATGTTCGCCCCCATCGGCAAGGGTCAGCGCGCGCTGATCGTGGCTCCCCCGAAGACCGGTAAGACTATCCTGCTCAAGGATATCGCCAACGCCATAGCCGAGAATCATCCCGAGACATATATCATCATGCTCCTTATCGACGAGCGCCCGGAAGAGGTGACCGACATGGCCCGCAGCGTGAATGCCGAGGTAATTGCCTCCACATTTGATGAGCCGGCCGAGCGCCACGTCAAAATCGCAGGTATAGTGCTGGAGAAGGCAAAACGCCTCGTAGAGTGCGGTCATGATGTGGTGATCATGCTCGACTCCATCACCCGCCTGGCCCGCGCCTACAACACCGTGTCGCCGGCATCGGGCAAAATCCTGTCGGGTGGTGTCGACGCCAATGCCCTGCAGCGCCCCAAACGCTTCTTCGGCGCTGCCCGCAATATCGAGAACGGCGGCTCGCTCACTATCATCGCTACCGCTCTGACCGAGACCTCATCGAAGATGGATGAAGTGATCTTCGAAGAGTTCAAGGGCACCGGCAATATGGAGCTGCAGCTCGACCGCAAGCTCTCCAACAAGCGCATCTTCCCGGCTGTCGACATCATCGCATCATCTACTCGCCGCGACGACCTCCTGCTCAGCGAGGAGACTCTGAGCCGCATGTGGATTCTGCGCAATTATCTGGCCGACATGAATTCGCTCGAAGCCATGGAGTTCATGAAGAAACGCATGGAGCTCACCCGATCCAACGAGGAGTTGCTCGTCACCATGGATAAATAAGCGCGACTCCACACATCAATCAAGCTTACTCTACAGGTCTATATAATCTCTACGACAGCTGCTCAGCCACGAAGCATCGTTCCCTGCACGGGAGCGCCGCTTCGTGGCTGACTGCGTATCCCCACGCCCGGCATATGAACTATACTGCTCCCTTCTCAGTTGTAATAAGTAGATTCCACATCTCTCCGTCCGGGAGACTCCGATTCTGTCCGGCATATGGACATATCTCTGAATCCTGACGGACCCCTCAACATCCCAGACCCTGCATCCGCGCAATGAAGATAATCCCTGAAATAAAATATCGCCATACGGCCGCCGCTGCTGTGATAGCGGCTGCCGCATCCCTGGCTTCGGGGCAGGGCTTCGCGCAATGCCCTGCGTGCAGCCATTGCGCGCCTGCGGTGGCGGTGAAGACAAATCTTCTCCACGACCTCCTGATTACCCCCGACCTGGGGGTGGAGGTCGAGATTGCACGCCGATTCTCAGTGAGCCTCGAAGGGGTGTGGGGTTGGTGGGGAAGCGACCGGGCGAGCCATTGCTGGCGTGTGGCCGGCGGATGGCTCGAGGGGCGCTGGTGGTTTGGCCGCAAAAGCGAGGTGCGTGCTCTCTCGGGACATCATCTCGGCCTTTACGGCTCTATCCATAAATATGACTTCGCGCTCGGCTCCACAGGGCGCCAGTCAATCGGTTGCACCTATGGCGCCGGGGTGAGCTATGGCTACTCTTTCCCTATCGCACGCCGCCTCAACCTCGACCTCTCGGCCCGTGCGGGCTACTTCCGCAGCCCTTACGTGAAGTATCAGCCGCAATGCGGTGAGTTTATGAAATTGGCATCGGGGGTGCGCCAATATGTGGGCATCACTGACGTTGAGATAACCCTCGTATGGTTTCCCGGTGCGAAATCCAAAAATCTTCCGGATTATGAACCTTATTGACTACACGTTGCCACGCCTCCGCGGCCTGCAGCGCGCAGCAGTTTGGTTCGCGGCCGCCTCGATATTGCTGGCCACTTCGGGATGCAGCCAGAAGGATATCGGCCTCGAGGCCTCGACTCCACTGCCGCTGCATGTGATGCTGATGTGGGAGCTGGCGCCACATGCGGAGGTCGACGGGATGAGTCTCTATTTCCTGCCGCTCAGTGAGGATTTCAGATTCTGGCGGTTCGATATCGCGGGGATGGAGGGGGGAGAAATCGAGATTCCCTCGGGGCGCTACCGGCTGATAACTCTCAACAACGACCTGCCGGGCATACGCGTTTCCCCCGGCGATGGCGGCGATGGATTCAGAATCATCGCCCGCCCCGCCGGAGATGACGCCGACGGCAAGAGGCTGATGCCCTCGGGCATGATATATGGTGATGTAGTCGATGCGGTCGAGGTCTCACCTTGCGGCGTAACTTACTCGCTGCCCGATGACGCCACCAAGGTCTGTCCGCACAGTTTGGTCAGATGCCACCCTGACTCACTCTCCACCATCTACACCGTGCTGATGCGCCCAGCCGATGACTCGCCGACACCCCGCAGCGTGCATGCTTCGCTCGACGGGGTGGCCACGAGTCTGGATCCTGTGGAGAAGGTGGCCTACGGTCCACCGGGTTGCCTCGACTTCACGCTCACACCTGACTCCGGAAGAGCTGCAGCCGATGGCGACCCACTCAGATTCACCGGCACTTCATCCGGTCTGGGCACTCCGGAGGGTGAGCCGCGCTTCACCCTCACCCTCTCAGCCTCGATGACCGACCGCAAGACTTATTCAAAATCTTTCGATGTCACCGCGCAGGTCATAAACAGTAATACCCCGCACAATGTTATTATTATACTGGATGACATCTCTTTTCCGCCGCAGTCCACGGAGGATGAGGATGTGGGGCTTTCAGTGGGAGTCGACGGATGGCAGCAGATCGAAGTGTTCTACGACACATCCGAAATGTAATGCCGACATGTAATTATGTAATCAAAAAACACAAGATATTATGAAGACCACACATCTCATGCTTATGGCAGCCGTTGCCATAGGCGCCTCATCACTCACAGGGTGCTCTGACAAAACGTATGAACCGGATGATTCCACCCTCGATGCCGGCAACGCGATACGCTTCGCCGTCAATACCGAGCTTACGCGCGCCGGAGATATCACCACCAATAATCTCTCGTCATTCTATGTCTACGCATTTACGGATGTGCAGGACACTCCTTCTCTGTTCATGGATAATGTGGAGGTGACTAAAAACTCCACCAATGTCTGGACCTATTCGCCCGTAGAGTACTGGCCCGCTGGTAAGACGGTGGATTTCTATGCCTACGCTCCGGCCGGATGGGTAGGGCTCGGAGCGATGAACGGCCCTGTGGCCTATGAGTCTTATCCCGGTACTCAGGATATCATTTATGCCGTATGCGCCGACATGAAGGGGAATACGGGGATGGCTAATGCCCAGGTACTCCTGAATTTCCGCCACGCGCTGTCGAAGGTGACTCTTAAACTCAGCTCCACCAACTCTGACCTCCAGGTGAAGGTGTCGAATGTGGCGTTGTCGCATATCCGGTCAAAGGGTAATTTCTACTTCCCTACCGTCACCACAAGTCCTGACTCGGGCGATGGCGTGGGCCACTGGGAGGACCAGAATACTCCGGTGCCCTACCTCTTCCATATGTCGCAGGCGGCCGACGATGTCATCACTCTGACCTCCACACCCTCCGACATGAGCAACTCTTCGATGGGGCTCGGTGGCTCGAAATACTTAGTGCCGCAGCCGCTCCCCTGGACCAGCGATGGCGGCGAGACCGATGCCTACATCACCGTCATGTGCAGCATCTATGACTCGCACACCGGTGCCAAGCTCTGGCCGAATGCCAACACCCCGGAGGATAATATTGTGGAAGGGAGCACCTTCGGCGACGGTTTGCTGAAATTCCCGCTCGCCACATCCTCTTTCACCTCCTGGAAACCGGGCTACCATTACATCTACAATCTGGTCATCAACTCGAATGATGAGATGGGAGCCATCGAATTCGGCACTCCTACCGTAGACTCATATGTGGATGTCTCCACAATCTATGAATAATCATCACGGCTCCACCACCACCGGGCGCCCGGTGAGCAGTGTGAGCATCCGCCCCAGCGTGGCAGCCGCCTCTTGGCGGCTGCGGCGCACGGTGCCGTCGGCATAGAGGCGGCTGCGGGTGGCTGAGATCGCTTTCCGCTTCACGGCATTCTCCTCGGCAGTCGTGAGGGTGCCGCTTTTAAATAGCGACAGGCTGCGGCTATCCACCACCCGCCATGCTCCGCGACCGGTATCCTCAAGTATCTCCACCTGTTCCGCCGGCAGCCGCAGTCGCAACGTATCGGCAGCCGCTGCCCCCGCCACAGCTACTTGGAGTGAGTCGGGAAGCGCCTCTACATCATAGCGGATGCTCCCCTTCTGACGCTGTATGCCTACTATCACCTTACTGTTGATGGTGTCGACTATGGTGGTCTCATGTATTATCTCGGTCGTGCAGAGTTCGGCAATGGCGCGGAGGTCTACCACCTGCACCGGACGCACCTCCACATGCTCATCCTCCTCAACGCCACTCACAGCACGCCATACCCACCATGCCGCTGCCACTGCCAGCACCGCCACTGCCAGCGCTATGATATATTTCGCTACTCTCAACATCTTACATTTCATTATAATCTTTAGAATCCGGATCATTCCCCGGTCATCTCCCGGGGACCTACATTCAAAGCCGACGAACCGGCAAATCTCACATCCGGGATGTAGCCGGCAGCCTCAATCACCGACTCCACATATGCCGCACCCTTGCGCCGTGCAGTCTGAAGCAGCGCATCGCGTATCTGAGAGTTGCTCTTCAGTTCGCGCTGCAGATCGCGATCGGCTATCTCTTTGAGCTCGGCACGCTCTTTTGAGTCAGGTCGGCTTCTGAATAGGTCGATGTGCTCATATTCCACCCTCAGTTCAGGCGAACGCCCCTTTATCTCGAGTGTGGGCTGCGACAGAGTGACACTCACCCGCCGGGCAAGTGTATCGACCACCACATCATATGGCGTGAGCTCCGACAAATCCACACACCCCTCAATCCACACATCATAAGAGTAGACTCCCACACGCTTACCGACCTTATACCATTTGGTGCGGTCGGTGGTGACAGTCTTGGTGAGCTTCATTGATGCGAAACTCATGCGGTGCATGCTGCGCAGTTCGGTATAGAAATCCGGCACAGTCACCACCCTCTCCGCCGTAGCATCATCACTCTGCCGGCAACCGGGCAGCCCTCCGACTGCCAGCAGCATTGCAATATATAGTAATAATCGCCTCATTATATATACAGTAAAAAGTCTGAGTTATAAGTTCTAAAGTAAGCCGACTCACATTCATTTCCGGCCATGGACGAAACATCATTCTTCCCCTCGGCCTCACTCTAATAACGTGTGAATTTGGCTATTTGTATAGTACCACACCGGATGATTCAGCCTCATGCCGAATTGCCGGCACCTACCGCTTTGCCACTCTTGAGCCGCCGGGAATACACAGAGAATATAAAGTGCTTTTTTGGCATATTCTCATTTTTTGCCTAATTTTGCATACCTCTCTCCTGAGTATCTCTCCTAAGCATCTCTCTTATATCTCTCCGTATCATTCCGATGCATTCGGCCACCGGATGCTTTTTTCCCCCAGTCTTACCCCCATTGACCAGATGCTCCAAAGGATAACGCATAACCATTCCCGCCATGACAATTCGGCCATCATATGGCGTTGCATACTTTTAGTGATGCTGACAGTGACAGCATCTCTTCATAGCGGGGCTGCTGCGCAGAGATACGAATCAGCCGCCGATTCTTTAGCCGGCGTGGCAGCCGACATCGACAGCGAAATCGACACTGTGCCGCGCAATCACTACGCGCCGCGCCATATCCTGACTCGCCCCGAGGCTCCCGACTCGGCCGATATCGCCCTGCTCAGCCATAAAGCCTTCTGGAGGGCCTCGGCCGAAGTGGTGGGCATGAATCTCGGTCTCTGGGCTTTCGACCGCTATGTGCTGAATGCCGAGTATGCCCGCATCTCCTGGTCGACTATCGCCGAGAATTTCAAGCATGGTTTCGAACTCGATGATGACCATCTGAGCTCCAACATGTTCTCTCACCCCTACAACGGTTCTTTCTTCTTTAATGCCGGTCGGTCGAATGGATTCAACTTCTGGCAATCGGAACTCTTCGCCATCGGGGGGAGCGCGATGTGGGAGATGTGCATGGAGCGTGAATACCCCTCCACCAACGATATCATCGCCACCCCCATCGGAGGGGCCGCCATGGGCGAGGTGCTTTACCGCACATCCGACCTCCTGCTCGACGACCGCACCACCGGTGGCCAACGCGCCGCACGCGAGATTGCGGCCTTCCTCATCGACCCGATGCGCGGATTCACCCGCATCGTCACCGGACGTGCGTGGCGTCACCGTACCACTCCGGGACGCCGTTTCGGGATACCCCCCGTGAGCGTGGAATTCGGTCTCGGCGGGCGCTACCTGGCGCTGTATGACAACGATGAGGGAGGCGCCGTAGGCATCGCGGCCAAGGTCAACATCGAGTATGGCGACCGCTTCTCGCATTCTTCATCCACCCCCTACGATTATTTCTCCTTCCTGCTCGAGGCCAATTTCATGAAGACGCAGCCGCTCATCAGCCGCGTCGAGATTATCGGGCGGCTCCTCTCGCATGAAATCGTAGAGAATCGCAAGTGGCATCTCTCGGCCGGTCTCTACCAGCACTTCGATTATTTCGATTCTGACACTATCAAGCAGCGTGCGCCGCGCCAGAATATGCTCTGGCCATGCGTGGTGCCTTACAAACTGGGCACTCCCGCATCTGTGGGTGGCGGACTCTGCGCACGCTTCAACCCCTCGCGACGTCTGGCCATCGACGGTTTCCTGCATGCCAACGGCGTGATTCTCGGTGGGGTGCTCACCGATTTCTACCGCGACTATCACCGCAACTACAACTGGGCCTCCGGATTCTCAATCAAGGCCGGACTAAACCTCGTCACCGCCCGCGACCGCCTCAACATCTCAATCACCAATCAGTTCTACCGCCTCTATACCTGGAAAGGCTATGACATGAACTACAACTGGTCCACCACCCCCGAAGGTGGCCCGGTAGATGTGCAGGGTGACGCCTCGCATGCCATATTCAATCATCTCGAAGCAGCTGTCAGATACCGCCTATGGCGCGGACTCGGACTGCAACTTGGCCTCGATTTCTACCGCCGGCACACCCACTACGAGAGCGTCACCGTCAAAGTCGACAATCATATCTTCTACGAGCCCCGCGTAGAGAGCAAACAGATAGGCTGCCACCTGATGTTCACCTACATGCTATAAGCCCCAAAATCACCAACCCACCCATAACTCCCCAAAACTCCCAGAAAAAAAATGCAATCCCCCACCTTCTTCGACAACCTTCGCGAAAGCCTGTATCACTACTTCACCTTCCCTGGAAGCTGGATACTGATATCCCTGATTCTGCTTGCCGGAATCGCCCTATGTGCCGTAGCCGGATACTTCATCTTCAAACTAATTCTGCAAGGGGTAAGCTGGATTGTACAGAAATCCGAGACCGATTGGGACGACGACCTCATCAACGATAAATTTCTCACCGCCCTGTCGCAACTGGCTCCGGCCGTGATAATCGCCTGGATGCTGCCGCGCTGCTTCGATGAGTTTGATATCCTCTCGGCCACCATCCACATCCTGACATCATTCTACATTGTGGTGGCAAGCGTCTATGCAGCCAACACATTTCTCGACAATCTTCTAGCGGCCTTCACCAAACGGCGCCGGTTCCGCCCCTATGCCGTGAAGGGAATCTTCCAGATGGTCAAACTCATTCTGATCGCCATCGGGGCCATCATATGCATCAGCCTGCTTATCGGCAAGTCACCCGTGGCGATACTGACAGCCCTGGGCGCTTCGGCAGCTATCCTGATGTTGGTGTTCCGCGATACCATCCTCGGTCTCGTAGCCAGCGTGCAGCTCACAGCCAACCGCATGGTGCAGAAGGGCGACTGGATTGTGGTGCCCAAACATGGCGCCAACGGCGAAGTCACCGACATCTCGCTCACCACCGTCAAAGTCCGCAACTGGGACAACTCCATAAGCACCATCCCACCCTACTCACTCGTGTCGGAATCCTTCCAGAATTTCACAGCAATGCAGAATTCCGGCGCCCGCCGCATCAGCCGCGCCATATACATCGACATGCAGAGCATACGCTACTGCACCCCCGGCGAACTTGAGGCACTCCAGGCACGCGGCTGGCTCAAAGGGATCGACATGACCGATGCCGAGACGATGGTCAACCTCAGTCTGCTGCGCAACTATCTCGAACAATGGCTCGCCAAGCGCCCCGAAGTGAGAGCCGACCTCATCTACATGGTGCGCCAGCTCCCTCCCACACCCCAAGGCCTCCCCCTCGAACTCTACTTCTTCACCCACCAGACCTCCTGGAAACCCTACGAACACATCCAGGCCGACATCTTCGACCACGTCTACGCCATAGTAGGCCGCTTCGGCCTACGCCTCTACCAAGCCCCCTCAGGCACCGACCTCCTCGCCCTGACACCCCACACCCCGCTCCCCTCAGACTCGTAGTCCACCGGCATACTCCCCTGCCGCTCCAGCCGTATAGGAAGTCACTGCCCGGGTGCCGATTCCGCGGCATTGGGGAAGAGCGGGGCATAACGCGCCGATATATAGGAAAGTATCTTCCGCAGAGTTGAACACACCTGCCCATCCCATGTCACATCAAGATAAGGAAAGCGTTCATAGGCGGTGAAATCTTTCGTGTGCCACGACAACTGCACTCCATCCGGAAGATAGAAATAAAGTACATACGAGGCATTCTTACCATCAGCTTCACAATAGCCGTATCTCCACTCTGAATCTTTAAGCATCCAGCTCAGTCTATCAAGAAGCCAACTCTTGCGGGCATAGGCCTTGCGTGAATTACGGCATTTATGTTTCGCTGATAGATTCGCATACTCAGCCTCAAGAAGAGTGGTGACCACAATCATATCAAAATCACGATGACGCCTGCACTCCCGCTTCATTATAGCTATCACGCGCTTCAGCCCCACTCCCAGGGCATTCTGCAATGACTCTTGCAATAGGGCACGGCTCTGACGGTCCTGCATGCCACTTTTCTTCTGAAGCTCATCATATCTGGAAAGCGCTTCCTGCAGTCTGACACGCAATATCGGATTGCGTGTCTCTTTGAGAAATCGCAAAAGATCATATCGTGTAAGACCATACGTGTGCACAGCATCCGCCTCGCGCAGATTATGCTTGTAACGCTTCATCACCACCAAGGCATCAATCACCCCACGCTGATAATCTTTACGCGTCTGACGCCCGACTCCATTAAGAATCTCTTCAGTTATCTCACTCCGGCAAGTATCCCCGGCAGTAGTAGCAATAGTCATGGTATCTTTCATCTTGCGTTGTATTATTTATGAACCAGGGTCTTGGTCCGTGCACCTTAGACCTGCACAGACATTCACACAGATTCCATAGGAAAAGTGCACCCTTAAAGATAAGTATCTCTCAAAAATTAGTTTATATTTGAAAATATTTTTGAGCTATGATTCTTTTTGGTCTTTTTTGGCGCTTTTCGCCGTCTTCGTCAGTCGCTTAGCTCGCTAAGCTCCTTCCTCAGCCGACGAAAATCACTCAAAAAATCCTCAAAAATAATGCATAGCTAATTTTTGAGAGATACTTAGAATTAAAGATCAATCGTTAGAACTTCCCAAAATTACATTAAAATTTCTTATCCCACAAAAAATAATTCTTGTTTTAAGCAAAAAAAAATATCATCTGATAAAAAAACTCCAAAAAAATTTGGTGGTTTCAGAAATAAATCGTAACTTTGCATCGCTTTTGAGGAGGAACACTTCTCCAAGAGAGTAGAAATGGTGAATGTAGCTCAGTTGGTTAGAGCGACGGATTGTGGTTCCGTAGGTCGTGGGTTCGAGACCCATCTTTCACCCTCCCTTAACCAACTCCCAACTCCCAATCCCTTTCAGCCCCCCGCTGAAAGGGATTATTTTTTCGCCCCACCCCTCCCACCCCTCCCATAACTCCCAACTCTCCTCAGCCCTCCCAAAACTCCCAGTACTCCCAGCCTTCCCAGAACTGAGATGAAAAGCCGACTCCGGTTGACACCATTTACACATACTGTGCACGCAGAATAAACCATGAGCGAAAGAACAATCCGCAAGGGGTGCGCGTTTCTGTTGTCAAGAAGTTTACTTTGATTAATGTTTCCACTATGAAAAAATATGTGTCTGCACGGCTGGCTTACGCTGTGGTCCCGGCGTTGCTGATGCTCCTCTCTTTAGGGGGAGCTTATGCCGGACGATTCTATGAGCAGTGGCCCGATTGGGATAAGAAGTTCGCGGGCGAGAAGAGCATGCCCGATGATTGGGGCTGGGGGCCCGACGTGCTGCCGGGCTATGAGTCAAGATTCGTCGATATGGGTGAGGCTTTCGATGGGCCGGCAAGATGCACCATCATACGACTGCGCACGCCGAAGCCGTCGAAGCGAGGATTCCTCTATGTCCATGGGTTCAACGACTATTTCTTCCAGGATGAGTGGGGGCGTGAGTTTGTGGATTCGGGATTCAATTTCTATGCCGTCGACCTGCGCCGCTACGGCCGCAGCCGTCTGCCGTGGCAATACCCCTTCAATGTGCGCGACCAAAAGGAGTATTTCGCCGACATCGATTCGGCTCTCGCGCAGATGCGTCGCGACGGCATCACAGACATCACTCTGGGCGGACACTCTACGGGTGGACTGACCGTGATCTATTACGCTGCCGACCGCGGGCGCCGCGTGGGTGTCAACCGCGTGGTCACCGACTCGCCATTCCTCGAATGGAACTACAACAACTTCATGCGCAACGTGGCCGCACCTCTGATCGGCGCTCTCGGCAAGATCTCACCCGAACTCACCGTCAAGCAGGGGCACTGCGACGGTTACGCCTACTCGTTGCTCAAGCAATATGATGGCGAATGGACCTACAACACCGACTGGAAGATGATATATTCGCCGCCGGTGAAGTGGGGCTGGATCGGCTCGATCGACAAGGCCCACACTCAGGTCAGCCGCCAGGGTAAGAATATCACAGTGCCGCTGCTCGTGATGACAAGCACGCGCATGGTAAGCGGTTGCGACTTCACCCCTGAATTCCTCACCGGCGACGCCGTGCTCGACCCCTCAATGATACGCAAAGTGGCCGCCACACTCCCCAACACCACCATCTGCCCCATCGACTCCGGAATCCACGACCTGATCCTCTCCCCACTCCCGGCGCGCCGTCAGGCCCGCGCCACCATCTTCGACTTCATCCGCGACCACTCTCTCCTGTCAGAGTAGTCGGACTTGTCTGACCTGTCCGACTTGTCTGACCTATCGGACTTGTCAAAAACTGCATTAAGACTCTCGACAATGACGCGCAAAAAAGTTTACATTTTTTTTGCGCGTCTCGCTTTTAGTACTTAAATTTGCAGTGTGGCTGATGCAAATATCCAGAAGCCCTATCAACCAGGGAGTGAGGATGACGACACCCCCTCCCCGCCATGAAATAGAATATCCCTTAATTCTAATATTCCTAACCAGACATTGAAATGAAAAATATCCTCATCATCGGAGCCACAGGCCAGATCGGAAGTGAGCTCACCATGCGACTCCGCCGCGAATACCCGGGCGGAAACGTTGTGGCCGGTTATATCCGCGGTGCCGAACCCAAGGGTGAGCTCCTCGAAAGCGGTCCGTCGCACGAAGTGGATATCACCAACCCCACACAGATTGCCGAAGCTGTAGAGAAATATAATGTCGACACTATCTATAACCTCGCCGCCCTGCTCAGCGCCGTGGCTGAGGCAAAGCCTCAGCTGGCTTGGAAAATCGGCGTCGGTGGCCTCTACAACTGCCTCGAGGTGTCGCGCGAGAAGAAATGCGCTCTCTTCACTCCGAGCTCTATCGGCTCGTTTGGCCCCGGCACTCCCGCCGACAAAACTCCGCAGGACACTGTGCAGCGCCCCCAGACTATATATGGTGTGACCAAAGTCACAGGCGAGATGCTCTCTGACTACTACGCACGCCGTTTCGGTGTCGACACCCGCTCGGTGCGTTTCCCGGGCTTGATCAGCTATGTGGCTCCTCCGGGTGGAGGCACCACCGACTATGCCGTCGACATCTACTACTCTGCCGTGAAGGGGGAGGAGTTCAAATGCCCCCTCAAGCCCGGCACTTTCATGGACATGATGTATATGCCCGACGCTCTCCGCGCGGCTATCGAAATCATGGAGGCCGACCCCACGCGTCTCAAACACCGCAACTCGTTTAACATCGCGTCGATGAGCTTCGACCCCGAGATCATCTACAACAAGATTCGCGAGCATATCCCCGAGTTCCGCATGACCTACGAGCTCGACCCGCTGCGCCAGAAGATCGCCGACTCATGGCCCAACAGCCTCGACGACACCTGCGCGCGCGAAGAGTGGGATTGGCATCCGGAGTATGACCTCGAGCAGATGACCATCGACATGATCGCCCACCTGCGCGAGAAATTCGGCATAGCTGCCCCGGCCGCTATCCACCACAAGGCTCCCGAACTCGAGCCCGCATTCTAACCGACCGCTACCGCAAGCGACTCCCTCCCTCTTTACAATCCCAAGCGCTCTGCAAAGCGCGCATTGACCTAATAATGCCGGCAAGATTTCGCTCAACCCGAAATCTTGCCGACTCATTTTAAAACTCTCCACCCTCCCCCCTGCCTCAGACCTGATCTTTCATCCCCCAAAACTCCCATAATTCCCATAATTCCCATTCCTCCCAAAAACTCCCATAATTCCCAGAACTCCCACCATTCCCATCCCTCCCACACTTCCCCAGCCAACTCTCAAAATAAAATGAGCATCAAAAACTAAAAACTATTTTGTGGTTTCCGGTTTTTTAATTACTTTTGCACCCGATTATGATTTGTCTGCCATCAATGCTGCCTCGACTTTGCCGAGTATAAGCGAGTATAAGTCAATTTACACTTCTGAAAGACAGCTATGGCATGACGCAGTCTAACTAACCTTATGAGCCAATGACTCAACTTAACGCCGCCGATGAGCAGCGATTGCTATCGGCAATTTTCCCGATAATAATTGAGAAGGGGATAAAAGCCACCACGATGGACCTCCTGGCCCACCGCCTCGGCATGTCGAAACGCACCCTCTATGAGATTTTCGACAATAAGACCGACCTAATAAGGCGTGTCCTCGACCATCATGAGGAGCATCATCATGAACTGGGGAAGCGCATCATCGCCTCGGCCCCCAACATGATGGTGGCGCTGATGCAGCTCTTTGACCTCCATCGCCAGGATATGGTGTACATGAATGTGTCGTTTTTCCGCGACATGGACCGTCTCTACCCGCATCTGCGCTGCGACTATGAGGAACGGCATGAGCAGCACCGCCGGTATATGATGCAGATCTTCCGCATCGGGGTCGAGCAGGGGGTATTCCGCGGCGACATCAATTTCAGCATCCTCTTGCGCATGATGGAGATCCAGGCTGAGTCGCTGAAGCGCATGGAGAATCTGTTCCCGCCCGACATCACGCTGCTCGAAATCTACGACACACTGACCCTGGGCTTCCTGCGCAGCATAGCCTCCCGCCAGGGCCATGACCTGCTCGACGACTACATGCGTCGCCGCAATGAACTGAGTTTAAATCAGTCGCCAACTTAACTACATGCGTCGCCGCAATGAACTGAGTTTAAATCAGTCGCCAACTTAACTACATGCGCCGCCGCAATGAATTGAGTTTAAATCAGTTCCAAACTTGAAATCAAAACAAACCAGTAATAAATGACACGCAGATTGCTATTCATCACCATGATGCTCGGCGTCATCGGTCTCGCACTCCCTGCCAAGGGCGAGACTCTGACTCTTTCGCGCCGCCAATGCATCGCGATCGCTCTCGATTCGAGTCCCACAATCAAAGTGGCCGACCTCGAGGTGCGCCGCACGGAATACGCCCGCCGCGAGACGCAGGCCGGGCTCTTCCCCACTATCGATTTCCAGGCTGCCTATCAGCGCTCGATCGAGCTGCAGACTATCCGCATGGATATGGGCGGACAGAGCCAGAGCCTCAAAATGGGTTCTGACAACACCTGGAACTTAGGATTCAACGCTCAGATGCCGCTCATCAACCCCACGTTGTGGAAGGCCATCAGCATCAGCAAGACCCAGATTCTCTCTCAGCTGGAGTCGGCCAGGTCGTCGCGTCTCAACATGATTGACCAGGTCAACCGCTCATACTACGCCCTGCTGCTGGCCATTGCCTCGAAAGATGTCATCCGCCAGAACTATGACCGCGCCGTATTCAATGCCGGTCTATATGAGAAACAGTTTGAGGCCGGCACAGCGTCTGAATATGATGTACTGCGCTCATCGGTGCAGGTCAAGAATCTTGAGCCCGAACTGCTGCAAGCCGACATTGCCGTCAAGCAATGCAAGCTCTCGCTGCAGGTGCTCATGGGACTTGACTACAACATAGATTTCGTGCCCGACGTCACTCTCGAAGAGATGCAGCTGGAGATGTACGGCTATACCGCCTCCGACGCCATGGACCTGAGCGGCAACTCCTCGCTGCGCCAGATCGACATCCAGGCCGATATCGCACGAAAGAACGTCGACCTCAAGAAATTTGCATGGATTCCGACGCTCGGCGCGAGCTTCAACGTCAACTGGATTTCGCTCAGCAACGGCAACGCGCTGAAAAACCAGGAGTTCAACCCCTATTCAAATGTGTCGCTGGCCCTGAATGTGCCTATCTTCTCGGGCGCCTCGAAATATTATGGTCTCAAGCAGGCTGAGATCCAGCTCAAGGAGGTGGCCCTGCAGCGCGAGGACCTGCTGCACTCGCTGGCAATGCAGCGCGATCTGGCCATCGACAATATCAACCGCGAGGTGCAGCAGATAGCGAGCAGCGCCGAGGGTGTACGCGAAGCCACGAAGGCCTACGACATCATGCAGAAGAGCTTCGAAATCGGCGCGGCCTCCTACCTCGACCTGCGCGACAGTGAGCTGGCCCACACTTCGGCCCGCCTCTCATATCTGCAATGCATCTACAACTACCTCGTGTCGACATCCGAGCTTGACCTCCTTCTGGGCAAGGAGCTCGAGCTGCGCTAACCCTTCATCTTCAACCCCCTACATTATTAAAACCACATACGATGAAACGTAAAGCATTATACATCATCCCGTCACTTCTTCTTCTCACACTCGCCGCATGCGGCGGAGACGAGAAGGCTGACTCGGCCAATGCCGAGGAGACCCAGCGCCTGAAAGTCAAGACTGCCACCGTCGAAGAGCGCGATGTGGCCAATATCGTCACTCTGACCGCTTCGGTCGAGGCCGACAAAATCAACAATATCTCATCTAATTCGCCTAACCGCATCAAGCAGATTCTGGTAGATGAAGGTATGGCTGTCAGCAAAGGGCAGCGACTGGTGGTGCTCGATGATGTCAACACCACATCCTATCAGCTGCAGGTTGACAACGCCAAGGCCAATCTGCGCAACGTGGAGGTCAACTATGACCGCGCCGTCGAACTTCTGAAGATCGGCGGTGGCACACGCCAGCAAGTCGACCAGATGGAGCTGCAGCTCGTCAACGCCCGCAATTCGCTGGCCAGCGCCGAGAGGGCACTGCGCAATGTGCAGGAGAACACGGTGCTCACTGCCCCGGTGGCGGGTGTGGTGACAGCCCGCAACTATGACCCGGGCGACATGACGGCCAGTCTCCCTATCCTCACCATCGGCACCATCAATCCCGTCAAGGTCATCGTCAATGTCAGCGAGAGTGAATTTGCGAAGGTCCATAAGGGTATGCAGGCCGACCTGACCCTTCAGGCCTATCCCGACGAGCACTTCACCGGCACCATCACGATGGTGGCCCCCACGGTCGATGCCAATTCACGCACATTCGGTGTGGAGATCACCGTGCCCAACTCTGCGGGACGCATACTCCCCGGCATGTTCGGGCGTGTGGAGCTCAATCTGGGCGAGGCGCGCCATGCTGTGGTGCCCGACAAGGCGGTCGAGAAGCAGCGCGGCTCGGGCAACTATTGCATCTATATCGTGCGCGATGGCAAGCTCGTGTATTCGCAGGTGCAGCTCGGACGCCGACTTGGCGATGCCTACGAGATTCTCGAGGGTGTCGAACCGGGCGAGACAGTGGTGGTGTCGGAGAAATCCAAACTCACCAATGGCGCCGAGGTAGAGATTATTAAATAAAGTCCTCTTAACTTCTACGTAATATGAGTCTATACGGTTCGGCCGTGAAACGCCCCATCATGACCACGCTCTGCTTCGTGGCTGTGATAATTCTCGGCCTTTTCTCTCTTGCCAAACTCCCGATCGACCTCTACCCCGACATCGATACCAACACGATTATGGTCATCACGATGTATCCGGGTGCGAGCGCTGAGGATATTGAGCAGAATGTGACCAAACCCCTTGAGAATGCGCTCAACTCTGTAGAGCATCTGAAGCATATCACCTCCGATTCGCGCGAGAACACCTCGGTAATCACTCTGGAGTTTGAGTATGGCTACGACATTGACGTGCTCACCAATGATGTGCGCGACAAGCTCGACATGGTCAAGTCGCAGCTCCCCGATGAGGCTGAAAACCCCATCATCTTCAAGTTCTCGACCGACATGATTCCTATCTGCCTTCTCTCGGTCGAGGCCAAGGAGAGCATGGCGGGTCTATACAAGATTCTTGATGACGCGGTGGCCAATCCGCTGGCGCGCATCGACGGCGTCGGCTCGGTGAGCATCTCGGGCGCGCCGAAACGCGAGATACACATCTATGTCGACCCAGTCAAACTCGAGGGATATCATCTCTCGGTAGAGGCTATCTCGCAGGTGATCGCTGCCGAGAACCGCAATGTGCCCGGCGGCTCGTTCGACATCGGCTCCAACACTTATGCCATGCGCGTGCAGGGTGAGTTTGACAACTCTGAGGATATGCGCGACCTGGTGGTGGGAAGTTTCGAGGGGCGGCCGGTGTATCTGCATGATGTGGCGCGCGTCGACGACTCGCTCGAGGAGCGCACCCAGCAGACCTACATCAACGGCAATGCCGGCGCCATGATTATCATACAGAAGCAGAGCGGTGCCAACTCGGTGCAGATCTCAGAGAAGGTGATGCAGATGCTGCCGCGCCTGCAGAAGAATCTCCCCTCGGATGTGAAGCTCGGCGTGGTGGTGGACACCTCCGACAATATCCGCAACACCATCGCATCGCTCGAGGAGACGGTGCTCTACGCTCTGCTCTTCGTGATGATAGTGGTGTTCCTCTTCCTGGGGCGCTGGCGTGCGACGATGATTATCGTCATCACGATTCCGGTGTCGCTGATCGCTTCGTTTATCTATCTTTTCGCCACCGGCAACACCCTTAACATCGTGTCGCTCTCAGCGCTCTCAATCTCTATCGGCATGGTGGTCGATGACGCGATTGTGGTGCTTGAGAATGTCACGACGCATATCGAGCGTGGCTCTGACCCGAAGCAGGCTGCAGTGCATGGCACCAATGAGGTGGCCATCTCGGTCGTGGCCTCGACGCTGACTCTTATCGCGGTGTTCTTCCCGCTGACTCTCGTCACCGGCATGACCGGTGTGCTCTTCCGCCAGCTGGGCTGGATGGTGACAATCATGATGATTATCTCTACGACCTGCGCCCTCTCGCTGACCCCGATGCTATGCAGCCAGTGGCTGCGCCGCGTGAATCATCACGGCAAGCTCTACACGCTCTTCTTCACCCCTATCGAGCGTGCGCTCGACAAGTTTGACGATGCCTACGCCGGATTGCTGCGCCGAGTGGTGCGCAACCGCACGGTGACTATCCTGATTTGTATGGGTATCTTCGTGGGCTCGATTTTCCTCATGAAGTTTGTGGGCACTGAGTTCTTCCCGACTCAGGACAACGCGCGAATCGGCGTGTCGCTCGAGCTGCCGATCGGCGCGCGCGTGGAGGAGGCCGAGGAGGTGATGCAGCGCCTCGACACGCTCTGGCGCAGCAAGTATCCTGAAATCAAAGTGCAGACCTACACCGTGGGCCCGGCATCATCCGACAATACCTTCGCATCGCTGCAAGACAATGGCGCCCACATTATCGAGATGAATATCTCGCTGCTCGACCCGGGCGACCGCGACCGCGGCATACAGGAGATTGCCGACGGCATGCGCCGCGACCTGGCACAGAGCTTCCCGGAGTTCAAGAAGATGCAGGTCAACGTCGGCGGCGGCCGAGGCATGAGCATGGGCGGACAGTCGACCGTGGATTTCGAAATCTACGGCTACGACTTCGAACAGACCGACACCGTGGCGCAGGACCTGCGCCGAGTGCTTGAGGGGATACCGGGCACTGCCGACATCACCATCTCGCGCTCCGACTATCAGCCGGAATATCAGGTTGACTTCGACCGCGAGAAACTGGCCCTCTACGGTCTGAATCTGCAGACTGCTGCCCTCTATCTGCGCAACCGCATCAATGGCGCCACCTCATCGCAGTTCCGCGAGGATGGCGAGGAGTATGACATTAAGGTGATGTACGACCCGGCCTACCGCACACAGATATCCGACATCGAGAACATCACCATCTACACCCCCTCAGGAGCAGGCGTGAAGCTGAAGGAGCTGGGCACAGTGGTGCAACGCTTCACTCCCCCCACCATCGAGCGCAAGGACCGCGAGCGTCTGATTACTGTCTCGGCCGTGGTCGACGGCGTGCCGATGGACCAGGTAGTGACCGAAGCGCAGCTCAAAATCGATGAGATGCATCTCCCCTCGGGCATAAGCATCGGTCTGGCGGGTAGCTATGAGGATCAACAGGATTCATTCAAGGATCTGCTCACTCTGGGTGTGCTCATAATCATCCTCGTCTATATCGTGATGGCCGCGCAGTTTGAATCGCTGACCTATCCGGGCATCATCATGACTTCGCTGCTCTTTGCATTCTCGGGTGTATTCATAATTCTCTGGCTCACGGGCCACACTCTGAATGTGATGTCAATGATCGGCGCTATCATGCTTATCGGCATCGTGGTCAAGAATGGTATCGTGCTGATTGACTATATCATCCTCAACCGCGAGCGAGGCATGTCGATACGCCGGGCTGTGATCGATGCCGGCCGCTCACGTCTGCGTCCAGTGGTGATGACCACACTGACCACAATCCTGGGCATGGTGCCGATGGCTGTCGGCTCAGGCCAGGGCTCCGAGATGTGGCGCCCGATGGGTGTGGCCGTTATCGGAGGTCTGACATTCTCCACGATTCTGACGCTGCTCTTTGTGCCGGTGCTCTATTGCGTCTTTGCCGGACGCGGCGTGCAGCGCGTGCGCGGCAAGCTGCGCCGCCAGCGCAAACTCTCACTCTCCAAAAACTAAAAAACTACATTATCCGCAATGAAAAGTGTATTCATAGCCTACGACCAGGCTCACCATGAGGCGATACTCGAAATTCTCGGTCATCTCAACTGCCGCGGATTCACATATCTCGGCACTGTGCAGGGGCGCGGCTCGGTGAAGGGTGAGCCCCACTACGGCACCCACGCGTGGCCCTCGCTCGGCTCGGCGATGATCACCATCGTGGCCGACGACCGCATCAAGCCGCTGCTGCAGCGGCTGCGGGCCCTCGATGAAGAGAAACCCCGCCTCGGCTTGCGCGCCTTCGTCTGGAATGTCGAGGAATCTATCTGACCTGCCGGTCAGACTTGTCAGACCTGTCGGACTGATCAGACCGGTCTGAGTTGTTCGCCCGATCGGCCAGTGGCCGACCGGGCGATTCCGGCATTTGGCCGAATCGCATTTTTTGACTAAATTTGCAAATCAATCGACAATTGCATTTTTACGCACATACTTATCATGCAAAATAAAATCAATCAGCTGATGGCTGACATCCAGGCTCTGACAGCCTCTACGGCCGAGGAGGTGGAGCAGCTCCGCATCAAATATCTGAGCAAGAAGGGTGAAGTGTCGGCCCTGATGAATGATTTCCGCTCTGTGCCCGCCGAGATGAAGCGGGAGATGGGGCAGAAACTTAATGAACTGAAGAGCGCCGCCACCGCCAAAATCGCGGCTCTGCGCGAAAGCCTGGCCGATGGTGCTGAGGCTGCAAAGGCCGATATCGACCTGACCCGCACCTCGACACAGATGCCGCTCGGCACCCGCCATCCGCTCTCGATCGTGAAGAATGAAATCTTCCAGATTTTCGGCGCGATGGGATTCACTATCGCCGAGGGTCCGGAGATTGAGGATGACTGGCATGTGTTCTCTTCCCTCAACTTCCCGCCCGACCACCCGGCCCGCGACATGCAGGACACTTTCTTCATCTCACGCTCGCCGCAGGATATTCTGCTGCGCACCCACACTTCGTCGGTGCAGACGCGCACTATGGAGACTCAGCGTCCGCCGATACGCATCATCTGCCCGGGACGCGTATACCGCAACGAGGCTATCTCGGCTCGCGCGCATTGCTTCTTCCATCAGGTCGAGGGTCTCTACATCGACCGCAATGTCTCTTTCGCCGACCTCAAGCAGTGTCTGCTCTACTTCGCACGCGAGATGTTTGGCCCCGACACCAAGATTCGCCTGCGCCCCTCTTACTTCCCCTTCACGGAGCCGTCAGCCGAGATGGATATCTCCTGCCATATATGCGGCGGCAAGGGTTGCCCCTTCTGCAAGGGCACCGGCTGGGTGGAGATCCTGGGTTGCGGCATGGTCGACCCCAATGTGCTTGAGGCTTGCGGCATTGATTCGAAAGAGTTCACCGGTTATGCCTTCGGCATGGGTGTGGAGCGTATCACCAACCTGAAGTATCGTGTCAAGGACCTGCGCATGTTCTCTGAGAATGATGTGCGCTTCCTGCATGAGTTTGATGCGGCCCACTGATCGGTGGCTCTCAATAATTTAAAATGACTATACGCCAACGATATGATGCCGTGATGGCCCGATTCGCCGAGGCTATGCCCGACCCGAAGACGGAGCTGAATTACGACACCCCGTTTCATCTGCTGCTGGCAGTGATTCTGTCGGCGCAATGCACCGACAAGCGGGTCAACATCGTCACTCCGCCACTCTTCGAGGCCTTCCCCGACCCGGCCTCCCTGGCGGCCTCTGACGAGGCCACTGTCTATGAGTATATCAAGAGCGTTACATTCCCCAACAATAAGACGCGTCACCTCCTGCGGGCGGCGCGTCTGCTCGTTGAGGAGTTCGGCGGCGAGATGCCCTCTGACATCGACAATCTGATGAAACTCCCGGGCGTGGGCCGCAAGACGGCTAATGTGATGCTCTCTGTGGTGTGGAACAAGGGGGCTATGGCTGTCGACACCCATGTGTTTCGCGTCAGCAACCGCATAGGTCTGACGCGAGCCTCGAAGACACCCCTCCAGACAGAGAAGACTCTCATACGCCACATTCCGGAGGAGATTCTGCCTAAAGCCCATCATTGGCTCATACTGCATGGCAGATATGTGTGCAAGGCGCGCAAGCCGGAGTGCATGGAGTGCATCATCCGCGACCTCTGCCGCACCTACACGTCGGCCTCGTCTAAATCCTGATACTTATGGCTAAAGAGAAAAAGACTAATGCGGCACGCATCCTCGACCGCGAGGGTGTGGTCTATGAATTGATCACATACCCTGTCGACCCCGACAATCTGGCGGCCGACCATGTGGCCGCGGAGCTGGGCCAACCGATAGAGCAGGTCTACAAGACTCTTGTGCTGCATGGCGACAAGACGGGATATTTCGTATGCGTGCTGGCCGGAAATCATGAGGTCGACCTTAAGAAGGCTGCCCGCGTGTCGGGCAACAAGCGGGCGGAGATGATTCCGATGAAGGATCTGCTCCCTGTCACCGGCTACATCCGCGGGGGCTGCACGGCGCTGGGCATGAAGAAGCGGTTCCCGGTCTTTGTGTCGGCTGAGATGACCGAGTTCCCCTTTATATATGTGAGCGCCGGACAGCGCGGCATGCAGATCAAAATCAATCCGGCCGACTATATCAGGGTCACCGGGGCCACTCCGGCCGATATCATAACATGTGATTGAGTCATGAATACTATTGGACGCCTTCTGAGGCTTACGACTTTCGGCGAGAGCCATGGCCCGGCGATGGGGGGGATTCTTGATGGGCTCCCCGCCGGGGTGCACATCGATATGGAGCGCCTGCAACAGATGATCGACCGCCGGCGCACTGGCCGCTCCACGCTGACAAGCCAACGCCGCGAGACGGATATCCCGGAGATTCTGTCGGGCGTAAGCTCCGACGGGCGCTCGCTGGGCACCCCAATCGGGTTCATCTTCCGCAACACCGATGCCCGCTCGGGTGATTATTCTGAAATCGAGAGTCACTTCCGCCCTAACCATGCCGACTTCACCTATCAGCTGAAGTACGGTCTGCGCGATGCGCGCGGCGGGGGCCGTGCCTCGGCACGCGAGACTGTCAACTGGGTCATGGGTGGCGCCCTGGCCGCTGAGTGGCTGCGTCAGCTGGGCATCAGCATCGAGGCAAGGGTCGTGGGGGTCGGCAATGTGGGATATGATGACCCGTTGGCCGAACTGCGCGATAATCCAGCCTCGGCCTCGCTGCCCCATGATGAAGATATCGAGCGGGGGATGCTTGAGGTGGTGGATACGGCCCGACGCAACCGCGACTCTGTGGGTGGACGCGTGGCATGCGTGATACGCGGCGTGCCGGCCGGGTTAGGCGACCCCGTCTTCGGCAAGGCTCAGGCGCGGTTGGCGCAGGCAATGATGAGCCTCAATGCTGCCAAGAGCTTTGAGTATGGCCTGGGGGCTGAGGCGTGGCATGCGTATGGCTCGCAGACACTCGACCTCTTCAACGAGAATTTCAATCCGCAACCGATGTCGTCTGACAATCACGGCGGCATACTGGGTGGCATCACAACCTCCATGCCCATATATTTCGCCATGAGTTTCAAGCCTACCCCCACCATCTCGCGCCCGCTCCCCATGCCCGACACCAGCGGCAAGCTGACGGAGATTGCAGTCGAGGGGCGCCATGACCCATGCGTGGCGCTGCGCGCTCCGGTGATTGTGGAGGCGCTGGCATGGCTCACCATCGGCGATCTTCTGCTACTTTCGCATCATGAACCCCTGGTATAAGGATTACGCTGAATACCTGGCCTCGCGTTGGCCGGGGGTGAAGGTGCAGAAGCTATCGGTCGATGCAGGGTTCTCCTGCCCTAACCGCGACGGCACGATCGGGCGCGGAGGGTGCATCTACTGCGACAATCGCTCCTTCACGCCTCGATATTGCTCGCCGCGCGATTCTGTGGCACGGCAGATTGCCGAGGGTAAGCGATTCTTCAGCCGCAAGTATCCGCAGATGAAGTATCTGGCCTATTTCCAATCCTTCACGGGCACTCATTCGGATGCCATATCCTCGCTGGCCGCGCTATATGATGAGGCGGCCGCGCAGTCTGACATCGTGGGACTGATTATCGGCACCCGTCCGGATGCACTGCCTCCGGCGGTGCTTGATCTGCTTGAGGGGTTAAACAAGCGGCTACCTGTGATTGTTGAAATTGGGGCGGAAAGTGCCCACGACCATACGCTGAGTCTTATCAACCGTGGCCATACCTGGCTGCAGGTGGAGCAGGCGGTCAGTGCCCTCAATGCCCGGGGGCTGGAGTGCGGCCTGCATCTTATAGCGGGTCTGCCGGGGGAGTCAGCCGATGATGTGCGCGACACTGTGGGCCGGGCTGCGGAGCTCCCTGTGAGCTCGCTCAAGCTGCACCAGCTGCAAATCATACGTGGCACCACCCTGCACCGCATGCACGAGGCGGGCGAGATTGATATCAAACCTTTCAGCCTTGAGGAGTATCTTGACCTATGCGTGCGGGTGGTCGGAATAGTGCCGCGCCACATAGCCATCGAACGCTTTCTGGCCTCGGCCCCACCCGAGATGGTGGTGGCGCCACGCTGGGGACTGAAGAACTATGAGTTCACCCATCTGCTGCTGCGCCGCCTGAAAGAGATCTACGGGGAGAACCCTGCCGGTGCGCCCCGGTAAACCTAACGAATATTAACTGCCGCACTGCGATAAGTTGCGGCCAAATACTACGATATGAGAAAATTACTCTTTATGCTTGCCTGCTCGCTGGGCATGGCATCATGCGCGGCTGATAATGCCGATGTGACTATCAAGTTTCCTGCCGGTGCACCGCAGAAGGTGGTGGTGAGCCATTCACTCGTGAGTGATATGCTGAATGCCCGCCGCCAGGCCGACATGAAGATTGTGACCGACACGGTGGATGTGGTCGATGGCGTGGCTACCTTAAAGCTCGACGACCGCGGTGCGGCACGCTATCTGGTGGAGGTGTCGCCCGAAGTGGCGGCTGATTTCTATGCTGCGCCGGGCGAGACTATCAATGTCGACATCACATCAATGCAGCCTCTGGACTATAGCGTCAGCGGCACACCTCTGATGGAGGGCATGACTGAACTGCAGACTGCCACAGCGCCGATTGAGGCTGAGTATATGGCGCTCGGCGCTTCGGCCCAGCAGCCCACCGAGGAGCAGGTGCGCGCCATCATGCAGAAGTATGATGATGCGGTCAAGAATTTCATCAAGTCTAATCCGGAGTCGCCGGCTGTGGCTTATGCCATGATGAATCTCTCGGGCGAACCCTTCATGGAGGTCTATGAGACAATGTCGCCCAAGGCCAAGGAGTCTATCCTCTACCCCTTCGTAGAGCGTCAGGCCGAGCGCGCCAAGGAGCAGATCCAGATGGAGCAGCGCCGCAAGGCTCTCGCTTCGGGCTCGATGGAGGCTCCTGCCTTCACCTTCAAGAATCTCGAGGGTAAGGATGTCAGCCTCTCTGACTTCCGCGGCAAGTGGGTCGTAATCGATTTCTGGGGCTCATGGTGCGGATGGTGCATCAAGGGTATCCCGGCTCTTAAGGAGGCTTATAAGGAGTATGCCGGCAAACTCGAGGTCATCGGCGTAGACTGCCGCGACACTGAGGAGGCATGGCGTGCAGCTGTGGCCAAATATGAGCTCCCCTGGGTGAATGTCTACAACAACCAGACCGACGGCAAAATCCTTGAGGCCTACACCGTGGAAGGGTTCCCCACAAAGGCCATCGTCAACCCGGAGGGTAAGCTGGTGGATGTGACCGTAGGCGAGGATCCCGCTTTCTTCACCAAGCTGGCCAATTTCATCAACGGCAAGTAATCAACCAAACAATTTGAGGTCACGTCGCCACCCTCTTTTAGGAGTCGCGCCGTGACTCTCTTTTATTCGTTCATGACAAAGCCTCTTCTTTGCTGAAATGGCTAAACAATTCGGAATTATTTTTGCATGTCTCGGGATAGGCGAACTTCTGGCGCTTATCCCGGGACTTGATATTCCCGGGAGTATCCTGGGGATGCTTCTGCTCTGTCTGCTGCTCGAGCGGGGCTGGGTGCGCCCGCAGACCATCGCCCCCATCTGCAAGTTCTTGATCTCTAACATGGCGTTCTTCTTCATCCCGCCGGGGGTGGCGCTGATGCTGTATTTCGATCTTATCGCGGCTGAATGGCTGCCGATAACTATGGCTACGGTGGTGAGCATCATGCTGGTGCTTATCGTCACCGGGCGCCTGCATCAGTATCTGCACCGCCGGCTGCGCCCGAAGCGCCGTTGACGGGTGAAACTGACTTAAGTAAGTAACGAAAATGATGATTGACCTGTTGAAGAATCCTCTCACCCTCATCACCCTGACCTTCCTGATATATTGGGGGGCGGGATGGTTGCAGAAGATAAGCCGCCAAAGCTGGCTGAGCCCGATGCTGATCACGATTGCTGCGCTGATAGCGCTGCTCAAAGTCAGCGGACTCTCCTATGAGTCCTATTATGAGAGCGGGCGCATGATTGAGTTCTGGCTCAAACCTGCTATCGTGGCGCTGGGGCTACCCCTCTTTAATGAGCTTCGACATATCCGCAGGCAGTTTATGACCCTTTTCCTCACGGAGCTGGCCGGATGCGTGGTGGGCATCGTCTCGGTGGTGCTTATCGCCAAGTGGTGCGGGGCCTCGCCTGAGGTCATCCGCTCGCTGGCTCCGAAGTCGGTGTCGACTCCTATCGCTATCGAGATTTCACGACAGATCGGGGGGATACCGGCTCTCACCTCGGCCATAGTGGTGGTGGTGGGGATGATCGGAGCGGCCACCGGACTGAAGATGATGAACTGGGGGCATGTGCGCGGCCCGGTGTCGCGAAGCCTGAGCATGGGCACGGCAGCCCACGTGATGGGCACAAACCGCATCAGCGAGTTCGGCGACCGCTACAGCGCCTACGCCACCCTCGGACTTATCCTCAACGGTCTGCTGACAGCATTCCTCGCCCCGCCGCTGACCACTCTTCTGCTATAACTGACTCCCACCGCCCCATGCGCCGGATTGCCGGTCAGATTGAGCCGGCAAGGATAAGCAGAATCAACACCGGTGCGACCCAGCGGATAAAAAACCTGATGGCCGGATAAAGGCGCGTGGAGATGCTGCCGCCGTTGGTGATCTGGTTGCGAAGTGCATCATGGGGCATAAACCATCCGGCGAAGACCACCGTGCAGAGGGCGCACACGGGGAGCACCCAGTTGTTGGTGAAGGTGTCAAGGAAGTTGAATATGTTCAGCCCAAAGAGGCGTATACCGTCGAGGCTGCCGAACGACAGCGAGCATATCGAGCTTATCACAAAGAGCGGACACATCATTATCAGCGTGGCCGCCAGGCGCGACCGCTTGAAGCGCTTCTGCACAAAGAGTATCGACACTTCCGATATCGATATAGTGCTCGTAAGCGCGGCCACAAGCAGCAGCGTGAAGAAGAGTATCGACCACCACTGCGCGCCCGGCATCTGGGCGAATACCTCAGGAAGCGTCACAAACACCAGCGTAGTGCCTCGCAGCGAACTGAGGTCGAGATTGAAACTGAACACCGTCGGGAAGATGATTATCCCCATCATCACGGCCACAAGTGTGGTGAGCAGCGAGACGGTGACGGAGGTTGACACGAGTTTGGTGGATTTCGGATAGTAGGAGGCATACGTTATTAATATTCCTATGCCGAGACTGAGCGAGAAGAAGGTCTGACCCAGGGCGTTGGCTGCCACACCCCATGTGATCTTCGAGAAGTCGGGCTTGAAGAAGAATTCGAGTCCCTGCGCAGCGCCGGGCAAAGTCATGGCATAGATGCAGAATATCAGCAGCAGGGCGAAGAGAAGCGGCATGAGTATATTCGACATCCGCTCGATACCCTTCTGCACACCCATCACGAGAACTCCGATATTGAGCAGAATCATGAATCCGGTGGATATCAGAGGATCGATGTCTGAGCATATGTAGTGCTCCATGCGGTCGTGGAAGGTGTGCTCCATTGCGGTCATGCTCTCTCCGGCGGTCCCACTGTACAGGGCGCCGGTGATTGAGTCCCAAAGGTATTGCAGTGTCCATCCGGCCACCACCATATAGAAACTGATTATCAGATAGGATGACACCACTCCCAACGCTCCGGCCAACCACCAGCGGCTCTTCGGCGCCAGATTGCGGTAGGAGCCCACTGCATCGGCCCCTCCGGCGCGCCCGAGCGACATTTCGGCCAGCATCACCGGTATGCCAAGCACCACCACACACGCCAGATATATCAACAGAAACGCTCCGCCGCCATTCTGCTGGGCCTCGGCGGGAAAGCGCCATATGCTGCCCAGACCCACGGCCGAGCCGAGAGTAGCGGCAATCACACCAAGTTTTGTCTTGAATTGTCCGTCGGAGCCTGCGCCTCCGCCAATATCTTTTCCTGTAGTCTGCATAAGTCTATGTCAAAAATTAGTCTGAATTTCTTTCAGCGGGGTCTTTATTTACGCCAAATATATGCCCGCTTATTAATTTTTACAAAAAAATAACAATTTTGTTTGTTGTGCAACCCTTTTTTAGATAAATTTGTAATAGGATTACACCGATCCCGATATCACGTTTTCTCTCCCTATGCTCTCCCCCTCCATCACTCTCTCCCGCATACTCTCTCCATCCTCTCTCTATATTCTCTCTCCGTAACATTCCTACAGGTAATCACGACAATTATGCAGACACCACATAATCCAGCCTCTCTCTCAGCCCGGGAAAAACGCGAGCTTCTTCAGCTGGCCTCTTCGCTCAGTGCGCGCATGAAGGGGATTGTATCGCCCGACGAGGAGCGACGCATCCATCAGCTGTGCCGCATGTCGATGCAGAGCCACGACGCGCCTCACGACCGGCATGGATTGCCCAAGGCTATCCTCACTCTGAAAGCGGCGCATCTCTTTGCCGAGGCCATCGACCCTGACCACAATATCATCATCGCTATCCTGCTATATCCGCTGCTGGAGGATGACATCATCGACATCTCCTCGCTGCGCCGCGACTGGGGCGATGATGTGGCGTCGCTGCTGGTGGGGCTCTCTTCGGTCGAGAAGTTCTCTAACAAGAACAATGCGGTCAATCAGGATAACTTCCGCGGACTGATGCTCTCGCTGGCCGATGATATTCGCGTCATAATAATTATGATTGTGAAGAATCTGACGCTGATGCGCGAAATCAATCTGCACCCCGACACTCAGTGGGTGCGCGATGTGGCTTTCGAAGCGAATTGCCTCTATGCCCAGCTGGCCCACCGTCTGGGCCTCTATAAGCTCAAGAGTGAGCTCGAAGACCTCTCGCTTAAATACTCCAACCGCGAGATTTACACCCAGATCGCGCATAAACTCAATGAGACCAAGCGTCAGCGCGATGCCTACATCAAGGCTTTTATCGACCCGGTGAAAAAGAAACTCGAGGAGGCCGGACTGAAATTCGACATCAAGGGACGCACCAAGTCAATCTCTTCGATATGGGGTAAGATGAAGAAGCAGAAGGTGGATATCTCGGGCATCTACGACCTCTTCGCCATACGCGTCATCATCGACACTCCGCGCGAGAAGGAGAAGGCCGACTGCTGGACCGCCTACTCGATTCTGACCGACATGTATACACCCAATCCGGCACGCATGCGCGACTGGATCTCCATACCCAAAAGCAACGGCTATGAGTCGCTGCATGCCACTGTGATGGGGCCTGAGTCGAAGTGGGTGGAGGTGCAGTTCCGCACCCGCCGCATGGACCTCGTGGCCGAAAAGGGTCTGGCAGCCCACTGGCGCTACAAGGGGGTGAAGTCTGACTCTACCGACCAGTGGATGAACAACATCCGCGATATCCTCGAGGGGGCTGAGGCCGGACCGATGGAGATGATGCGCCATATGAAGATGGAGAACTATGAGAAGGAGGTCTACATCTTCACGCCGAAGGGCGATCTCTTCAAGCTCCCGGCAGGGGCAACGGTGCTTGATTTCGCTTTCAGAATACACAGCAATGTGGGTTCGCAGTGCACCGGCGCCGTCGTCAACGGTGCCCACCGCAAGATCAACTATAAGCTCGCCAATGGCGACACGGTCGAGATTCTCACCTCTTCGACTCAGACTCCGAAGCTCGACTGGCTCAACATCGTGGTCAGCACCAAGGCTCGCAATAAAATCAAGCAGGCTCTCAACGAACAGGCCAAGAAACTGGCCGACCTGGGAAAGGAGCTGCTTGAGCGACGCGCCAAAAACCGCAAGATCGAAATCAGCGAACCGATGCTGATGAAGCTCATCAAGAAGAATGGCTATAAGTTTGTGAGTGAGTTCTATGCCGATATGGCGGTCGAGAAGCTGGATGTGGCGAAGTTCCTGCAGCAGTATGTAGATGCTGTGGCTGAAGAGGAGTCGGAGGCAGCCCGCATATCGGCCGAGGAGTTCAAGCTGCGCCATCAGGATGAGACTGAGTCGAAAGATAAGAAGGATGTGCTGGTCATCGGTGGCAAGTCTATCAATGGCCTGAGCTACAAGTTTGCACGTTGCTGCAACCCTATATATGGCGACGATGTGTTTGGCTTCATATCCTCTGAGGGCACGGTGAAGATTCATCGCAACGATTGCCCGAATGCCCACAACATCCGCGCCCGTTATCCCTATCGTGTGGTCGAGGTGGAATGGAGCGGCAAGACGGGCGACACGCTCATGGCCACCCTGCGCATCATCGGGCAGGATGACCTCGGCATTCTTGCAAATATCACATCCATTATCTCGAAAGAGATGAATGTATATCTGCGTAATGTGGCCATCGACTCTCACGACGGCATGTTTCAGGGATGCCTCACAATCGGTGTCACCGATCTGTCGCAACTCAACGCCGTCATCAAGAAGATCCGCACCGTGAAGGGGGTCAAGGATGTGAGCCGAATGTAGCTCGCTCCACCTGACGCTATCGCCACTACCCTAACAAAGAAGTCGTTTAAAACCTTAAAATGAGAATGTCAAAAAAAGCAATACTCTTTTCGATGGCCGCCGCAATGCTGGTGGGGGTCTCGGGATGCCGCAAATATTCGGGCGAGGAGGCGGCGCAGAAACGCGCCGACTGGACCGCCTCGCTGCACGACTCGATCGCCCAAGTGGCGGCTCAACGCCATACTGACTCGCTGCGCATCGAGCAACTGCGCGCTGAGATGGCCGAGAATATCAGCCGATTCACGATGGTGAATAATCCGCGCGAGGTGGAGCCGTATTATATTCTCTCGGCTTTCAAAAGCCAGTATCCGCTTAAGTCTACGGGCATAGCGGCCAGAATGATGAAGAATGAGCAGGCTGAGATTATCGCGGCTCTCTCAGGTGGCCGCTTCAATGCCATTAGGGTCACCTCGCCGCAGGGTGAGGTGACGAGTGATGTCGTGCCGGCCGATCAGGCGCTCAATTACACGGCCGGCGGACTGACTACCGTGGCTTTCTCGGGCAACGCGGCCGATTCTATTTGCGAGTTCGTGGCGGCCCACCGTGAGCAGCCGCTCACTCTCGAATATCTCCAGAACGGCTCGGCAGCCAAGCGCATCACCCTCTCCCAGAACCAGAAACAGTGGATTGCCTCGACATGGGACCTCTGCGGTGCCAACAAGGAGACCCGCATCCTCGAGAAGCGTATGCTCGTCAGCAGCCGCAAAATCGAGATTCTGCGCCTCACCTTGAACCGCGAAGAGGCCAAAGCCGTTAAAACTGATAGGTAGAATCCCGACCCGCGCGAGATTCTGCCCCCGCTCTCTCTCCCCGCAAAAGCAGTTTTCCTGCCTCTCCCTCTCTCCTCGCCTACTCTCCCCGTCGGCCGGCAGCCCCCGGCAAGACCTTGATGATGCAGCCTCTCTTAAAAGTCGTTTAACCCTCTTAGAAGTCGTTTAAACTTCTTAGACTGCCTCTCGAAAAACTCCTTATATCTGTAAAACCATACACCTCTACACATTTATATACCATGAACCTGCAAGATTTAGACTATCGTCAACTCGAAGAGAAAGGCATCTCTACTGACCGACTTGAAGCGCAACTGAAAAGCCTGCGCGAAGGATTCCCATACCTCAAGATTGAGGCTCCGGCCACTATCGGCCATGGCATAACATTACCCACCGATGAACTCGTGCGCCAGAGCCTTGACATCTGGGACAAGTATCTTGAATCGGGAGCGAAGGTGCTGAAAATGACTCCGGCTTCGGGGGCGGCCTCGAGAATGTTCAAGGAGTTGTTTGCCTTCCTGAATTCGGGTGCCACTAAGCCCGACACTGAGGCGATGCGCCAGTTTTTTGACAATATCGAGGATTTCCCCTTCTTCCATCGACTCAATTTTGAGATGCTCACCCTATATGGCCGCAGCATACTGACAATGATCCGCGAGGGTAAATATCGCGAGATTATCGACCATCTTCTCAATGTGCCAGGGATGGGCTACGGCAAATTGCCGAAGGGGCTGCTGATGTTTCACAAGGTGCCCGGCACTTCGCGCACGCCGCTCGATGAGCACATCGCCGAGGGTGCGGGATTCGCAGTGGGACGCGACGGCACGCTGCACCTGCACTTCACCGTCAGCCCCGAACACCTGCCTCTGTTTGAGGCCCGTATCGAGGAGGTGAAGGGGTATATGGAGCGCAAGTATGGCATGAAGATCGATGTCTCGCTGAGTGTGCAGAAACCATCCACCGACACTGTGGCCGCCACCACTGACGGCGAGCCCTACCGCGAGAATGGCCGGCTATTCTTCCGCCCCGGTGGCCACGGCGCGCTTATAGAGAATCTGAATGACCTGGATGCCGATGTGATATTCATAAAGAATATCGACAACATTGTGCCCGACGCGCTGCGCGACTCCACGCTGCAGTTCAAGAAAGTGATAGGTGGAATCCTGGTGGCCACGAAGATGAAGATCGACCGATATTGCTCAATCCTGAGCGAAGGTGTGCCCGATGAGGCCATGCGCGAGGAGATGCTGCAATTCTTGCGCAATGTGCTCTGTGTCACCCACGACCATGCCGATGAGATGAGTCCGGAGGAGGAGACGGAATATCTTATGGCCAAGTTCAACCGTCCGCTGCGCGTGTGCGGCATGGTGAAGAATGAGGGTGAGCCGGGGGGCGGCCCATTCCTCTGCTTCAACCCTGACGGCACAGTCAGCCCGCAGATTCTCGAATCTTCGCAGATTGACCCCTCCGACCGCCAGGCCATGCGCATGCTCCACGAGGCCACACATTTCAATCCCGTTGACCTCGCCGTAGCCACCAAAGACTTCCGCGGCCGCAAGTTCAATCTGCCCGACTATGTCGACCAATCCACAGGATTCATATCCGAAAAGAGCCGCGAAGGGGTTACAATAAAGGCCCTCGAACTCCCGGGACTATGGAACGGTGCAATGTCAGACTGGAATACGATATTCGTAGAGGTCCCCGCCGACACCTTCAACCCCGTCAAGACCGTCAACGACCTTCTCCGCCCCTCCCACCAATAACCCCGGCATCCCCCTTAATCCCGATCCATCCCGCTTAATCCCGATTAATCCCGCTAAATCCCGATTAATCCCGGTTAATTCACTATCTTTGCAATATATTTGAATCCCGACCCCTATGGCACAGATATATTACCCTATCGGCATACAGACATTCTCCTCCATCAGGGAGGGTGAATATCTGTATGTCGACAAGACGCCCTACATAATGCGGATGCTGAGCGACCGCTTGAAATACGTATTCCTGAGTCGGCCGCGCCGATTCGGGAAGTCACTGTTTCTATCCACGCTTGCTGACTTCTTCGCAGGACGCCGTGAATTATTCGATGGACTTGCAATCAGCCATATGGATTATGACTGGAGGGAACATCCGGTGTTGCATATGGATTTCACCGGGTGCAACTACAGCGAACCCGACGGGCTCTTCCACTCACTCGACGACCAGTTCATCCAGTGGGAAAAGCGGTATGCTATCGAAAAAACCGATCTGCCCCTTTCCGACAGATTCCGCAACATCATCCGCCAGGCCTACGAACAGTCGGGTATGCCCGTGGTGATACTCATCGATGAATACGACAAGCCGCTGCTTGAGACCGTCAGCAATCCTGACCTCCAACAGAAACTACGCGACACCCTCCGAAGCATCTATGGCAATCTGAAACGCATGGACCCCTACATCCGCTTCGCAATGCTCACCGGAGTCACGAAGTTCGGACACCTCAGCATCTTCAGCGACCTCAACAACCTCTACGACATTTCATTCGACGAGCACTATGAGGCAATCTGCGGCATCACCGGAAAAGAGATACACACTTACCTTTTACAGGGAGTGCGCAATCTGGCCCAATACAGTCACTTATCTGAAGAGAAGGCTTTTGAATCTCTGAAACTGAATTACGACGGATATCGATTCTCCCCCTTTGGTAATCAAGATATCTATAATCCATTCAGCTTATTGTGCGCACTTTCTAAAGGCATTGTCAGCAACTACTGGTTTCAGACAGGCACCCCGACATTCCTGATAAAGATGATAAAAGATGGGAATCTGCCTATCACCCGACTCGATGACATGCGCACATCTGTCAGTGACCTAAGCGATGTTTCTTTCGACCTCCGCAACTGCATTCCGGTGCTCTACCAGAGCGGATACCTCACCATAAAAGACTACGACCGTGAATTCGACGAGATTACCCTTGGATTCCCCAATAAAGAAGTCACCGCCGGATTCCTCAATCAGCTGCTTCCATTTTACGCTTCAATCTCGCCATATAACACGGCTTTCGAGGTCACTAAATTCGTGATGGATGTAAGAGAGGGTCGCGCCGAAGAGTTCATGATTCGCCTGCAGAGCCTGTTTGCGGATTTCCAGTATGATTCGTTCGACCTCGGACATCTCGAGCAGCACTATCAGGATGTGATATTCATCATCTTCAAGCTGATGGGATTCTACACCCGCACAGAATACCGCACAGCTGCCGGACGCATCGACATGGTAGTCAAAACCCAAGACTATATCTATGTCATGGAGTTCAAGATTGACCGCTCGGCTGAAGAGGCGCTCGCCCAGATTGATAGCAAAGATTACCTCATACCCTTCCGTGCCGACGGGCGCAAACTCATAAAAATCGGCGCTAATTTCGACAGTGCCTCACGCAACATCGCATCCTGGATCATCCAAATGGACTGAACTGTCCACCACTCCTATAACCCCCAATTTTCGTCAGCCCCTGCCGCACCACTCCGTGCAGCAGGGGCTGACGTCAATATCGTCCACACTCATTAAACACAATATGGCCTTAAGCCTGTTTTAAGTGAGTTTAAGGAGAGTTAAGTATCTCTCAAAAGCAATGCTTAGCTTATTTTGAACTTATTTTGAAAGATATTTATATTGGAGCATCACGATTTTTGACGTAACTTTGCAGTTTGATTTAACGATTGACCTATGTTTGCTACTGGTAAATTCGACGGTCGTCCCACCGACGGACTCCCCCGCTCTGAGGCTGAGACTGCCGTATATGATTTTCTCGATAAGCTGGGCATCAGCTACACCACCCTGACGCATCCGGCCGCTTTCACCATGGAGGAGTGTGAGGCGGTGAGAAGTGAGATAAATGCGCCGGTATTCAAGAATCTCTTCCTGACAAATCGCCAGCAGACGGATTTCTATCTGCTGATGATTCCGGCCGACAAACCCTTCAAGACAAAGTATCTGTCGTCGCAGCTGGGATGCGCTCGACTGTCGTTTGCTTCGGCCGAGATGATGCAGGAGCTGCTGCACATCCAGCCGGGGGCTGTGTCGCCCATGGGACTCATACATGACCACGCCCACCGCGTGCGACTCATTATCGACCGCGACCTTGAGCATGTGGTCAACTACGCATGCCACCCCTGTGTCAACACCTCAAGCATCGCCCTGCCGCTGGCCGACCTCCTGCAACGCATAATCCCCGCCACAGGCCACGATGCAACTTTCGTTGACCTCAAACCGGAATAATCCTCCTCTCACCATTACATCATGTCAGAAATCAGCAAGTGCAAATTATCATCCCACGCGGCATGGCTGCTTATGGGAACCCTAATTTTGGCAAATTTCTTTGCCCAGGCCCAACAGATAAAGTCGCGCCCCGGCACCCCCTCGTCGGGCAATGCCGCCGCCGACACGGCTGCCTCCAAACCCGCCGGACGCCCCACTGCCTGGACTATCAACACTCCGCTCGGCACCCACTCCGCCGCCACAGTCGACACCCTGCTGTACAATTTTCAGCGGGCATATGTGCCCTCGATGAAGACCGACGCCTTCGCCACCACCGGCACCCTCGGAGCCGAAGGCATCAACATGATTTTCATGAACCGTCCGGCATCCACCACCTTCTTCTTCGACGACGCTCTGGCCTACTCGCTGCCCTCGATGAAGACTTTCAAGATGTATAACACTTACACGCCGATGACCATCGCCAGCTATAACTTCAGCGGCAACAAGAATAACCATGCCGACCGCCTGAAGGCCGACTTCGCCGGCAATGTCAACCGCAATATCGGCATCGGCGCATTCATCGACTACAACTACGCCAAGGGTGCCTACAATGCTCAGGCCGTCAAGGATTTCTCGTTCGGCGGAAGCGTCTATTTCAATTCCCACCGCTATGAGATGCAGATCATGTATTATCATTTCTCGGCTCTCAACAAGGAGAATGGCGGCATCACCGACGACCTCTACATCACCGACCCGGCCGAAGTGCAGGGGGGCGTAAGCTCGGTCGAACCGAAGTCAATCCCGGTCAATCTCACCGCTGCACACTCGCGCATCAATGGCCAGCACCTCTTCACCTCTCACGCCCTGAAACTCGGATACTGGAGCGAGGAGCAGGTCAACGACACACTCACCCGCGATGTATATGTGCCGCTGATGAAATTCGTGTATTCGCTCGATTATGACTGGAGGCACCATATGTTTCGCAACGACAACGCCTCGCAGGGTGAGGCCTTCTGGGAAAACAGATATTTCAATGCCGACGGCACCGACGACAACACCCGCTATTGGCTCGTGAGCAACACCGTCGGCGTGCAGCTGCTCGAGGGATTCAAGAAATGGGCTAAATTCGGCATAGATGCCTGGTTTCAGCTCCAGAACCGCAAGATAACCCTCCCCCACGCTTTCTACGACCGCAGCTCGCTCACCGAGGAGCAGCTCGCCACACTCACCCCGCTGCCGGCCGACTTCACACTCGTGGAGTCGAAAAAGGCCACGCGAGGATTCTTCGGCGCCTCTATCAGCAAGAAGAAGGGGGATATCATCAAATATAATGCTTCGATGAAGCTGGGTCTCTTCGGCGGCATCGATGGTGATATCTACCTCAACGGCGATGTGTCGTCGCGCTTCCGCATGCTTGGCGACACTGTCAGTGTGTCGGCCTACGGCGGATTCTCGAATGCCTCCAACTCATGGCTCCTCGCCCACTACGCCTCCAACCACTTCATCTGGGACAATAAGTATGCCAACACCACCGAGGTCAAAGTGGGTGGCAAACTCGACATCCCCTGGACCCGCACCTCAATCGGCGTAGGCTTGCGCAACCTCAAGGACTATGTCTATTTCAACGAGAATTCCCTCCCCACACAGCACTCAAGCAATGTGCAGATATTCTCGCTATCGCTCGACCAGAAGCTGCGCTTCGGCATATGGAACTGGAATAACACCATCACCTATCAGGTCAGCTCTGACCAGAATGTGATTCCGTTGCCGGCGCTGAGCGTATACTCCAACATGTTTCTTAACTTCCGCGCATTCAAGGTGCTGAATGTGCAGGTGGGCGTAGACTGCGACTACTACACCCGCTACTACGGTCTGGCCTATCAGCCGGCCACTATGACCTTCCACACCCAGCATGAGACGGAGGTGGGCAACTATCCCCTCTTCAACGCCTACTTCTCGGCCAAGCTCTACAAGTGCCGATTCTATGTGCTTTGGAGCAATGTCAACCAGGGGTGGTTCGGCATGAACAATTACTTCTCCATGCCCCACTATCCACTCAATCCGCGATGCCTGCAGTTCGGCCTCAGCGTGGATTTCGCCGACTGACACACTCCGCCGCATAATAAGGCTCTCGGCAGCGACGTCGTCCCACACTGCCGCCGACTCCTCACCACTAACTCCGTGCTTGAAAAAATCCTGACCGATTATTTTTCAAGTACGGAGTTTTTTTGTTAATTTTGTCATCAGCAAAAACCAACCTTAAATCATTTACGATGTATACTCAATTCAAGGAACATCTCACCAAAGAGCTCGACGGAATCCGCGAAGCGGGTCTCTATAAAAACGAGCGTGTGATCACCACCCCCCAGAGCGCCGACATCCGCGTGGCCAACACTCAGGGTGAAGTGCTCAACTTCTGCGCCAACAACTATCTTGGTCTCGCCGACAACACACGTCTTATCGAGGCTGCCAAGCGCGCCATGGATGAGCGCGGCTACGGCATGTCGTCAGTAAGATTCATCTGCGGCACCCAGGATCTTCATAAAGAACTCGAACGCGCCATCAGCGAATACTTCCACACCGAAGACACTATTCTCTATGCCGCCTGCTTCGATGCCAACGGCGGTCTGTTCGAACCCCTCTTCACCGAGGAGGACGCCATCATTTCTGACTCTCTCAACCATGCCTCAATCATCGATGGCGTGCGCCTCTGCAAGGCTCGCCGCTACCGCTATGCAAATGCCGACATGGCCGACCTCGAACGCTGCCTCAAGGAGGCCAAGGAGGCCGGCGCCCGCCATATGATCATCGCCACCGACGGCGTCTTCTCGATGGATGGCAACGTGGCTCCGATGGATAAGATCTGTGAGCTGGCCGACAAGTACGGCGCGCTGGTGATGGTCGACGAGAGCCACTCGGCAGGCGTGGTGGGACCCACTGGCCATGGTGTGGCCGAACAGTTTGACTGCTACGGCAAAATCGATATCTTCACAGGCACTCTCGGCAAGGCGTTCGGCGGAGCAATGGGCGGCTTCACTACCGGTCCGAAAGAGGTCATCGACATGCTGCGCCAGCGTTCGCGTCCTTACCTCTTCTCTAACTCTGTGGCTCCGTCGATTGTGGGGGCAAGCATCGAGATGTTCAAGATGCTCAAGGAGAACGATGACCTCCACACCAAACTGATGGAGAACGTCAGCTACTTCCGCGACCGCATGCTCGAGGCCGGTTTCGACATCAAGCCCACTCAGAGCGCCATCTGCGCCGTGATGCTCTACGATGCCAAGCTCTCGCAGGAGTTCGCCGCCGAGATGCAGAAAGAGGGCATCTACGTCACAGGGTTCTATTATCCGGTCGTTCCGAAAGGTCAGGCACGCATCCGAGTGCAGCTCTCTGCCGCCCACGAACGTGAGCACCTCGACCGCGCAATCGCCGCATTCATCAAGGTAGGCAAGAAGCTCGGCGTGATCAAATAATCACCCTCCTACTTATACCAAAAAATAATGGCCATATCCCTCTGGCGGGGGATATGGCTATTAATTTTTGCGGTAGTAGATATAGAGTCTATCAGTCTTTGCGTCGGGGAAATATGGCTTAATCTTTGAGGAAATATGTGATTGACGACACCACGCGCACCTTCTTGATATAGGGTGTATACTGGTCGCGGTCCTCTATCGAAAACTGCCCCTGCGAGGCTGTCTTGATCTTTCCGAGCTCGCTCTCTGAATCTTCAGCAAACTTATTGGCTGCCTGACGCGCCGCTGCCGTGGCCTCGGCTATCATGTCGGGTTTTATCTTGTTGAGGTCGGTATATTCATACAGTGTCTGATAGTTGTAGTCGCCTGCCACGATGGCTATACCCTGCTGCATGAGCTGAGTCTGTCGCTGCATCAGAGCATTGACCTCCTTCACCTTTGATGAAGTCACCACCACCACCGTGGTCACCTTATAGCGAAACGGCACCTGCGGACCGCCGTACGATTCTGCCTGCATGTCGGTCACAGCCGGAGCATTGATGGATATCTCCTGCTCGGTGATGCCGTTTTCTTTCAGGAACTTGCATATGGCCGTGTTGGTGGTCTCCACCTCCTTATAAAGCTCGGCCATGTCGTTGCCCACCATCTTGCTCACGATGGGCCACGTCACCTTGTTGGCCTCGACCTCGCGTTCGCAGAGTCCGCGCACAGCCACTACACGCTGATTCGAACTGATGCTCGTCAACCCGCCGCGTATGGCCAACCCGAGAAGCGTCAGCCCCACGGCAAGCACCACCGCGCATCCCAGGGCTATCCAGCCCCTCTTGCTTGAATTATTCGTCATTTCTGTCTCAATTATGGTTAATATTATGGTTCAGTTATTATGTTCGGTATTGTTTAGATGCGTGATACATTGGTGCGGTACCGGCTGATCAACGCTGGTAGAGGAAGCGCTTGATTGACCGCTTCGGTGTCTTCTCAAATTCTTCCTGACGCAATTCCATGCGCTTCACCTTGCTGTAGGCAGGCATCTCTTTATTGAGGGCCGCAAGATTCTCGGCCATTATCGAGTCGAGCTGGGCGGCATCGATATGCTCCGATTCAAGGAGCTCGGCATCCGGAACGACGAGGGCCACCAGGTCACCGTTGTCGTCAATCACCAGCGACTCGGCCACATACGGCTGATTATTGAGCACCTGCTCAATCTCTTCTGGATATATGTTCTGCCCCGACGGACCGAGTATCATAGTCTTCGACCGGCCGGATATGGTCAGGAAGCCATCGGCGTCGATTGTGCACATGTCGCCGGTGTTCATCCAGCCATCACCCATCATCACCTCGCGGGTAGCCTCATCGTTGTTATAGTAGCCCTGCATCACATTCATGCCACGCACCCAGAGGTCGCCGGGCACATGGGCCGGGTCTTCAGAATTCACCTTCATCTCCATCCGCGTCACGATGCGTCCGCAGGTGCCTGACTTGGTCTCGGAGGCCGGCGCGTATGTCACGAGCGGACCACATTCCGTCATGCCATATCCCACCGTGATCGGGAATCCGATACGCTTCAGAAATTTACCCACCTCCTTGTTGAGCGCCGCACCACCGATGATAATCTGATGCACCTGGCCACCAAACACATTCAGCAGGCTCTCCTTGATGCGGCCATAGAGTTTATCGTCGAGAAACGGCACATGCATCATCACCTTCATCATCGGTTTGTCGAGCAACGGGAATACCTTGCTCTTCACTATCTTCTCGATTATCAGCGGCACAGTGATTATCAGCTTCGGACGCACCTCGGCAAAGGCCTGCATTATCACCTTAGGCGATGGCAGACGTGTCAGGAAGTGGCAGTTCATGCCGATGCAGAAGGGGTAAAGCATCTCTACCACCATGCCATAAAGATGCGCCAGCGGCAACATGTTGACCATCCCGTCGCCGGCATGCAGATAGTCAATATTGTCGATACAGAAGCGGATATTGCTCCATATCGAGCGGTAAGGGAGCATCACACCCTTCGACATCCCTGTCGAGCCAGATGTGTAGTTAATGATGGCCAGCTCTTCAGGCGCATCGGGATGCACATCGAAATTCTCCTTCTCAAAGGCATAGGGATATTTTGTACCGAAACGCTCATTGATGTTGTTGCGGCAATCGGTCAGCGCAGTCTTGCGCGACAACGGCATGCCGAACTCCGAAATATAGAGCGCTCCCACAAGCGAAGGCAGCTCATTCGGATCAAGCTGCTGCCATATGTGCTCATCCACAAAGAGTAGCTTGGCACCGCTGTGATTCACAAGATGATGCACCACCTCGGGCTTGAACTCATGCAGAATCGGCACAGCCACCACCCCCGATGTAAGACACGCCAGAAAAGTCACCGCCCAGTTCGACGAGTTCTTGCCGCATATCGCCACCTTGTCGCCCGGCACCACACCGGCCGCCTCAAAAAGCAGACGTATCTTCTCAATCTCCTGCGCCACATCACGATAGCGGTAGTTCTGCCCACCCATATCCGAAAAGGCCATAAGATCCCAGCTCTGACGCACACGCTCGCGGATGATAGCATTGAGCGACTCATAATTCTCCACCGGCTGATGTGCCGAATGACTGCCGCCCCCCGAAGCGGCTTTGCCACCCTCGGAATTCCTGTTTATAGTAGTCTCTGATTTTGCCATATGATTTTTACCTATATAAGTCAGCGCCTTTAAGTCAGCGCCTTTAAGCCAGCGCTCCAACAATGCAGCCGACTGATCGAAGTCGTATTTACCTGTATTTTAACGTTCAGAAGCCCCGGCCGGTTCATAACCCGGCCCCGCTCCCGAAGCCACGAAATTACAAAAATAGCGATTTCTCCCCACACTACAAAATCCCCTCACCCCCACCCCTCCGAAAAAGCCCCCGGAAATCCCCCGCAGTAGCAAATCTCCATCCCCGGGCCTCCCCACCCATATCGAAGCATACTCACTCCCCACTACATTTTTGCGAAGTTGCCGCTACTTTTCTGCTCAACTTCTACGCCTCTCTTTGCCATTTGCGGATTTTTTTATAATTTTGTTAAGAAGTCGTTTAACCCAAATGAACCGAAGTGCAACTCATCGACAACATAAATCTGACCCTGCGCGATGATTTGATGTCCACCATCAAATCAAGTAGCCGCGTGTCGATAGCAGCAGCAAGTTTCTCGATTTATGCCTTTCAGGAGCTCAAAGAGCAACTGAATGATTTCGAGCAAATCTTCCGCCATTATTCACCCGACACTATCCGTCGCATACTCTAATCCTTTACGCTATGACACAGACAGAATTTCATTCTTACCGCTTTGACTCCAACTCAGAACCAAGTGACGAACAGTTAGGTCAGCTGATGGAAAACGCGGCTGAAAAGGTTAGAGAGACTAACCGCGAGTCGGACGAGAAGTTCTTCGCTGAACTCCGTCGGGCAAGTGAGGAAGCCAAGAAGCGCAGCACAACCCAATCCGATATGCTATGAGAAAAGAGGGACATGCACCGCTGCTGATAGTCATAGCCGGACCGAATGGGTCTGGTAAGACTACTATCACTTCCGAAGTGCTCGAAAGTGATTGGCTCGAAGACGCTGTTTATATCAATCCCGACATTGTGGCTCAGGAGAAGTTCGGTAACTGGAACTCACCCGAAGCCGTGCGCGATGCGGCGCTTTACTGCGAGAAGTGGCGCAATCAATGTCTCGCCAACGGGAAAAGTCTTATCTTCGAGACTGTCATGTCGGCACCCGACAAGTTAGACTTTATCCGTCGTGCCAAGAAAGCCGGCTATTTCGTGAGAATTTTCTTCATATCCACCGCGAATCCTACAATCAATGCCGCGCGTATCGCCCGGCGAGTGATGAAAGGAGGACACGATGTGCCTATCCCAAAGATTATTTCGCGCTACATAAAGTCTATTGCCAACTGCGCTGAAATCGCGCCCGTCGTTGACAGACTTTATGTGTATGACAATTCTCTCGATGATAAAAAAGCTATGCCTTTGTTCCGTCTCCGCAACGGAGCCATAGGCAAGCAGTATGTTGAAGCCGTGCCTGAATGGGCACAAAACATTCTACCCAAGTAATAAAGTTCAAGTTTAAATAAGGGCCTAAAAGCTATTATTCTTACCAACGTCATTGCCTGCTTGGCGGGTGATATAGATGGTGTTTAGATTTTTTACTAAAAACATAAAATGAAATCAGGAGATAGGCGCGTCGGGCGCTTATCTCCTGATTTCGGTTTATGGGATGGGGTTATGTTCAGTTGGCTGTCACCTCTTCGGCCTCGACGTCGATGATGGCGTCGGGGGCGTCGGTGATCTGAAGCTCGGCGAGTTCATCTTTGTTGGCTACCACGAGACGGTTGTATTCTCTCAGACCGGTGCCGGCTGGGATAAGGTGTCCGCAGATCACATTCTCCTTCATGCCCTCCAGATAGTCGGTCTTGCCGTTGATGGCGGCCTCGTTGAGCACCTTGGTGGTCTCCTGGAATGACGCGGCACTCATGAAGCTCGATGTCTGGAGCGCTGCACGGGTGATGCCCTGCAGAATCTGCTCTGATGTGGCGGGCATTGCATCGCGCACCACCATCGGACGCAGGTCCTTGCGCTTCAGGGCCGAGTTCTCATCGCGAAGCTTGCGCTGGGTGATGATCTGGCCGGCGAGATAATTCTCTGAGTCGCCTGCATCAAGGATATATTTCTTACCCCAGATGTTGTCGTTCTCATCCATGAAGTCGCGCTTGTCTACGACCTGCTGCTCGAGGAACTTCGTGTCGCCCGGATCAATGATGTTGACCTTGCGCATCATCTGACGCACGATGACCTCGAAGTGCTTGTCGTTGATCTTCACACCCTGCGAACGATATACGTCCTGCACCTCATTGACGATGTACTCCTGCACTGCTGTCGGACCCATGATGTTGAGGATGTCGCTCGGAGTGATGGCGCCGTCAGAGAGCGGAGTGCCGGCACGCACATAGTCGTCCTGCTGCACGAGCATCTGGCGGGTGAGGGGCACGAGATAGGTCTTCACCTCACCGAGTTTCGAGGTGACGTTGACCTCCTTGTTGCCACGCTTGATCTTGCCGAATGATACGACACCGTCGATCTCGCTGACTACGGCGGGGTTGCTCGGGTTGCGGGCCTCGAAGAGCTCGGTCACACGGGGCAGACCGCCGGTGATGTCACCTGCACTGTTGGATGCACGCGGAATCTTGACGAATACCTTACCGGGAGTCATCTCGGTGTTCTCCTCTACGAGCAGGTGGGCGCCCACAGGGAGTGAGTAGGTGCGCAGCACCTCGCCGTTGTTGTCGACAAGGCGGATTTCAGGAAGTTTCGTACGGTCTTTCGACTCGATGATAATCTTCTCGCGCAGTGATGTACCCTCGGCTGATTCCACACGATAGGTCACACCCTCGATCACATTCTCATATACTACCCGACCACCTGTCTCGGCCACAATCACGGCATTGAAGGGGTCCCATTCGCAGATCATGTCGCCATTCTCCACCATCTCGCCGTCGCGCTTGTAGAGCTTCGAACCGTAGGGAATGTTGGCTGTGGTTAGCACGATGCCACTGTTGGGCTCGACGATGCGCATCTCACCCATGCGGCCTACCACGATATCGTTGCCCTCGGCATCCTTGACGGTGCGGAGCTCCTCGATCTCGAGTTTACCGTTATGGCGCGCGGTGACATCCTTGACGGCGGCCACGTTACCGGCCACACCACCGACGTGGAATGTACGGAGTGTAAGCTGCGTACCCGGCTCACCGATTGACTGTGCGGCAATCACGCCCACAGCCTCACCCTTCTGCACCATGCGGTGGGTAGAGAGGTTGCGGCCATAACACTTGGCGCACACGCCCTTCTTGGATTCGCAGGTGAGCACCGAACGAATCTCGACAGCCTCAATCGGGCTCTTCTCGATGCGCTCGCAGGCAGCCTCGGTGATCTCTTCACCGGCCTTCACGATCACATCGCCTGTATAGGGGTCAACGACGTCATGCACTGACACACGTCCCAGGATACGCTCGCTGAGTGTGGCCACTACCTCCTCGTTGTTCTTGATCTCCTTGCATACCAGACCGCGCAGTGTGCCGCAGTCCTCTTCGTTGATGATCACGTCGTGGGCCACATCGACCAGACGACGCGTCAGGTAACCGGCGTCGGCAGTCTTAAGCGCCGTATCCGCAAGACCCTTACGCGCACCGTGGGTAGAGATGAAGTACTCCAACACCGACAGGCCCTCCTTGAAGTTCGCGATAATCGGGTTCTCGATGATCTGGCCACCTTCGGCACCGGCCTTTTGCGGCTTAGCCATCAGACCACGCATGCCTGAGAGCTGACGGATCTGGTCTTTCGAACCACGGGCACCCGAGTCAAGCATCATGTAGACTGAGTTGAAGCCCTGCTGGTCGGCCTTCATCTGGTCCATAAGAGTGTCGGCGAGCTTCTTGTTGACGTCGGTCCAGACCTCGATGATCTGGTTGTAACGGTCCTGCTCGGTGATGAAACCCATCTGGAAGTTGGCCATGATTTCCTCAACCTGAGCATGACCGTTGGCCACATATTCCTCCTTCTCGGCCGGGATAATCACGTCGCCAAGGTTGAAGCTCAGACCGCCGCGGAATGCCATGCGGTAACCGAGGTTCTTGATGTCGTCGAGGAATTGGGCTGAGCGGGTCACACCGCAGGCCTTGATGACATTCGAGATGATGGTGCGCAGTGACTTCTTCGAGATAATCTCATTGACATATCCAATCTCTTTGGGCACATACTGGTTGAAGAGCACGCGACCTACCGAAGTATCCTTCTTGAGCACCTTCACGGGCTGGCCATTCTCATCGATATCATCCACATACACCGACACCGGAGCATGCAGCGACACCTTACCTTCGTTGTAGGCTATCTCGGCCTCTTCGGGGCCGTAGAAGACTGTGCCCTCACCCTTGGTGCCAGGACGCAGCTTGGTGATGTAGTACAGACCGAGCACCATGTCCTGCGAGGGGACAGTGATAGGTGCGCCGTTGGCGGGGTTGAGGATGTTGTGGGCGCCGAGCATCAGCATCTGCGCCTCGAGCACAGCCTCATTGCCGAGCGGAAGGTGGACTGCCATCTGGTCGCCGTCGAAGTCGGCGTTGAATGCCGTACATGCCAGCGGGTGAAGCTGGATTGCCTTACCCTCGATCATCTTGGGCTGGAAGGCCTGGATGCCGAGTCGGTGCAGTGTCGGGGCACGGTTGAGCAGCACCGGATGACCCTTCATCACATGCTCGAGGATATCCCATACGACGGGCTCCTTGCGGTCGACAATCTTTTTGGCGCTCTTCACAGTCTTCACGATGCCGCGCTCGATGAGCTTACGGATCACGAAAGGCTTGTAGAGCTCAGCTGCCATCAGTTTAGGTATACCGCACTCGTGCATCTTCAGCTCGGGGCCTACCACGATTACCGAACGCGCTGAGTAGTCGACACGCTTACCGAGCAGGTTCTGACGGAAGCGGCCCTGCTTACCCTTGAGTGAGTCAGAGAGCGACTTGAGCGGACGGTTGACATCGCTCTTCACAGCCGATGACTTGCGGCTGTTGTCGAGCAGTGAGTCTACTGCCTCCTGCAGCAGACGCTTCTCGTTGCGCAGGATCACCTCCGGAGCCTGGATATCCATCAGACGCTTCAGACGGTTGTTGCGGATAATCACACGGCGATAGAGGTCGTTGAGGTCGGAAGTGGCGAATCGGCCGCCATCGAGGGGCACGAGCGGGCGCAGATCCGGCGGAATCACGGGCACAGCCTTCAGGATCATCCATTCAGGCTTGTTGCGGTCGGCCGATGCGATGAAGCTGTTGACAACCTGCAGGCGCTTCAGCGCCTCAGTCTTGCGCTGCTGCGAGCCATCCTTGTTGGCAGTCTCGCGCAGCTCGGCGGCGAGAGCCACGAGGTCGATATCCTTCAGAAGGTCGTAGATAGCCTCGGCGCCCATCTTGGCCACAAACTTGTTGGGGTCGTTGTCGTCGAGGTATTTGTTCTCCTCGGGCAGGTTGTCCATGATCTCGGCATACTCCTCTTCAGAAAGGAGGTCGAGTTTCTGCAGGGGCACATCCTTGCCCTTGGCATCCTTGATGGTGACATTGCCGGGGTTGAGCACCACATAGCGCTCATAGTATATCACGGCATCAAGCTTCTTGGCGGGGAGGCCGAGAAGATAGCCGATCTTGTTGGGAAGCGAACGGAAATACCAGATGTGTGCCACCTGCACCACGAGCTCGATATGGCCCATGCGCTCACGGCGCACCTTCTTCTCAGTCACCTCCACACCACAGCGGTCGCACACGATGCCTTTGTAGCGTATGCGCTTGTACTTGCCGCAATGGCACTCGAAATCCTTGACCGGACCGAATATTTTTTCGCAGAACAAGCCGTCACGCTCAGGCTTGTAGGTGCGGTAGTTGATAGTTTCAGGTTTGAGCACCTCACCGCTCGACTTCTCCTTGATCTCTTCAGGAGATGCAAGGCCGATAGTGATTTTAGAGAAGTTGCTCTTTATTTTGTTGTCTCTTCTAAAAGCCATTTTTCAATGATGTTTTGAAGTGGGTGGGTGTTTATGATTAGTCGAGGGTGATGCTCAGGCCAAGACCACGCAGCTCGTGGAGCAGCACATTGAGCGACTCCGGAATACCCGGTGTGGGCATAGCATCGCCTTTGACGATAGCCTCGTAGGCCTTCGAACGTCCGGTGACATCGTCAGACTTGATGGTCAGGATCTCCTGCAGGATATGGCTGGCGCCGAATGCCTCGAGCGCCCACACCTCCATCTCACCGAAACGCTGGCCACCGAACTGGGCTTTACCGCCGAGAGGCTGCTGGGTGATGAGTGAGTAGGGGCCGATCGAGCGGGCGTGCATCTTATCCTCTACCATGTGGCCGAGTTTAAGCATGTAGATGACGCCTACGGTGGCGGGCTGGTCGAAACGGTCGCCGGTGCCGCCGTCATAGAGGTAGGTCTTGCCATAGCGCGGCAGACCGGCCTTGTCGGTCCATTCATTCAGGTCGTCGAGTGTGGCACCGTCGAAAATCGGAGTGGCGAACTTCTCGCCCAGCTCGCGGCCGGCCCATCCGAGCACAGTCTCGAAGATCTGTCCGAGGTTCATTCGCGAAGGCACACCCAGCGGGTTCAGCACGATATCGACCGGAGTACCATCCTCAAGGAAGGGCATATCCTCCTGTCGCACCACGCGCGACACGATACCCTTGTTGCCGTGACGTCCGGCCATCTTGTCGCCGACACCGATCTTACGCTTCTTGGCGATATAGACCTTGGCCATCTGCATGATGCCCGAGGGGAGCTCGTCGCCGATGGTGATGTCAAACTTCTTGCGGCGCAGCTCGCAGTCAATCTCTTTCGACTTGCGCAGATAATTGGTGATCAGACGCGAGATCATGCCGTTGATGCGTGCATCGGCTGTCCAGCCCGAGAGGTTGACGGTCTCGTAGTCGATTGTGCCGAATGCCACATCGTCAAACTTCATGCCCTTCGGCACGATGTCGGCTCCGATGAAGTCTTTCACACCCTCTGACTCCATACCCTTCAGCAGAGTCTGGAGCTTGTCGATGAGGATGCCCTGCAGGTCGGCCTGCTTCTCTTCGTACTCTTCGTCGAGCATCGGGAGCTGGGCGTTGGCGCTCTTCTTGCTGGTCTTCTTCTTCATCGCACGCGAGAAGAGGTTGGTGCCGATCACCACACCCTTCAGTGAGGGTGAGGCCTTGAGAGAGGCATCCTTCACATCGCCGGCCTTGTCGCCGAAGATGGCGCGCAGCAGCTTCTCCTCAGGAGTCGGGTCGCTCTCACCCTTAGGTGTGATCTTACCGATCATGATGTCGCCGGGCACAACATGCGCACCCACGCGGATTATGCCGCGGTCGTCGAGGTCCTTGGTGGCATCCTCGCTGACATTGGGGATGTCGGAAGTGAGTTCCTCCATGCCGCGCTTTGTCTCGCGCACTTCGAGAGTGTACTCATCGACATGCACTGAGGTGAGGATATCCTCCTTCACCATGCGCTCGTTGAGCACGATGGCATCCTCATAGTTGTAACCCTTCCAGGGCATGAAGGCCACCTTAAGGTTGCGGCCCAGAGCGAGCTCACCCTTCTCGGTAGAGTAACCCTCGGTGAGGATATCACCCTTCTCGACACGCTGGCCTACATTGCAGATCGGACGCAGGTCGATTGTGGTGCCCTGGTTGGTGCGGCGGAATTTAGGTATCTTGTATTCCTTGACTGCTGACTCGAAGCTTACGAACTCGTCGTCTTCAGTACGGTCATAACGGATGCGGATTACGGTGGCGTCGACAAACTCGATCACACCGGCACCCTCGGCCATAATCTGGGTGCGGCTGTCGCGGATGAGCTGACCCTCGATGCCTGTGCCCACGATCGGAGCCTCGCTGCGCAGCAACGGCACAGCCTGACGCATCATGTTAGATCCCATCAGCGCGCGGTTAGCGTCGTCGTGCTCAAGGAAGGGAATCAGTGATGCGGCGATCGATGCGATCTGAATCGGAGCCACATCCATGAGCTGCACCTGATCGGGTGCCACAATCGGGAAGTCGGCATCCTGACGGGCTTTCACCTTAGAGTTGATGAATGTGCCGTCGTCGTTGAGCGGCGCATTGCCCTGGGCAATCATCTTGCCCTCCTCGATCTCAGCGGTGAGATAGGTCACCTCGTCGTTGTTGAGGTTTACCTTGCCGTCGGTGACGGTGCGGTAGGGAGTCTCGATAAATCCGAGTGAATTGATCTTTGCATATACGCAGAGCGAAGAGATCAGACCGATGTTCGGTCCCTCAGGAGTCTCGATCGGGCAAAGGCGGCCGTAGTGGGTATAGTGCACGTCGCGCACCTCGAAGCCGGCACGCTCACGCGACAGACCGCCGGGGCCAAGGGCCGACATACGGCGCTTGTGGGTGATCTCGGCCAGAGGGTTGGTCTGGTCCATGAACTGCGAGAGGGCGTTGGTGCCGAAGAATGTGTTGATCACCGACGAGATAGTCTTAGCATTGATCAGATCGATCGGAGTGAAGACCTCGTTGTCGCGCACATTCATACGCTCGCGGATAGTACGCGACATGCGGCTCAGGCCCACACCAAACTGGTTGTAGAGCTGCTCGCCGACAGTGCGCACGCGGCGGTTGCTGAGGTGGTCGATATCGTCGACCGCGCTCTTCGAGTTGATGAGCTCGATGAGATACTTGATGATAGAGATGATATCCTCACGGGTAAGCACCTTCACATCCATCGGTGTGTCAAGCTCGAGCTTCTTGTTGATACGGTAGCGACCCACTTCGCCGAGGTCATAACGCTTGTCGGAGAAGAAGAGGTTCTGGATCACCTCACGCGCCGACTGTTCGTCGGGAGCCTCGGCATTGCGCAGCTGACGATAGATGTGCAGCACAGCGTCGCGCTCATTGTCGGTCGGGTCCTTGCGGAGTGTATTGTAGATGATGCTTGAATCTGTGGCCGAGGCATTGGCGCTTTCGAGCATGATTGTCTTCACGCCGCTGGCCAGGATAGCATCGATAGTGTCTTCTGTGATTTCAGAGCCGCGCTCAAGCACGATGTCTGTACGCACGATTGACTCCACCTCACCGGTGTCTGCATCCACAAGGTCTTCATGCCATGTGTGGCTGATACGTCCGGCCACTTTGCGGCCGATGGCCTCCTGAAGGTTCTTCTTAGTGGCGGGAATCTCCTCGGCGAGATTGAACACCTGCAGGATATCCTTATCCGACTCCAGACCGATCGCACGCAGAAGAGTCGACACGGGCAACTTCTTCTTACGGTCGATGTAGGCATACATCACATTGTTGATGTCGGTGGCAAACTCGATCCAGCTGCCGCGGAAGGGGATGATACGTGCAGAATAGAGCTTGGTGCCATTGGCATGTACGCTCTGACCGAAAAACACACCCGGCGAACGGTGCAGCTGCGACACCACGACACGCTCGGCGCCGTTGATGACGAACGTACCCTGCTCCGTCATGTAGGGAATCGCACCCAGATATACATCCTGGATAGTGGTGTCGAAGTCCTCATGGTCGGGGTCAGTGCAGTAGAGTTTCAGCTTGGCCTTCAGAGGCACACTGTAAGTCTGGCCTCTCTCAAGACACTCCTCGATGGAATAACGCGGAGGATCGATGTAGTAGTCCAGAAACTCCAGCACAAAGTTATTGCGCGTGTCGGCGATCGGGAAGTTCTCCGCAAACACTTTGTAGAGACCCTCGTTCTTGCGGTTCTCGGGGGGTGTGTCGAGCTGCAGGAAGTCACGGAACGACTTCAGCTGCACATCCAGGAAATCCGGGAAAGGGAGCGGATTCTTGACCGACGCGAAGTTGACGCGCGGTTTTTCGGTTAAATTTACAGACATTTGCTTAGAAATTACGTAAATATTCTATATTCTGATTATTGCCACTCGACTATATCACACTGTGGTTCATCATTCCGTCTGAGCTGACAAAACCAGTCTGTTTCAAAACAACTGTGAAGAATATCCATCCGCCGGCAATCGCCCGCGATGAAGCTGACGTGAAGGTGCCGAATCGGATAGCATTTGAGAAGAGAAATACTGACAATATTCAAGCCCGTTTCAGTTATCAAAAGCAAACATATCTTAATGATTCCGAAGCGGGCGCGATAAGCAACGATGAATATCCAGTAGTGGGGGGTTATATAATATGATGAGAGAGAGAAGTCGATGATTCTCAGATATCAGATTTTATCTGACATTGATGCCGGAGGAGTGAACCTCGAGAATCAGGCCTCAAAGGGTATCTGACCATAGACAGAAACGACAGCAAAGGGTCAGATACGATAAAAAAGGTTAAGAACCCCACTCCGAATTGAGTGGGGTCTTAACCTATGATTCGGTATCAGGCGATCTTATTTGAGCTCAACCTCGGCACCTGCCTCCTCGAGCTGCTTCTTAAGACCCTCAGCCTCAGCCTTGGGAAGACCCTCTTTGAGGTTGCTGGGAGCGTTGTCCACGAGCTCCTTAGCCTCCTTAAGGCCAAGACCAGTGAGCTCCTTCACGAGCTTCACAACTGCGAGCTTGCTTGCGCCAGCTGCCTTGAGGACTACGTCGAAGTTAGTTTTCTCCTCAGCAGCGGCAGCGCCAGCTGCGGGACCAGCAGCTACTGCTACGGCTGCTGCGGCGGGTTCGATGCCATACTCATCCTTGAGGATCTGAGCGAGTTCGTTTACTTCCTTAACGGTGAGGTTAACAAGCTGTTCTGCAAATGCTTTCAAATCTGCCATTTCTGTATATGTTTTTTTGTTTTTTTAAATGTTGATTATTCTTTGTTGGAGAGTGTCTCCAGGATGCCGTGAAGTTTTGTGGCGCCACTCTGGAGGCCGGAGATAACGTTCTTCGCCGGGCTCTGAAGAAGAGCGATGACGTCGGCGATGAGTTCGTTTTTGCTCTTGATGTTTGCGAGGGTCTCCAACTGTTCCTCGCCTACATATACTGTCTCTTCTACATATGCACCCTTGAGCATCGGCAGAGTGTCGTTCTTGTCGCGGAACTTCTTCAGAAGCTTAGCGGGAGCGTTGCCGACATTGCTCAGCAGCAGTGTAGTCTCACCGTGCAGCAGGTCGTAGAGTTCAGAATAGTCAGTAGCAGAAGCCTCGAATGCTTTCTTCAGGAGAGTATTCTTGACGCAGAGCATCTTGATATCATCCTTGAAGCAGGCGCGACGCAGCGCGCTTGTCTTCTCAGCATCCAGACCCGCAGTCTGCACCAGGTATACGCAGCCGTACTCGCCGAGCGTATTCCCGATAGTCTCTATGATAAGTGATTTATCTTCCTTTTTCATGTCGTTTAGTCGGTGTTAAAGATTTATTCCGCCACAGACTTGGCGTCAACTTTCACGCCCGGGCTCATGGTGCTTGAAAGATAAATGCTCTTGATGTATGTGCCCTTGGCAGTAGCCGGTTTGAGTTTCACAAGTGTGTTGATAAACTCCTTGGCGTTGTCGCGCATCTGCTCTGCGGTGAATGACACCTTGCCGATTGATGCGTGTACGATGCCGGTCTTGTCGACCTTGAAGTCAATCTTACCCTGCTTAACCTCCTTGACGGCCTTGGCAACGTCCATTGTCACTGTGCCGCTCTTCGGGTTAGGCATCAGACCGCGCGGACCGAGAATACGACCCAACGGACCAAGCTTACCCATCACAGAGGGCTGAGTGATGATGACATCCACGTCAGTCCAGCCACCTTTGATCTTGTCGAGGTACTCGTCAAGACCTACATAGTCGGCACCTGCCTCTTTAGCGGCAGCCTCGGCGTCGGGGTTGCAGAGCACGAGCACGCGCACCTGCTTGCCTGTGCCGTGGGGCAGCGATACTACGCCACGCACCATCTGGTCGGCCTTACGCGGGTCAACGCCCAGACGAACGTCGATATCCAGCGAAGAATCAAACTTTGTGAAAGTAATTTCTTTTACCTTCTCGGCAGCCTCTGCAAGCGTATATGCCTTCCCAGCTTCAATCTTCGACAAAGCCAACTTTTGATTTTTTGTCAGTTTTCCCATTTTGAATTGAAGTTTTTAGTTATTTTCAGGGAACGCCCCTTTTACGGTGATACCCATGCTTCTGGCTGTGCCGGCTACCATACGCATCGCCGAGTCTAAAGTAAAGCAGTTCAAATCAGGCATCTTGTCTTCTGCGATTGCTTTTACCTGCTCCCAAGTGATCTCAGCTACTTTGTTACGGTTAGGCTGAGCAGATCCGCTCTTAAGTTTGGCAACCTCTTTGAGCTGCACTGCCACCGGCGGAGTCTTAACGATAAAGTCAAAGCTCTTGTCTGAGTAGTATGTGATTACTACCGGCAGAACCTTTCCGGCCTTATCCTGGGTGCGGGCATTGAATTGCTTGCAAAACTCCATGATGTTGATGCCCTTCGAACCCAACGCAGGTCCTACAGGAGGCGACGGGTTTGCCGCACCGCCCTTAATCTGCAATTTGATCTGTCCAGCAATTTCTTTAGCCATTGTTCTTTTAATTTTTGTTTGTTGCGAAAATCAATTCCTCTTCAGCGCCGCCCGATGCGTAACACCATCAGCCGGGCCTCAGAATCATTCCTTCTCGACTTGTGTGTAATCCAACTCAAGCTCCGTGCCGCGGCCAAATATCTTGACCTCGACCTTCAGTTTACGCTTCTCTGTGTTAACCTCGCATATCACACCCGAGAATCCGCTGAACGGACCCGCAAGCACCTTGACTGCCTCGCCGACCTTGTATTCGGCAAGGACCTCGTCGACGGGCTGCTGAAGCTCATCGGCTTGGCCAAGCATGCGCATAACTTCAGATTCTCTAAGCACCTCGGGCTTCGCACCCTTGGCACGACCACGCAAAAAATCAATGACATTAGTCGTGTTGCGGAGCTCATATTCTACCTCGCCGGTGAGATTCGCCTGAACGAATACATAACCGCTGTAGAGAGTGCGCTCCTTCACCACTTTCTTGCCATTGCGTGTGGTCAGAACCTTCTCTGTCGGTATCAACACCTGGAAAACGTAGCGGCCAAGATTCGTGTTCTTGATTTGAGCATCAAGCACCTCTTTAACCTTCGCCTCCTTGCCTGAGATGGCACGCAGTACGTACCACTCTTTCTTTTCGTTAGCCATGTCTGATACTAAAGAATTATAAACTGTAAATGAATTGCATCAGGAGCTCAAAAACCTTATCGACAGCCCAGATAAACACAGCGATGATGATGGAAGCAATCAGCACCAGCACCGAGCTATTGATAAGCTGCTTTTGAGTTGGCCAAGAAACCTTATAGACGAGTTCGTCATAAGATTCCTTTATGTCCTTTATTAATTTCATAGTTTTAATCTTTAGCACGGGAAGAGAGGCTCGAACTCCCGACACCTGGTTTTGGAGACCAGTGCTCTACCGACTGAGCTATTCCCGTATATTGAGGGGCCTTGCAGCGCAAGACCCCTCGTGTTGTCGCGCTATTGCGTGATTGACTGTCTTAGAGTCGGTTATTCAGATTAGTCCTCGTAAACCTGAGTGATCTGACCTGAACCTACTGTGCGACCACCCTCACGGATTGCGAAGCGAAGACCTGCGTCGCATGCTACCGGAGTAATGAGCTTAACGTCGATCTCAACGTTGTCGCCAGGCATTACCATCTCTACACCCTCGGGAAGAGTGATCTCACCGGTCACGTCAAGTGTGCGGATGTAGAACTGGGGACGGTACTTGTTGTGGAACGGAGTGTGGCGGCCACCCTCTTCTTTCTTCAGGATATAAACCTGAGCCTTGAAGTGGTCGTGAGGCTTAACCTGTCCGGGATGGCAGATAACCATACCACGACGGATCTCGTTCTTGTCGATACCGCGGAGAAGCAGACCTACGTTGTCACCAGCCTCGCCCTGATCAAGGAGCTTGCGGAACATCTCAACACCAGTTACAACTGACTTCTTGTCAGCACCGAGGCCGAGAATCTGTACTTCGTCACCAACCTTGATGATACCAGTCTCGATACGGCCAGTTGCTACTGTGCCACGACCAGTGATTGAGAATACGTCCTCAACAGGCATCAGGAAGGGTTTATCGATATCGCGGGGAGGCAGCGGAATCCAGTTGTCAACAGCGTCCATGAGCTCCATCACCTTCTCTACCCACTCAGCCTCGCCATTGAGGGCGCCGAGAGCAGAACCACGGATGATCGGAGTGTTGTCGCCGTCGTACTCATACTGTGAGAGAAGGTCGCGCATGTCCATCTCTACGAGCTCGAGCATCTCCTCGTCGTCTACCATGTCACACTTGTTCATGAAGACAACCAGACGGGGAACGTTCACCTGACGGGCGAGAAGGATGTGCTCGCGAGTCTGGGGCATCGGGCCGTCAGTAGCAGCTACTACGATGATAGCACCGTCCATCTGAGCAGCACCAGTTACCATGTTCTTCACATAGTCGGCGTGTCCCGGGCAGTCTACGTGTGCGTAGTGACGGTTTGCAGTCTGATACTCAACGTGAGCGGTGTTGATTGTGATACCACGCTCTTTCTCCTCAGGAGCATTGTCGATTGAGTCGAACGAACGAGCCTCAGAGAGACCTTTCTCTGCAAGAACCTTTGTGATAGCCGCAGTAAGAGTAGTCTTACCGTGGTCAACGTGACCGATCGTACCGATGTTCACGTGCGGTTTGGTTCTTTCGAATTTTTCCTTAGCCATTGTTTTGCTATTATTATTTTAATTTTTCTTTTTCTCTTCAGATGGAGACACCTTAATGGAATCTCACTTGAAGGAGAGATTGGAGCCGGTGGCGGGATTTGAACCCGCGACCTCTTCCTTACCAAGGAAGTGCTCTACCCCTGAGCTACACAGGCATTAGTAAGATCTTCTCTTTGTTTGAGTTTTTCACCTCGTGAGTTTCTCTTGAGCGGAAGACGAGGTTCGAACTCGCGACCCATAGCTTGGAAGGCTATTGCTCTACCAACTGAGCTACTTCCGCATTTTCAATTTCATTCTCTTCATGAAATTGTGGGCGAAGATGGATTCGAACCACCGAAGGCATAAGCCAGCAGATTTACAGTCTGCCCCATTTGGCCACTCTGGTATTCGCCCTTTTCCCATTTTCCAAACTTCCCATCTGAGCCTCTTGTCGGATTCGAACCAACGACCCCGAGATTACAAATCACGTGCTCTGGCCAACTGAGCTAAAGAGGCATCTGGCGTGAATCTCCGGACTTTCTTACCGCATCTCCATGCGCTGTCCGAAATTCGAGTGCAAAGTTAACGAAAAAATTTCACACTCCAAATTTTTCACGCACTTTTTTTGATGTTTTTGTCAATTTTTCTTCGTCGCTTTCCCCGAACGGCATCTATATTTTTCGAAACAGAGGGTGGAATCCTCTGTTTCGAAAGAATTTAGCTCTTTTCAGCCGCTTTTCGGGCTCTTCCGGCGCTCCGCCTCGCTTTGACGCCCCGACGAATCATCATGGCGACCTGACGGTTTACTCTACTGTCACGGACTTGGCGAGATTGCGGGGCATGTCGACATCCTTGCCTTTATTGATGGCTATATAATATGAGAGCAGCTGCATCGGGATTGAGGTCACGATCGGAGTCAGACACTCGGGCACATTGGGCACCTCGAGCACATGGTCAGCAATCTTGCTGATCACCTCATCCCCCTCCGACACGATGGCGATGATACTGCCGCCGCGAGCCTTGACCTGCTGAACATTGCTGACAATCTTCTCATAGAGATGGTCTTCAGGAGCCACAATCACCGAGGGCATCTCAGCATCTATAAGGGCTATCGGACCATGCTTCATCTCGGCGGCAGGATAACCTTCGGCATGAATATAGCTGATCTCTTTAAGCTTGAGGGCTCCCTCAAGGGCTGTGGGATAGCTATAACCGCGTCCGAGATAGAGGAAGTTGCGCGCGTAGGTGTATATGGCTGACAGGTGCTTGATCTTTTCGTTGAGCTTCAGCACCTCCTTCACCACATCGGGCAGACGCAGAATCCATGCGCCAAGCTGTTCTACCTCCTGCTGGCTGATGGTGCCGCGCAGCTGCCCCACACAAAGAGCGAGCAGCGTAAGCACCATCACCTGGCCGGTGAAGGCCTTTGTAGAGGCAACGCCGATTTCGGGGCCTACATGTATATAGGTACCGCTGTGGGTTTCGCGCGGTATGGAGCTGCCCACCACATTTGATATGCCGTAGACGAACGCTCCCTTCTGGCGTGCAATCTGTATGGCTGCGAGTGTATCGGCAGTCTCACCGCTCTGCGAGATGGCTATCACTATATCATCCTTCCCTATCACCGGATTGTTGTAGCGGAATTCACTGGCATACTCTACATCCACCGGGAGCTGACACATCTCCTGAATCAGATATTTGCCCAGCAGGCCGGCATGCCACGATGTGCCGCAGGCCACAATCACGATGCGCTTGGCGGCAAGGAATTTCTCTTTATTGTCGCGCACGCCATTGAGCACTATATTGCGTCCGCCGTCTACCACGCGTCCGCGCAAGCAGTCGAGCAGTGTCGAGGGTTGCTCGAAAATCTCTTTGAGCATGAAGTGCGGATATCCCCCCTTCTCGAGCTGCGAGATTGAGAGTTTGAGTTCGGTGACATCAATCGAGGTCTCCTCATTCTTGAGGTTAAGGAGTTTCAAGGGCTCCCCTTTGCGCATGACGGCTATTTCGTCGTCTTTCACATATACGGCCTCTTTGGTATACTCCACAAATGGTGTGGCGTCAGAGGCAAGGAAGAATTCATTGTCGCCTATGCCGATTACGAGCGGGCTGCTCTTGCGGGCAGCCACAATCTGATGCGGATTATCCTTCTCGAGCACGGCTATGGCGTAGGCTCCCTGCACCTGATTGAGGGCTTCGCGCACTGCCTCTATCAGGCCGCAGTTGTTCTTGATTTTGATGTATTCGATGAGCTGCACGAGCACCTCGGTGTCGGTCTCTGTGCGGAAGGTGCAACCATGACGCGAGAGGGCATCTTTGAGCACCTTGTAGTTTTCAATCGTGCCGTTGTGCACGAGGGCAAGGTTGCCATCCTCGCTATAATGGGGATGGGCGTTGTTGTCGGAGGGTTCGCCATGAGTGGCCCAGCGGGTGTGGGCAATACCCACGGTGGCACGCAGGTCCTTGTCTTTGCAGAAGGCCTCGAGGTTGCTCACCTTACCCATGGCTTTATATACATTCAGTTTCCCCTCGGGGGTCTCGAGCGCCACGCCGGCACTGTCGTAACCCCGGTATTCCAATCTATGAAGACCCTTTATGAGAATATCATACACATCGCGGTCTCCAAGATAGCCTACTATTCCACACATATATATATTATCAACAGATAGTAAAGTTAATTTTATATTGTAAACGCACACATCGGGCGCTTATTTTAACAAGCGTCCGAAAATACCCGCCAGCCGCTCGAATAAACCGAGAGGCAGCTTAGCTCAAAATAAAATGCAAAGGTAATAAAAAAAACACACTGAAATCTTCATTCGTCATCTTCATTCGGGTCAAGCGACCCAAATGTTGAATTGAGTTAAGATTTCAATGCGGTAGTTATTCTTTATGGTATTATTCCATGGATCGCGGAGGACAGGAAATGCAGCCTGCTGGCTGGCTTTCATGGCTTCTTTTTGACTTAAGGCTATCACTCGTTTTTTCATGGTAGAACAGATTCAGGTGTTGCGTAATCGAATTACGGCGACAGTCGGTGGAGTCATCCGTGAGCTTCCCGCCCCTGTGGAGTATCGCGCCGACCTATTGAGTTTTCGGCATTAGTTCAGGATTTTTCCCGGAATCACTGCTCCGCGCTCGGCGGCGGCAGTCCAGGCCTGACTATTGCCTTCAGGCTCCCGCCGGAAAATTATCCTTCTCAAGGTAGAGGTATTTAAAATTAGCTGACTTCCTATTCTTGATTTTGAGGCTGTCATTCCTTTTCTTGTCCTCCGCGCCATGGATGGTGTTTCATGATGTCATTTCAGTCGATATCTCTTTATCGTAAGGGTCAACAGAAGTTGGTTCTGACTTTTGAAATCAGGTTTCCGTTCTGATTACACTGCAAATATAGCACTGAATTTCGGGCTGACAAAATATTTCAGACTATTTTTTATTTTGGCAACTTTCCCAACCTTGCTTTCTTTTTGCTATATTTTATCCCAAAAATCCATAGGGCAGACCCCTACATAAGGCCTACCCTATTATATAATTCAGTATTTTAATAACAATCTGTCACTTTGCAATCGAAAGCCGGGAGGTAAACATGTTGCGTAACATATTTTCAGCCTCTCCAGCAGCTTCAAATCTCTTGATTTTCGGGGTTTGCAAGGGCTTTTTCATTCAGCATGAGCCATGCCGACCGGAAATCAGAGACCACTCTTGATTTTGAGTTCGTCGACTGCTCCGGCCACCACACCTGTAGTGTCACTATCTGGTGTCTGCACTTCAAGGCCGGCAGCCTCGGGGTCGGTCTGGATAGTTGCCCATGAGGGTGAGGCGAACCATTCGTAGCCGGCATATTTGTTGACAAGGGCTACATTGTCGGCCCCGAGCGATGATTGTGGCGCGCTCTCGAGCACGCTCTTAAACAAATCAAAGTAGCCATTCTTCTCCTTCAGCGCACTGAGTTCTTTCTGCAGGTCGGTGGCCTGCGGGTCGCCATAGGGGAGGTTATTGATTTTATCCTGGATGGGCTGCGCTTTCTGGGCGAAGTCGCCGAGATAATCAATCACGGTGGTGTATTCGGCCTGGGTGAGCGTATCGCCGGCCTCAATCTTACGTGCCACTTCCGACGCCTGGTCAGCCTTGCTGCATGAGGCGAACATAATCACTGCGGCCAGTGCCGCAAACAGAATACTAAAACACTTTTTCATAGTCGTATGCTTATTTTATATAGTTTACCTGTAGAATAGTCTATATTATCTGTAGAATAGAACTTATCAGATTAAGTCCGGCGAGTCCCTGATTCAGAATTCATCGCCGAGCGGGTTGACTGCCGGCTCACGAAGCCGATACAGCAGATGATTCTTCAGTGCGGGTTCCTGATGGACTATATGACTGAGCTCCCAGTGATGTCCGGCCTCCTCTTTGAGCAAGGGTGATGTGGCATCGACATCGGTGAGATTCCATGTCAGAAGCACTGTCTTTATCTTCAGGGCCTTGAGCTTGCGCACGAGCATCTCGTGGTCGGCATCGCCGGTGATGAGCACCACATAGTCAAACTTGCGGAAAGTGGCCAATTCATAGGCCTCGAGTGCAAACCACACATCCACACCCTTCTCTATCACCTGCACCACTCCATCTTTCTCTACCTCGCGCAGATGCTTGTAGTGAAACACCACATCGTTCTCTATGAGGGTATCCTCAAATTTACGCTCGTTATAGAGCAGATGCCTGTCGTAGGCCTCCTTTACACGATAGCGGCCCCGGAAGTAGTGGGCCTCCGTAATCTGGCAGTCAGAGGGATTCACGCCCTCTTCATATGCCAATCTTCCGCATATGAAATCGAATAACGAGCGCACCCGGATGATGCTGCTCTCTATGGCTTTCAGTGCGCGGTTGACCTTGGCATAATAGCCGCCGTCGATAAACACACCTACTGAGAGATATCCTAACATATAAATTCCTATTTTTTCACATTTAATCGGGTCTGGAATTGATGGCATGTATGCTGCCATAAATTCCTACGCTGCCTGAGCGGGTCGATGTGCCGTAGTGGAAATTCCCCTCCCCCACCGGGGCCGGGCTGCATTGCCACACATCTATAATAGATAAACCCCGGTGTGACTGAAATGGTTCGGTCACACCGGGGTTATCTTTTAGGGGTTATCTTTTATGCGTATCCGCTCTCTACGGCGGCGGTTCAGGCAAGTCTGCGCAGTATGTCGGTGAGGAATTGCCAGAATTTAGCTACACTGGGGATATTGGCACGCTCGCTGGGAGAATGTATATCCTTGAGCGTGGGGCCGAAGGATATCATGTCGAGCCCGGGCATCTTCTCAAGGAAGAGGCCGCATTCCAGTCCGGCATGAAGTGCCTCTACACGCGGTTTCTCGCCGAAGAGTTCCTCATAGCTCTGCTCGGCCACCTTCAGCACCTTCGAGTCGGGATTCGGTGCCCAGCCCACATAAGCATCCTCGAAACGTACATCAGCACCGATGAGCTCGAAGAGGGCAGCCACACGGTCGGCAATCTCATCGCGACGCGAGTCGACCGATGAGCGCTGATGCACTGTCACCTCGATAGAGTTATCTTTCATCTTGACTGAGGCCAGATTATCGGAGGTCTCGATCAATCCTTCTACGGCGCGCGACATTCCCTGCACACCGTTGGGGCATGCGAAGAGTGCTGCAATCAGATCAGATGCCGCTCCGCATTCTATCACTTCGGCCGGTGCCTCGGTGCGGGTGGCCTCGAAGATGAAGCTCGGTTCTTCGGCAAGCAGGAATTCGGCGTGAAGCAGATCGTTGAATTCCTTGACATCGGCCTCAAACTTCTCGGCATCGGCTTCATATACTCCCACCACTGCCTTGCACTCGCGCGGTATGGCGTTGGCGAGATTACCGCCGTCGATCGAGGCGAGCTCGATGATACGGTTGCGGTCCTGATGCCAGAGGAATCGTGCCATCTGCTGATTGGCATTGCCTCGGCCGAGGCCTATCTCCATGCCGGAATGGCCACCCTTGAAGTGGTCGAGATGCACCTCATACCACACCATGCCATCGGTAGCCGGCACACGCTCATAGGGTACATTGCAGATGGTGATCTTACCACCCGCACATCCTATCACGAGCTGGCCATGTTCCTCGGAGTCGAGATTGAGGAGTATGTCGCCACTGACAAAACCAGGCTGCAGACCATTGGCGCCGGTCAGTCCCTGCTCCTCATCGACTGTGAAGAGGGCCTGGATGGGTCCGTGCACGAGAGTGTCGTCGAGCAACACTGCCATAGCGGCCGCGCAACCCATGCCGTTGTCGGCACCCAGAGTGGTGCCATCAGCCTTCACCCAGTCGCCATCGACGATAGTGGTGATCGGGTCGGTCAGGAAGTCATGCACCTTGTCGCCTCTCTTCTCGGCCACCATATCCTGGTGTCCCTGAAGAATTATAGCCGGAGCATTCTCATGACCCGGGGTGGCGGGCTTGCTCATCATTACGTTGCCCACTGCATCCGTCTGGCAAGGTATATTATGGCGGTCGGCCCAGTCTACAAGAAATTCCTTCATCTTCTCAAGATGAAACGTAGGGCGCGGCACACGTGTGATCTCATCGAAGCATTCCCATATCAGACGGGGCTGCAAATCTGTGATTTTCATTTATTCGGTCTTAGTTTAAAGTTTTATATAAGTCAAGCGGGCGTTTCGGCACGCCCGATTCATCCGGCCTCCTGGAACCGGATTATTCCTCCTCCTTGGCCGGAGCGGAGAGTTTCAGGCTCTTCCCCGCCACCACCTCAGCCGGAGCGCTCTTCGGCTTCTTGGCCTCGGCGGCTTTGAATTTGGCATAGGCGTTAGCCATCTTTGTGTGATAGCCACGGCGGGCATAGCTGGCACCATTATATTTACGCGCGAAGGCAGCCCAGTTGCGGGTGCGCAGGTCCTGCACATAGCCGGTGTTGCGCAGAAAGGCGGCGAAGAGTTCAAGCTGTTCGAGCTCGGAGTATGACATGAGTCTCACAAACTCATCCACACTCTCGCATCCGCACACCTTATAATTAAAGCCGCCGATCTGAAACATTCCCCAGAATGTGCCCATATTTGCACCCTGGGCATTGGTCTTGCGCGCATTTATCAGCTGGGTCCATTCGCGCAGGGCATAGCCGCTCAATCCTTTCGGCACCGTCTCACCCTTAGCGCCGGCGCGCGAAGGGGCCTTCGATGCATAGCGGTTATACATCGAGCGGTCGAAATTGATCACTGGCACCCCCGGCGCCCAGAAGCCCTTCATGGCAGCGCCGGCCTCAATGGCCACGACGGCCTTTATGGCGGCTGTCTCCACATCGAGCTCGGCTGCCACCTTCTCGAAGTCGGCATCCGTGAGATGCTCATACCTGTCGGGGTCGGGGGCAGCCTTTGCTGAGATTGAGTCGATGCGCACAGGCGTCGATGCGATGCCGGGATGCTCATTCTGGGCGCATCCCGCCGAGGCTCCTGCCAGAAGCAGGAGCCCGGCGATGGCCGTGGCTACAAGGCGGCTCATGCCTTCGCCACTTTCTCCAATACGCGGCAGAGGTGTTTCCAGAATTTCTCTACGGTGGGTATCAGAAGTTGCTCATCGGGCGAGTGCACCCCGGTCATGGTCGGACCGAAGCTCACCATGTCGAGATTGGGATACTTCGTCAGGAAGAGACCGCACTCCAGACCGGCATGGATGGCCTTGATGGCCGGCTTCACGCCGAAGAGTTCTTCGTAGGCCTCTGATGAAATCTTCATGATGGGCGACTGCATGTTGGGGGCCCAGCCGGGATAACCATCCGAATGGCTCACCTCGGCGCCAGCAAGCTGGAAGTGGGCCTCTACCTGGCCTGCGATATCCTTCTTGCGCGATTCCACGCTTGAACGCTGCGAGGTGGTCACCTTAATCTGATTATCCTCAATCATCTTTACGGCTGCAAGGTTGGTCGAGGTCTCTACGAGCCCCTCGAGGTCGGCCGACATGGAGTATACTCCGTGAGGCGCTGAGTAGAGGGCTCTCACGAGGCGGAGCGATGTGTCGGAGTCGATGCAATACTGGGGCTTCTCGGTGCGGTCGATTGTGAGTTTGATCGAGGGCTCTACAGCCTTATATTCGTTGACAATCTCTTTCGAGAACTTATTCAGATGGCGCACCACAGCCTGCTCGTGGTCGCTGTGCACACCAAACACTGCCCATGCCTCACGCGGGATGGCATTGCGCAGATTGCCGCCGTTGAATTCCGACACCTCTATATCCCAGAGCTGCGAGCACTCCCAGATGAAGCGGGCTATCACCTTGTTGGCATTGGCGCGGCCGGCATTGATGTCTGAACCGCTGTGGCCACCGAGCAGTCCGCTCACATTTACCTTCAGGAAGATGAAATTCTCCGGGGCGAGCGAACGCTTGTATTTGAAGATGGCTGTGGTGTCGATACCACCGGCGCAACCTACAAAAATCTCGCCATCATCCTCCGAGTCAAGATTGAGCAGCATGCTCCCCTTGATCATGTCGGCGCCAAGATTCTGCGCTCCCTCGAGGCCAATCTCCTCGTTGATTGTGAAGAGAGCCTCCACCGGACCATGCTCAAGTGTGTCGTCGATCATCACAGCCAGCGCGGCTGCCATACCGATGCCATTGTCGGCGCCAAGTGTAGTGCCCTTGGCCTTCACCCATTCACCATCGATATATGTCGCGATCGGATCCTTCATGAAATCATGCTCTACATCGGCATTCTTCTCGCACACCATATCCATGTGCGCCTGAAGCACCACTGTCGGGGCGTTCTCATGGCCGCGGGTGGCCGCTTTGGTCATCACCACATTGCCACACTCGTCAGTCTTTACCGCCACGTTATGCTTCTTGGCAAAGTCAAGAAGATAGGCACGTATCTGCTCCTCATGACATGAGGGACGCGGCACTTTCGTGATCTCATCAAAGCATTGCCAGACAAGCGCCGGCTTCAAATCTTTTACTTCCATGGTAGAATTCTATTATTTATGTGGGTTTTTTATTTGTATGTTTTCACTCTTTCTTACCCCCGGAGAAGCCCCCGGAGCCGTTAAAAAATGCTTATTTCGCATTCTATTCCCCAAAGATAGTGATTTTTTCAACACTCTGATGCACCGCATTGATTTTTTTTGCTTAATTTTGTGCCTAAGTTATGCGCCACATAGGCCCTGACCCAAAAATTCCACTTAAAACCAACATTTAAAACCAATAATAAAACCGACATGCGCCATCTCACGCCCCCCGGGCCAACGGCGTATAATACATTCCCGTTATGAAGAAAAATCTTCTCGCCATCCTCTCTCTCGTAGGCCTGCTGGCACTCGGCGCATGCGCCCCCGAAAAAACGTCTGAAAAGGAGGCTCCCAAGAAGAGCGCCGCCATTGCCGCCACCCAACAGCTCCCCAACTACAGATATGTAGACATCGACACTATCCTCACAAAATACCACCTCGCAAAAGACTACAGCGAGGAGATGTTGCGCATGCAGAACAACATTGAGTCGGAAGCCAAGAAGCATGAAAACAACATCAAGGCCTTCGCCAACAACATGCAGCAGAAATACCAGAACAACCAGTACACCTCCGAGCAGGCCTTCAACTCTGACCAGACCAAGCTTCAGCAGATGCAGACCAACGCCTCAACCCACATGGAGAAGCTGCAGCGCTCAAGCATGGAGGCCGCCCAGGCTGCCGATAAAGTAGTGCAGGATTCAATCCACGCATTCATCGAGCGCTACAACAAGAAGCACAACTACGACGCCATCCTCCTCAAGGGCGCAGGCCTCTACTTCAACCCGGCCCTTGACATCACCGAAGAAATAGTAGAGGGTCTCAACGCCGGCTACAACAAGAAATAAGCCCCAAAAGCAGGCAAAGCCGGCCCCAAAAAAGCCGCCGGTCCCTCTCCCGCTCCATAAGGCGGACGCCCATCCAGGAGCGTCCGCCCTATTTTTTAACAGCGCCAGCCCCCAAAACCCGGTCCCTATCCAAGGCGTTATATAATCAGCCACCCGGCTCCATCACCAACAAAAAATTAACCCTAAAGACAAAACCCAGATGCTTGACGATAATATCATCCAAAAGGAGGCCAATGAGCGCACCGTGCTCGTAGGCCTGATCACCCGCGACCAATCGGAGTCGAAAGTCAACGAATACCTCGATGAACTCGACTTCCTCGCCCATACAGCCGGAGCCGAGCCCGTGGCACGTTTCATCCAGAAACTCGACTACCCCAACCCGCGCACATACGTCGGCACAGGCAAACTGCAGGAGATAGCCGACTTCGTCGAGAAGGAGGATATAGGCCTCGTTATCTTCGACGATGACCTCTCGCCTAAACAGGTGGCCAATATCGAAAAAGAACTCAAAGTCAAAATCCTTGACCGCACAAGCCTGATTCTCGACATCTTCGCCAAACGCGCGCAGACGGCCACGGCCCGCACGCAGGTGGAGCTCGCCCAATACCAATACCTTCTGCCTCGACTCACCCGCATGTGGACCCACCTCGAACGCCAGCGTGGCGGCATCGGTATGCGTGGCCCGGGCGAGACACAGATCGAGACCGACCGCCGAATAATCCTCGACAAAATCTCGCGCCTCAAGGAGGAACTCCGCGACATCGACCGCCAGAAAAACATTCAGCGCAAGAATCGCGGCAAACTCACCCGGGTGGCGCTCGTAGGATACACCAACGTAGGCAAATCAACTCTGATGAACCTGCTCAGCAAGAGCGAAGTCTTTGCCGAAAACAAACTCTTCGCCACCCTCGACACCACCGTGAGAAAGGTCACTATCGAGAATCTCCCCTTCCTGCTCACCGACACCGTAGGATTCATACGCAAACTCCCCACCCATCTGGTGGACTCCTTTAAGTCTACGCTCGATGAGGTGCGCGATGCCGACCTGCTGGTGCATGTGGTGGATGTGTCGCATCCGAATTTCGAGGAGCAGATTGAGGTAGTGGAGAAAACGCTTCATGACGTGTGCGGAGCGGAGGATAAGCCGGTGATTCTGGTATTCAATAAGATTGATGCCTTCAAGTATACTCCGAAGGATCCCGACGATCTTACACCCGCCACTCGCGAAAACATCTCGCTCGACGAGTTTAAAAAGACATGGATGGCGAAGATGAACAACAATTGTGTCTTCATCTCGGCCAAAGAGCGTGTCAACATCCCTGAGCTTAAGGATATGCTTTACGAAAAGGCCAAGGAGATTCATACACGCCGATTCCCCTACAACGACTTCCTCTACCAGACTTATGACGAAAATGACTCAATCGACCCCCAACCCACAGATTCAACCGACTGACCCGGCCTCGCCCGCCCCGCTCAGCGCCGAGGCTATCGGGCGCCTCTCAAGCCAGGGATGCGTGGCCACCGATTGGGCACGCGTGAAGATAGCCCCGGGCACTGATCTCTCTCTGATCCGCAATGTGGAGTTTGAGGGGGATGTGGCCATCGGTCTGCTCGACCGCTCACGCTATGAGCGATGCATGGTGAGCGATGCCCTGCTGCGCGATTCGACACTGGGCAATGGCGTCAGAGTGCGCCACGTGGCTGGAGGAATCTCCGGCGCCACCATCGGCGATGAGGCTGTGATTGAAAACACTGCCCGCATTCACTACGACCTCGATCCCGACTGCGCCGTAGGACGCCGCATCGGCGTGCTCGATGAGACCGGGGCGCGCGAAGTCGTAATCTACCCCGGGCTCTCAGCTCAGTCGGCGCTGCTTATGGCTCGCAGCCGACGCATTGTGGCCGAGGAGATTTACACCCAGACACAGGAGTATATCGACTCGCTGCATCTCAGCCGCGGCATAGGCACCCGCGCGGTGATTCAGGACTGTGGCACACTCCATAACGTGAGTGTCGACCCGGACGTGCGCATCGAGGGTGCCACCGCGCTCAGCAACGGCTCAATTTTCAATAACGCCGATTCAGGCAATCCGGCCATAGCCTATGTAGGCCATGGCGTGAACGCCGACTCCTTTATAATTGAGGATGCCATCGTCGATGCAGGCGTCACACTGCGCAATTGCTATGTCGGGCAAGGGGTGAAGCTCGAAAAGGGATTCACGGCCCATGATTCGCTCTTCTTCGCCAACTCCCAGTTTGAGAATGGCGAGGCCTGCGCCGTGTTTGCAGGACCTTACACTGTGTCGATGCACAAGGGCACATTGCTCATCGGATGCCAGACATCGTTTATGAATGCCGGTTCATCTACCAATCAGAGCAACCATATGTATAAGCTCGGACCGGTGCACTGGGGGGTGCTCGAACGTGGCGTCAAGACCTCTTCAGGCTCCTACCTCATGCTCGGGGCCAACATCGGGGCCTTCTCGCTGCTGATGGGGCAACACAAGACCCACCCCGACTCGCGCGAATTTCCATTCTCCTACCTCTTCGGCGACCCGCAGGGGGCCACAGTCGTGGTGCCCGCCGTGATGCTGCGCTCATGCGGCCTGCTGCGCGATGAGCTGAAATGGCCGAGCCGCGACCGCCGTGTCACTCTGCGCCGACCGCTGCACGACAAGGTAATCTTCGATGTGCTGACTCCCCCCACCGTCGACGCCATGATCGAGGCGCTCAACATCATCCGCCCCATGCTGTCGCGCCCCGCCGATGACGATCATTACCACCGCTACAAGGGTATGAAGCTCTCGCGGGCGTCGCTCGACCGCGCCATGAAACTCTACCACCTCGGCATAATGAAGTATCTGTCGCTCGTACTGCGCCCCGAAGAGGGTGATGCCGACTGGCAATTCCCGGCCAGACCCGACGACGCACAGACCCTCGTCCTCGATGGGAGTCCGTGGGCCGACGTGGCCGGACTGCCGATGCCACGCCCGCTGCTTGAGCAGGCATGCCGCGCCGAGTCGGTCGAGGCCCGCGAGCAGATATTCCGCGAAGCCTTCAGCGACTACGAGACACTGCAGCGCCGATGGATTGCCGCCCGCTTCCCCGACACACTGCGCTGCAGCGCCGCCGACATCATCCATGGCGCACGCGAATTCGACCGGCTCGTCGAACTCGACCGCACCACCTACCGCGACTCCCTCTCGGCCGAGCTCGCCATGCTCGCCCTATGATAGAGTGCGGGATTTAACACGAGAAAAAATGAAGTCGGTCAATCTCTAAGGCTGACGTTAAACAGCACCACATCAATAAATTCACCCCTCTCCCCACCAAAATCTCCCCCATCACCCCTCACCGGCATGGGATTTTATGCAGATTATCTCAAAAAAATGCATAAAATCCCATGCCGCATTTGGTTAAGTCAAAATAAATCACTAATTTTGCCGCGCTTGCCGTATCGTGTGCGGCAGGATGAGATTTAGTAACAATATTTATTAACAATTAATGTCTGAATTGAAAATTCAAACCCCCATCGAGGATTTCGACTGGGATGCCTATGAAAAAGGCAACGTAGCAGGCGAGAAGAGCCACGAGGAAGTAGAGAAAATCTACGACCAGACTCTTACCACCGCTAAAGATAACGAAGTTGTAACCGGCAAGGTGAAATCAATCACCAAGCGCGAAGTGCGCGTCGATATCGGCATGAAGTCTGACGCTATCATCCCCGTATCAGAGTTCCGCTACAATCCCGACCTCAAGGTAGGCGACGACGTTGAGGTATTCATCGAGACTCTCGAAGACAAGAACGGACAGCTCCGTCTTTCTCACAAGAAGGCTTGCCAGACCCGCTCATGGGACCGCGTCAACAAGGCCCTCGAGAACGACGAGGTTATCAAAGGCTATGTCAAGAGCCGCACAAAAGGCGGCATGATCGTCGACATCTTCGGCATCGAGGCATTCCTGCCCGGCTCGCAGATCGACGTCCGCCCCATCCGCGACTACGATGTATATGTCGACAAGACTATGGAATTCAAGGTTGTGAAAATCAACCAGGAGTTCAAGAACGTTGTCGTTTCTCACAAAGCTCTCATCGAGGCTGAGCTCGAGCAGCAGAAGAAGGAGATCATCTCCAAGCTCGAAAAGGGCCAGGTGCTCGAAGGCAAAGTCAAGAATATCACTCCCTACGGCGTATTTGTTGACCTCGGCGGCGTCGACGGTCTCGTGCATATCACCGACCTCTCTTGGGGCCGCGTGTCTGACCCCCGCGAGGTTGTGGAGCTCGATCAGGATATCAAGGTCGCTATCCTCGACTTCGACGACGAGAAGAAGCGCATCGCCCTCGGTATCAAGCAGCTCATGCCCCATCCCTGGGATGCTCTCAACCCCGACCTCAAAGTCGGCGACCATGTTCACGGCAAAGTCGTTGTCATGGCTGACTACGGCGCATTCGTTGAGGTTCAGCCCGGCGTTGAGGGCCTGATCCACGTGTCTGAGATGTCTTGGAGCCAGCACCTCCGCTCAGCTCAGGACTTCCTCAAGGTGGGCGACGAGGTAGAGGCAGTTGTCCTCACTCTCGACCGCGACGAGCGTAAGATGAGCCTTGGCATCAAGCAGCTCAAGAACGACCCCTGGGAGAACATCGAGCAGAAATACGCTATCGGTAGCCGCCACACTGCAAAGGTGCGCAACTTCACCAACTTCGGCGTATTCGTTGAAATCGAAGAGGGCGTCGACGGCCTCATTCACATCTCTGACCTCTCTTGGACCAAGAAAATCAAACACCCCTCTGAGTTCACTTCAGTGGGCAACGATATCGAGGTTCAGGTGCTCGAGATCGACAAGGACAACCGTCGTCTCAGCCTCGGCCACAAGCAGCTTGAGGAGAATCCCTGGGATGCCTTCGAAGGCCAGTACACTGTGGGCTCTATCCACGAGGGCACTGTAATCGAAGTCATGGACAAAGGCGCTGTCATCGCTCTTGAGGGCGGCGTAGAGGGCTTCGCTACTCCCAAGCACCTCGTCAAGGAGGATGGCTCACAGGCTAAACTCAACGAGAAGCTCAACTTCAAGGTTATCGAGTTCAACAAAGACTCTAAGCGCATCATTCTTTCTCACTCTCGCATCGCCGAAGACGCAATCAAGGGTGAGGCCCGCGCTAACAAGGCTCCCAAAAAGCCCCGCAAGCAGGAGGAGGAGATTGTGGCTCCCACTATCGAGAAGACCACTCTCGGCGACCTCAGCGCTCTGCAGGCTCTCAAAGAGCAGCTTCAGAAAGAGGGCAAGTAATTCGACCCCTCTCGGCTGAAGACAACAAGCGTTGTTTTCACAATGACACCAAGCATATCCTTCAGCAGGGCGCATCTGCACCTGCTGAAGGATCCTTTTTTATGGCAACGTTGAAACTTTTTTTTACGAAAAAGTTCAACGACTTTTACATAAATGGCTGAACAACAAAACATTCCAAACTATATCATCAGAGATTAACAGGCAGAAAATCCTCATCCGCATAACTATTCGGCCACTTACTTGTTAATAATAGACAAGAAGGAAAATCAATTTAAATCACCATCTTATGAAAAAAATCATGATCTGCGCCGCAGCCCTCGCAATGCTCGGACTCAGCGCCTGCTCCAACAAGGAAGCAAAAGAGGCTGCCGACTCAGCAGCTGCCGACTCAGTCAATGTAGAGATCCAGGAAGTGACAGAAGTCACCGTAGACTCAATCAATCCTGACTCAGCAGCCGTCAACGTAGCGCAGCAGACTGTAGAGACCGTCACACCTGCAACAGAGGCTCAAAAATAATCAGCCACTCTCTCACATCCTATCAAAGGCCCGGACCGACACCACGCGTGGATGTCAGTCCGGGCTTTCTCTATATCCCTTTATATTTGCTATCTCTCATATTTGCTATCTCTCATATTTGCCATCTCTCGAACTTAACATCTCTAAAACTTAACATCTGTAAAACTTGATATCTCTCAAAATTGCGGCATAGCCAATTTTGTGAGATGCCGCGCCCTATAATTTCACCGTCGAACTCATCCACATATCTTAATAAATCGCAGCCCTCATCAGCATTTTCAGCCGAAATATTTTGTAGTGGCAACTTTTTATATTACCTTTACATCCGAAAGTGACTACTTCGACATGCTTAGACCTGGCATCCATACTAAATATCGGTATCTTAAAAGATTACGCCGCTTGCTGATGATTATCGCCTGCTTACTGCCCGCGACAATCACCACTCATGCCGCACCGCCGAAATGGGAACAGGCCAAATCTGAACACTCCGAGGCTAAAAGTGTGGTAAAAGACGCCGATACCGAAATCAAAGTGGCAAAGGGACTGATTATCGTCAGCTCTTCGCGCCCGGTGCAGGTGAAAGTCTACACCATACTCGGCCAGCTCGTAAGCCGCGAGACTATCCCGGCCGGCACCTACCAGCTCCCCATCCAGGCCCACGGAGTCTATATTGTCAAGACTTCAGAACTCACTTCGAAGGTGGCACTTTAAGGGCTTCAAAAGGGGGCTCCAGGTATCACGCATGAAGAGAAAAGCCCGCAGACAATTATCTGCAATCACCCGTTTCTTAGTGCATGCCCGATACTGAAGCGCTAACCGAAACACTGAAGTTGCACGAACTTCATTTTTCATCGCAAAAACAAGTTTTGACAACTTCACTAACCATAAATCTATTCTGTACCTTAAAATGAAAGAAACAAATCTTGAGTGGGAGAAGCTCTCCTTCTCGTACGTGCCCACTGATTTCAATGTGCGCTGCACATACAAAGATGGCAAATGGGGCGAAATCGAAGTGTCTGACTCCGAATATGTGCCCATGCATATAGCAGCTGCCTGCCTGCACTATGGTCAGGAATCATTCGAAGGTCTGAAGGCTTTCCGCGGCAAAGACGGCAAAGTCAGAGTTTTCCGCATGGAGGAGAACGCCAAACGCTTCATCCGCTCGGCTGAGGGCATCTCCATGCAGCCCATGCCCGTAGAGCTCTTCTGCGAGATGGTCAGAAAGGTTGTGAAGCTCAACGAACGCTTCATCCCCCCCTACGGCACCGGCGCATCGCTCTATATCCGCCCGCTTGAAATCGGCATCTCTCCCCAGATCGGTGTCAGCCCCGCCAAGGAGTATATGGTGGTGATGCTCGTCACTCCCGTAGGCCCCTACTTCAAGAATGGCTTCAATCCCATCAAGGTCTGCATGTCGAGAGAATATGACCGTGTGGCTCCTAAAGGCACAGGCTCTATCAAGATCGGCGGCAACTACGCCGCTTCGCTCAATGCCGGACAAAAGGCTCACGAGCTCGGTTACTCAGTGATGCTCTACATCGACCCCAAAGAGAAGAAATATCTCGATGAGTGCGGCGCAGCCAACTTCTTCGCTATCAAGGACAACACATACATCACTCCCCACTCTGAGTCTATTCTTCCCTCAATCACCAACAAGTCGCTCGTGCAGCTTGCCGAAGACCTCGGTCTGAAAGTTGAGCGCCGCCATATCCCCATCGACGAGCTGGAGACATTCGAGGAATGCTCTGCCTGCGGCACAGCCGCCGTATGCTCCCCCATCGGCCAGATCGACGACATCGACAACGGCAAGACCTACCGCTTCGGCGAAGAGGGTAAGGCCGGAAAGATCACCACAGAGCTCTACAACAAGCTCCGCGGTATCCAGTATGGCGAGGAACCCGACACCCACGGCTGGTGTGAGATCATCGACTTCGACTGATTTTCCCCACACCCCACTGATTGAGTGAGTATTATCTCAGCTCACACAGCGCCGCCAAGTCGGCCGGTAAAATCATATCAAGGGCGGCTCAGAGCAATCTGGGCCGCCCTCATATTCGCTCTATGATTTTGACGGCATCCCTCTGAAGAGAGGTGGCCAAACACCCGGGCACTTCCTGGCAATAACTCTCATAACCCAACCCATCACCATTACCTCCCTATGACACCCCGCACCGAATCACTCATCCGGCAATTCTATCCCGCCGACCCTCAGCTTCACCAGCTTCTTTTCACCCACTCGCGCTGTGTGGCTGAACTCGCCCTCGATATTGCCGCACGCCATCCCGAGCTTCATGCCGACACGCAATTTATCGAAGAGGCCGCCATGCTTCACGACATCGGCATAGGCCGATGCGATGCACCCGGCATTTTCTGCCATGGCGAACTGCCCTACATCTGCCATGGCGTAGAGGGGGCCAGAATCCTCGCCGAGGCAGGATTGCTGCGCCACGCACGGGTCTGCGAACGCCACACAGGCTCCGGGCTTACCGCCGCCGAAATCGAGGCCCAGGCCCTGCCGCTGCCTCACCGCGACATGCTCCCCGTCAGCATCGAAGAGAAAATCATCTGCTATGCCGATAAATTCTTCTCCAAGAATCCTGATTCGCTCACTCGCCGCAAATCTCTCGATGAAGTGTTAAAAGATATTGAGCGCCACGGCAAAGAGCCTCTTTCGCGCTTCTTATGCCTTCACAATCTACTGAAATAAGAATTTTTTTTGCTAAATTTGCATCTGATTTGCCCGATTCTTCCCACTCTTCTCATACTTCGGGTATTTATCCTGTCCCGGCCTCATTATTCTGCCGGCCGGGAATCTTACGGTAGTGAAGCGATTTATCCCATATATAATTCTTATGTCGGTCATGGCCATCGCCATGGCCTCACCCGGTTTGTCGCCTAAAAAAGTGTCGACCAACCGTGGGGAATGGGAGGGATTCGGCCAGGAAGCCGACTCCACGGCGCAGCCTTCTGTCGCCCCGCTGCCAATGGATGCACTCCTCAGTCCTGACTCGCTCAAACTCGCCGGACTCGCAGCCGAAGCCGACTCTTTAGCCGCCGACTCTGTCATGACGCAGCTGACTCCGGACTCGACCATCTCGGCTGTGCGCCGCGACTCGGGCGCCGGACTCCCCGCCGACCGCGTACGGATGTCTCGCATCAACCTCGACCCAAATAACTCCGACCTCACCGCAGCCGTCACCTTCTCAGCCAAGGATTCACTGCTGCTCATCGGCCAGAACAACGCCTACCTCTACGGCGACGGCGAAGTGGAATACGACGCCTTCAAACTCAACTCAGCCAAAATCGAACTCTTCCTCGACTCCGCCACTGTGGCCGCCACCGGCATGCGCGACTCTGCAGGCACACTCTCAGGCAACCCTATCTTCACCGAAAAGGGTACGACCTATGAGTCTGAGTCCATGCGCTATAACTTCAAGTCGGAGCGAGGCTACATCACCAACGTCATCACAGAGCAAGGGGAAGGCTACCTGCAGGGTGGCATCACAAAGAAGAATGCCGACGGCTCATTCTTTCTGCAGGATGGGCGCTACACCACCTGCGACGATCATGAGCATCCGCACTTCTACTTCCAGATCACACGGGGCAAAATGCGCCCGAAAAAGGATGTGGTGACCGGTCCGGCATATATGGTGCTGGCAGATGTACCGCTCCCGCTGGCTCTCCCCTTCGGCTACTTCCCATTCTCAAAAGACTATTCAAGCGGCATTATCTTCCCCTCTTTCGGCGAAGACTACAACCGCGGATTCTATATGCGCGATGGTGGATACTACTTCGCCATCAACGACTATGTCGACCTCGCCCTGCGCGGTGAAATCTACACCAAGGGTTCATGGGGACTCTCGGCTCACTCCACTTACTCGAAGCGCTATAAATTCCGCGGCACCTTCGACATCTCTTACATCACCACTATCCTCGGCGACAAAGGGATGCCCGACTATTCGAAACAGAATAACTTCCAGGTCATATGGAGCCACTCGATGGACACCAAAGCCAACCCCAACCTCAGTTTCTCGGCTTCGGTAAACTTCACCACATCGGGCTACACCCGCAATGACCTCAACTCCTACTACAGCAATTCTTTCACCGAGAATACGAAGTCATCGACCGTCAATATGACCTACCGCTTTCCCGGCACAAAATGGAGTCTGTCGACCACAGCCTCCGTGTCGCAGCGCACCCAGGACTCGACTCTGTCGGTCAGCTTCCCGAATCTCACCGTCACCCTGGCTCAGACAGCCCCCTTCAAACGCAAGAAAAGCGTAGGAGGCGAGCGGTGGTATGAGAAAATACGCCTCTCATATACCGGTCAGTTCCAGAACTCTCTCACCGCCCAGCAAGACCAGTTCTTCAAGAAATCTCTCATCAAGGACTGGCGCAACGGTCTGAAGCATTATGTGCCCATATCGGCCACATTCTCACTCTTCAAGTATATCAATGTCTCCCCCTCGATCACTCTCAACGACCGAATGTATTCTTCAAAGATACGTCGTCAGTGGGACCCCAATGCCAATGCCGAGGTGACCGACACGATATACTCGTTCTACAACGTATTCGACTTCAACGCCTCTCTGGCCTTCGACACCAAACTCTACGGCTTCTACAAACCGATGAAGTTTCTGGGCGACAAGGTGCAGATGATCCGTCACGTGCTTACCCCCACAATCTCAATCTCAGGCGCCCCCGATTTCTCTGCTCCGGGATGGGGAATATATGGCTCTTATCAGCGCCCCGACGCAAATGGGGTGATGAAGTCGCAGCGCTACAACTACTTCTCGCATACACTCTTCGGAGCTCCGTCGGCAGGACGCTCGGGCATCATCAGCGTCAACCTCGCCAACAATGTCGAGATGAAGGTCAAGTCTGACGCCGACTCCACGGGTGTCAAGAAGATTTCGCTCATCGAGAACTTCAGCGTCGGGCAAAGCTATAACTTCGCCGCCGACTCAATGAACTGGAGTAACCTCACCACCAACATCATGCTGCGACTGGTGAAGAACTTCAACCTCAACATCAATGCAAACTGGGACCCCTACACCTACCGTCTGTCGGCCTCGGGGTCGCCGACACGTGTCAATGTGCCGCGCTGGAAGGCCCACAAGGGCTGGGTGAAGCTCGCCTCGGCCGGCACCTCTTTCTCCTACACCTTCACCAACGCCACTTTCCGCCGCAAGAAGGATAACAACAGCAGCAATAACTCATCGTCTGACCCTGACAACGGCGACATCACCGAAGAGGAGGCTTTCGGCGGCGACACCGATCCCGACGACTTCAAGCACCGCGTGGCGATGCGCCGCGCGAATGCCCGCAAGGAGGAGGCCGAGGGGGATGCCGACGGTTATTCGAAATGGGAATGTCCGTGGAGCCTTACCGTCAACTACTCTGTCAATTACGGCTATGGCGATTTCGACTACGACAAACTCGACTATCGCGGTAAATTCACCCAGAATCTATCATTCTCGGGTAATATCCGCCCCACGAAGAACTGGAATTTCTCGTTCTCAGCATCCTATAACTTCGACACCCATAAACTCGCCTATATGAACTGCACCATCACCCGCGACCTGCATTGCTTCTCGATGTCAGCCTCGTTTGTGCCCGTAGGTCCGTATAAATCCTACAACTTCCATATAGCCGTCAACTCCTCGATGCTCAAGGACCTGAAATACGACAAACGCTCATCCACCACCAACGGCATCCAGTGGTATTGACACTGCCGCATTTTTGAGCCAAATTCTTTCTCCATATTTCGAAGTATCGATTTTTTTGATTAACTTTGTATGCGTATGGCGAACTCTCCGGCAGCCAACATGGCTGAAATATTTCAGAAAATCAATCGCCTCGCGACCCAGCGCGATGATGCAATCGCCCGCTGCGCCCGGCTCGAGGATAAGATTGCTGACCTTCAGGCTGAGCTCAAAGACACCGGCAAACGCCTCGAGAAGGCCCTGCTGGATGTGGAGTTCCTGACAGTCTCCCATCGCCTTGCAGATACCCCCGAGGCCCTTGCAGATACCCGCAAGCTCATCGAGGGGCTGATCAGAAAGGTCGATTCTGCCATACGACTGGTGAAAAATGACCCGGCCGACGCTTGAGCGGCAGTTGCATATTCAGCCAAGCCGGCATCTTCACCCTCTTCTCTCCGCTCTCCCATCCCCCATCCTCCACCTCCTCTTCCACGACAATGGCAAGTCATAAGGATAACGTTAAAATCGAAATCAATATAGCCGGCGAGCTGATTATGCTCACCGTGCCCTTCAACCGGCAGGACAACGTAAGAGAATGCGAAAAGGCCCTCAACGCTCTCTTCTCTGAGTGGCGCCATAAGTTCCCGAGGAAGTCTTCTTCCGAACTGCTCGCAATGATAGCCTATCAATACGCGTCCTACTATATGGAACTCAACTCGCGCTATGATGCGCTCAATGAGCGCCTGGCTGCGATGTCGGCTGACCTGGATAGCCTGCTTGGCGACGACACGCCTCAGTCACCGACACCCGACGACAACATCTTTTGACGACCACAACCCCTCACCCTCCTCCTTGACGGTTGTGTGTGACACTGCCCCCTACGGCTGCGTGGAGCCCCCGGCCCTCATCACCTGATTGATGGCCGCGGTAGCTGCATCGCGGCCCGTTTTTTTTTTGTCAGTGACGACACATTGTGACCTAAGTAAATCTAATATTAACGTAAAACCCTTTAAATCATTTAAATAACTTCTGACATCATAACATGAACACTGCAATTTGGATAATAATAGTTCTTGCAGCCGTGGCTGTCGGCTACTTCGTGGCCGCATATCTGAGCAAACACCAGGCTCAGTCAAGAGCTAACGTAATTGTCGACGAGGCCTCGCGCGAGGCAGAGGTCATCAAGGAGAAGGCTCTGCTCAAAGCCCGCGAGGAGGAGATGAAAATCGTGGGCGATGCCGAGCGCAACGCCTCAAGCCGTCTGGCAAAGGTGCAAAGCTCGGAGGCCCGCGCCAAACAACGCGAAATCCAGCTCAACCAGCAACAAGGCGACCTCAACCGCCGCAAGAAGGAACTCGACTCACGCTCATCGGCCCTCGAGGCTAAGGAGCAGGTCGTGGAGAGCCGCCATCAGGAACTCGACCATCTCGTCAGAGAGGCGCGCACCGAACTGGAGCGCATCTCAGGCCTGTCAGTAGATGAAGCACGCGAAAAACTCGTGGAGTCGCTCAAGGATGAGGCCAAGACCCAGGCAGCCGGCTACATCAACGACATCATCGATGATGCCAAGATGACCGCCACCAAAGAGGCCAAGCGCATCGTCATCCAGTCTATTCAGCGCGTGGCCACCGAGACGGCAATCGAGAACTCTGTGACCGTATTCCATATCGACAACGACGAGATCAAGGGTCGCATCATCGGCCGCGAGGGCCGCAACATCCGTGCCCTCGAAGCCGCCACCGGCATAGAGATTATCGTCGATGATACCCCTGAGGCTATCGTGCTTTCAGGCTTCGACCCGGTGCGCCGCGAAATCGCTCGCCTGGCCCTGCACCAGCTTGTGGTCGACGGACGCATCCATCCCGCCCGTATCGAAGAGGTAGTGGCAAAGGTGCGCCGTCAGGTCGAGGAGGAGATCATCGAGACCGGCAAACGCACAGCCATCGACCTCGGCATACATGGTCTGCATCCCGAACTCATCAGAATGGTCGGCAAGATGAAGTACCGCTCATCGTATGGCCAGAACCTGCTGCAACATGCCCGCGAGACTGCCAACCTCTGCGCTGTCATGGCCTCTGAACTCGGTCTCAATCCGAAGAAGGCTCGCCGCGCCGGACTGCTGCATGACATCGGCAAGGTGCCCGACGACGAGCCGGAACTCCCCCACGCTGTGCTGGGCATGAAGCTGGCCGAGAAGTATAAGGAGAAACCCGAAATCTGCAACGCCATCGGTGCCCACCACGATGAAGTGGAGATGACTTCGCTCATTGCTCCGATCGTGCAGGTCTGCGATGCCATCTCAGGTGCTCGCCCGGGTGTGCGCCGCGAGATTGTGGAGGCATACATCAAGCGCCTCAACGATCTTGAGCAGCTGGCTCTCTCATATCCCGGCGTCATAAAGACCTATGCCATCCAGGCCGGACGTGAGCTCCGCGTGATTGTGGGTGCTGACAAAATCACTGATGAGGAGACCGAGAAGCTCTCGGGCGAAATCGCCAAGAAGATCCAGGATGAGATGACTTATCCCGGACAGGTCAAAATCACCGTCATTCGTGAAACCCGCGCCGTGGCATTCGCAAAATAAGAGAGGCCTGCAATGAAGAACGAAAAAATCAATCTTCGCGGCACTCTTCACGTCACCGATTGGCTCTCAGGAATACGCTACACCCCGGCCGAGGAGGAGACTGAAATCGTGCAGGTGCTATTCAAAAACACCCGCTCGGCTTTCTACCGCAATCCTGACCGTATACCGCTCCGAAAGGGTGATTGGGTGGCCGTGGAGGCTTCGCCGGGGCACGACATCGGCCAGGTGATGCTCACCGGTCCGCTCGTGCGCCTGCAGATGAAGAAGGCCAACGTGACCCCCGATTCTGAAATCAAGCGAATCTTCCGCAAGGCCTCTGAAGCCGATATGCAGAAGTTTCGCGATGCGCGCGACCGCGAGCACACCACCATGATCCGTTCGCGCCAGATAGCCGCCGATCTTAACCTGAATATGAAGATTGGTGATGTCGAGTTTCAGGGCGACGGGGCAAAGGCCATTTTCTACTATATCGCCGACGAACGCGTAGACTTCCGCAAGCTGATCCGCATTCTTGCCGACACATTCAAGATCCGCATCGAGATGAAGCAGATCGGCGCGCGCCAGGAGGCCGGCAGAATCGGTGGCATCGGACCCTGTGGCCGACCACTCTGCTGCTCGTCGTGGATGTCGAAGTTTGTGTCGGTCGGCACCGGTGCGGCCCGCATTCAGGACCTGTCGATGAATCCGCAGAAACTCGCCGGACAATGCGCGAAGCTGAAATGCTGCCTCAATTTCGAGACTGACGCATATGCCGAAGCTGCCAAACAGATGCCCCCGAAGGATGCTGTGCTTCTGACCCAGGATGCGGAGTTCTATCAGTTCAAGGCCGATATCCTCGCCCGCACTATCACTTATTCTACCGATAAGCATATCGCCGCGAATCTCGTCACTATTCCGGCCTCGCGCGCATTCGAGATTATCGCCCTCAACAAGCAGGGTGTGAAGGTCGAACAGCTTGAGACCGAAAAGCCGAAAGAGACACCGCAGAAGGAATATGTGGAACTCGTAGGTCAGGATTCGCTCACCCGCTTCGATAAGTCGGGCAAAAAGAAGAAACGCCGCAACGCCAAGGCCACTCCCGCCGAACCGCGCCAGGAGAAACCGCAGAAAGCCCCCGAACGCAATCAGGAGAAAGGGGCTGAGAAGAGCGCCGAGCGACCCGAGCGCCAGCGACGCGCGGACCGCAAACCCGACAACCGCAAGGAGCGCCGACCTGAGCAGCGTGCTGAACAACGACATGAGAATCGGCAGGAGCAGCGGCAGGAGCGGCAGGAGCGGCAGGAGCAGCGGCAGGAACGGCAGCATCCTCGCCGGCAGCGCGAAAATCGCCCGAATTCCGAGCCCGCTCAGAAACCGCGCGACAACAAGCGACCGCCTCGACGCGACAACCGTCAGACCCGCAAGCCCGACAATGCGGCGAAAAAAGGTGAAGAGTAACCCCTTGACCGAAAATATTATCTGTGATGAATCAAAAATTCATTGACATCCCGAATCTGAATAAATCTATATTGAAAGCCGCATCCTCTCTGGTGATGCGGCTTTCAATAATATCCGCCTGTGCTTTGGCTGGAGCTACGCTCTGCAGCTGCGACAAGTCGATTGCATGGTCGGAGTCGCTGACCCTCCCCAAAGAGGGATGGGATAGCTCTGCACCGGCTGACTTCAATATCGATCCGGCTGCATATGCGCGTCCGCAGGGACATAGCCGGTTTGCCGAAGCCACCAACCGCGCCATCGGCGACACGCTGCCCCGGCTTAACGGCGTCTTCACGGCCACACTCTCACTGCGCTACACCGATGAGTGCCCACTCCGCGAAGTGCGCCTGCAGATTGAGCGGGCCTCGCTGCGCGATGAGATTCATACTGACACCATCGCCATGCCCCTCTACGATGACCGCGGTCATAATCTTGGCCGAGGCCGATTCGGCATCTATGAGACCTCCGCCCGACTTCCACGTCCATTACGCGTCAACGAGGGCACCATCCTCTCCGTCACCCCCATAGGGATACCCTCACCCACCCCAGGCCTGGCATCCATCACCCTGACACTTAACCGTTGACATCGCTACGCATCTCCAGGCCTATAAGTTTGTCTAACGATGCACATATTTGCATACATTTATAGCTAAATTTGCATACATTTATAGCTAAATTTGCATACATGTATACAAAAAAAAAGACCGCCGGCGGCGGATCTTTACAATCTTGTTTTTCTATAATTTTGGGTTAATTTTCTCTCAGAATCAGCTTGATTCAAGCAAGTCAGGAGAGTTGAATGTTCTCTAAGACCCGGTTGATATCATCCGATCTGTGAGGCGGGGCGAGAAGTTACTTCTCGTAGGCCTCTGCGGCTGTGTGGAAATACCAGAGAGCCATCTTTTTCATCATGTTCTTCATAAGTCAAAAGCTTTAATAGTTAATTTATTTAGCCAAGCTCCGGCTTGCGCCGGATATTGCGTTTTATATGCGGCTCTTGCAGCGGTAGTTGCGCCGGGGCCGGAGCCTTGTTCGTAATCGAACTACATCTCTAAAACATTGCAAAGTTATAAAAAGTTCGTGAACCCTGCAATAAAAGTATGTTATAAAACATATTTTTACAACACACCAACATGCCGCACGAAGCTTTGCAGCCCATTCATAATCGACTGATTATTACAGTACATACATACTTTTTAAACTTATCAACCCACCTGAGTTGCAAGTTTATATAAATTTCACTAATTTTGAACTGTAAATACTTCCATAATCCACCCGTTGTGACCATCGACTGACTGCTAACGGCCCTATGCCGCTTAATCCGTCGGTGAATGAGGGTGTCCATGACTTAACTCAATCTTACATGTTTTTCAAGTACTTACTGACTTCTGCGGCAATCACTGCTTCGATTGTCGCCATGGGTGCTGACGATGTGGAGTCGCGCGCCTACTTCTCTACTAACGCCGGCGATGCTGTGGGCAAAGCTGCCACCATCACCATCGATGGCGAGTTTGATGATTGGTCTGAAGATATGATGATCGCCACTTGCGGCGCCAACGACATGGCCAACGCCTTCCACGGCAGCCATGAGAACTGTCTGATTGACCTCTACGCACTTTTCGCCGCTTGGGACGACGATAACCTCTATATCGCATGGCAGTGCGTCAACACCGGCGACACCTGGGCTCGCCCTGGCGACGGCCCCTTGACCGACGGCGGCCGCATCGGCGATGTGCCGATGATTGTCAGCCTGAGCGTCAATCCTGAATCAACTCCCATGACTGGCCGACTCGACAACGGCAACTGCATCTGGCGTGACAACAACGAATGCGGCGTCACTTTCGGCAGCCACGTCGATCATATCCTCTATATGAGCGCCAAGCCCAACCAGGGCGCACCCGCCATGTTTACCGCAGCTTCTGCCGATGGCTCCACCAACTATGGCTCTGCCTGCACCCTCTTCAGCGCAGCAGGCATAAAGTATGCCGTGAAGTATGGCTTCCTCCCCTCTCACCTCTGGCGTCAGCGCACCGCTGCCGATTGGGCCGATGCCACTACGCTTATCTCCGACCCGTCGATTGTCAACAATATCTATGATGCCGATAACTACGACAATCTCATGGCAGGCCCCGTAGAAGGCCTCAAGGAGCACGACACCGAGTTCGACACTTTCTATGAGCTCTCTATTCCCCTCAAGGCGCTGGGTATTACAAGAGAATGGCTTGAGAACAATGGTGTCGGCGTGCGTGTGATCGGCTCGCGCGGCGAATCCGGACTCGATTGCTGCCCCTTCGACCCCTCGATGGTCGACAACGTGTTTGAGGAGTATGCCAAGGATAACTCTACCACTCACGAGAAGGATGACATCGACCTCATCACCTATCGTCTGGCCGATGTGGCAAAGATACGCACCGGTGTGGTAGATCCGCTCCCCGACCCGACTCCCGATCCCACCCCTGACCCGACTCCCGATCCGACTCCCGGCGGTGACGATGAATTCACCACAGGCGCCTACAACGCCTATCTGCCGGTGAGCGCCACAACATGGAATCCCGTCTACGCCTATGTCTGGGATGCCGGCAACGGCAACTTCCAATTTACCGGCACATGGCCCGGAACTGCCATGACCAAGATCTCATACAAAGGAAATGAATACTGGCAAATCAGCTTCTCGGCTGCCACAGCGCCCGTAAAACCGATGATTATCTTCAGCGGCAGTGGTCAGACCGATGACCTGGAGTTTGTGAACAATGCAATCTACACGCTCACCGGACCCACCAACGAACGCATCGACATCTCCACAGGCGTAGCCGAGGCCCCCATAGAAATGAACGCTCTGCAGGTATCAGGGCGCACCATACGTGCCAACGGCCATATCGAGGTATTCAATCTCCAGGGCATTCGTGTGGCAAATGGCTCAGATGAGGTGCTGCTCCCCGCTGCCGGCACTTATGTAGTGGCCACGGAGAAGGCTACTGCCAAGGTGCTCTGCCACTAAATCTCATTCTCCATATCTAAGCCTTGATTTCACAAGTATAGGCAGCCAAATGGCCTAAAGACCATACCCAACCATAATCTCCGCAAAGATTCATCGCAATCTTTGCGGAGATTACTTTATGCTATCGGCACTCTCAGACGACTGAGGCCTCATCACTCTATGCTCGCGCTAAGCCCCGCCACTCAACCATAAAGACTTTTTAAGCGTTGTTAAAAATAAGAAAACACATAAAATATAGATATTATGGCATTTATTAAAAATGGTCTTACCCGCTATTGGTGGATTCCGATGCTCACCGGCATCATCGCTATCGGACTCGGCATATGGGCTTTGTCATCACCCGTAACCTCCATACCCTTCCTGGCATATACGTTTGCCGCGCTGATTTGTGTGGCGGGTGTATGCAATCTTGCTTTTGTAGCCTTCAATGGCCGACGTGCCCCCAACTGGGGTTGGGCGTTGGCTCTTGGATTGCTCGATATGATTGCGGGCATATGGATGTTGTCGCTCCCTGAAGAGGAGCTGGCTGTGACATTCATCATCGTGCTGGGCATATGGCTGCTCTGTGTGGCCATCAATGCAATCTGCGAGACTTTCGTGCTCAGCAGCGCTTCGGTATGGTGGACTATTTTCGCTGTCATCATGCTCGTGGCAACTATTTATTTCGCCATCATGTTCCTCTCTTCGCCGCTCACAATGGCAGTAGCCGGATGGCTCTATCTCGGCATATCGCTGATTGCTTTCGGAGCGTTCAGAATCTCAGTCTCATGCCGGCTCCACCAGCTTAACAAGGCTTTCAGATAAGCCTTCGATTAAGTAAGTATCTGAGCTACAACACTTGGCTACAACTCACATCTAAAATGCGTTCTTCTGCGGAATAAACCTCGCCGGAGAACGCATTTTTATCATTAATGACAATAATCACATTCGATTGCCACTACAACTCACATATTACAATAAGAAATGCTATATAATCAGCATAAATTGCAAAGTTTTAATGAAATTTCAAAATTTTCTGCGTAAAAATTTGCACATTCTGTTGATAATAATTAACTTTGAGCGTCATCATGAACTTTGCATCATGAAGCAACCCTACAAAATGCTTACTTCGAAGCCTCATCGGCTTCATTATACACTGATGCCACGATGTAAGTATCTTTTCTAACCTTTCAGTTTCCGACCATGACTATCTCTGAAATCAACAGTCTCCGACGCGATGGACACCCGGATGAAGCATACGCTGAATGCAGAAAGCTCCTCGACCTCAACCCTGCCGACCGCTACTCGCGTGTAGCGATGGCATGGTGCCTCAAGACTTTGGCTGAAAAGGCTGCGGCCGAAAAGAATCCCGCTCGATTCATTGAAGTAATGGGCGAACTTGAGCCGCTGCGCCTCGATGAAATCGACGAGGCCCAGATGGTGAACCGTTTCGCCTGGGATATCCGCACTCTTTTCGAGGCGCTGCGCAACCAACCCGACACGCTGCTTGACACGGCCGACCGCATCTTTGCTACTCTGCGCAAGTTGCCTATGGCTCGCCCTGACCGGTACTACAGCATTCTGGCCGAAAGCTTCATGCGCGTCAAGGGGCGCCTGAGTGTGCCATGGATGCAGTTTACCGATTTCATGGAGTGGTATGGCTTTGAGAATCTACGTCCCCAGGATTACAACCGCGTGCAACTGAAGCAATCGGGCCACACTCTTCCCTCGCTGGCCGAACGCCTGCATAGTGTATATTATAAGGTGTTGATGACTCACATCAAGGCCGGCACCATCGAGCCTCGCTTGATGCTGGAGTTTATCGAGCGCCTGACACGCCTCAATGAGGAGCACCCCGAATATCAATACACCCTCTATCATAAGGCTCAGCTGCTCATGTCGGCCGGACAACGTGAGGCGGCGCTCCAGGCCATTCTTCCATTCGTGAAGCGGAAACGCAATGAGTTCTGGATATGGGCTATGCTGGCCGAGCTGTCCGATACGCCCGAAATGAGTCTGTCGTGCTGCTGCCGGGCGCTGAGCTGCCGTGCCGATGAGAAGTTTCTGGGCAAGGTACGGCTCAAGACTGCCCACCTCATGCATCAGGCCGGATTCAATGGCAATGCGCGCACAGAGATTCGCCTGCTGCATGAGCTCTACCACCACAATGGATGGCGCATACCAACTGAAGTAGTCGAAATGGTGCATCAGCCATGGTATCAAGCAGCCGAAGCGCCGGCCTCGAATTCAGACTTCTATGCCGCGCATCTCGAGCCATCTGAAGAATACCTCTTTACCGACACACCAGAGCAGGCGGTAATCATCACCCATTTCAATGCCGAGAAGAGCATCTACTCTTTCGTCACCGAATCACGCCGCCGCGGCTTCTTCTCCACACGCCAGATGCAGGCCAAATTCTATCCGCACCGCATCTATCATCTGCGCTTGGAGAATGAACTGCAGGAGGGTAAGATATCCAAAATATTGAGTCATCGTCCGGCACAGGATGTGACTCCTTATGAGGGGGTATTCTATCGCCGGGGATCGGGCAGATTGCGCTATCGCGAGGGGAACAGCTATGGATTTGTTGACGACGACATATTTGTCGAGAAGCAGCTGCTCACCCCCGAAATCATCAAGGATGCACGCGCCCACTTCACTGCCGTGATATCCTTCAACCCTCGCAAGGAATCATGGGGATGGAAAGCCATCAATCTCGCCCCGGCTGAACCGGACCACGCGTAGCGCCGCCACCCCCTACAGCATACGCTGACTGATGCTTATACGAATTGACGTGTATGAGCATTACCCCAATATTTTTAGGCAGATACACCTTTCGGATTCATAGGCAAGAGGGCCCTGACACGCAGTGATTGTGCGGGTCAGGGCCTATAACTTTTACAATTCTCGAAGTTGAGTTGTGACGTTGCGGATTAGTTATACGTCAGTTCATGTTGAAGGGTGTCATATGATAGCCGAGTGCATTGAGCTCCATCGCCATGCCGGCAAGATAGAGCTGGTGCAGGGCGGCGATCCATGCGCCAAAGGCGGCTTCGGTGCCTGCCTCGAAATGTTCGCGGTTGAGCATCGAGTATACGCGCGAGGCACATTCGGCCACAAGCCCCGACACCTTCTCGGCCGCCTCGCCTTTATAGCCGAGCACATCTTCAGTGACTGTCTCATCAAGGTTGTCGTAACCGCGTTTGTCGCGCAGGGCCGTATAGTAGTCGGTGCGCTTGGCATTGGCCTCCCAGTCAGTATCCCAGTAATAGGCCATCGCCATACCTACAAACATCATCCAACCCAGCGACACCACCGGATATTCCTTAAACTCTCGGGCGCCGTCGGGGATGTAGCTACGGGCAATCTCACCCCATTTCTCCTCTACATCCGGACACTCGGGCACATGCTCATCCATTGCTCCCTTACTTACCAGGAAATTCTTCAGGTCGGCTCTGACCCTCTCTTCGAATTCCATCACACTCTTTTTGTCGTCGTTCATACTAATACGTTTTTAAGTAAGAACGCCCTTTTTCGCCCGATAGTTTATCCATCCCCTTCCAGCGCCCTCAAAACCTTTGGAATGCGGCCGGCTCTCCTCCGCTAAGAATCTACACTTGAAATCGCCGGGGAATTCACTTCTTGAAATCTCGGAGCATTTCGCTAACTTTGCATACTGAAAGAACTACTCCCCACCATGAATAATCCATTCGACTATACCCCGCATCCTGACTGCGCGCGTGCATTCGCCGAATTGTGCGCACGCATCGAGAAACTGAAGCAGAGCGAAGCGTCCGACGACATGCGCTTCTGCCGCGAACTTGAGGCCGGCAAGATGCTCGGCGTGCTGATTGCCCTGGACGCCGGCGGGAATCGCCACACTCTCTTCGCCTTCTCAGGTCAGCTCGGCGCATCGGGGTTCCGGCGCGAGGGTTTTGTGGGGCCGGTCTTCGACTATCTGCAGCCTGAGGGATATTTCAAGCGTAATGAGGCCGACATCTCGCGCCGCAATGAGCTAATCTGCCAGTTTGAGCGTGTGCAACTTGCCGAGATACGAGAGCGATTCAAGCGTGAGAAGGAGAGATTTGACGCTGAGATTGCCCAATATAAGGAGCACTGCCGCAAATCCCGGCTCGCACGCGCGGCTCGCCGCGACCTCGGCGACTGCGATGCGGCTGAGGCTGCAGCCATGATACGCCAAAGCCAATTCGAAAAGGCTGAGCTGCATCGCCTCAAGAAAAGAACTGCGGCTGCCCTGCTTCCACTGGAAAACGAATTAGATGATGCACTCGCCACTCTCTCGGCCATGAAAGAGGAGCGCAAGCGCGATTCTGAGGCTCTGCAGAAATGGCTATTCGATAATTTCATGGTGCTCAATGCCCGGGGAGAAGGTAAAAGTCTGAGCGAGATTTTCGCTGAGACTCCGTTTGGCATACCCCCATCGGGAGCGGGAGAATGCTGCGCGCCGAAGCTGCTGCATGCGGCCTACCTCAATCATCTTCACCCCATGGCCATCGCTGAGTATTGGTATGGCCGGGCGCGCGAGGGGGAGGTGCGCCGGCATGGCGAGGCCTATCCGGCTTGCCGCGGAAAGTGTGGCCCGGTGCTGCGGTGGATGCTCCAGGGGCTGGAGGTCTACCCCGCTCTGGAGGGAGCTGAGATTCTGCCGCCGGTGTTCGAGCCGGAGATTATTTTTGAGAATGAGTGGTTTTGCGTGGTCAATAAGCCGAGTGGGATGCTGTCGGTGCCCGGCAAGGGGATGGCAATGTCGGTGCAACGCTGGCTCGAGCAGAGATATGGCGACTCTCGTCAGGTGAAAGTGGCCCACCGCCTTGACCAGGATACATCGGGGATACTAATCGCCGCATTCGGTCAGCTATCCTTCAAGACACTGCAGAGTCTCTTTGCCACCCGACAGGTAAGCAAGACCTACGAGGCTCTGCTTGAAGGAGACTGGCAGGAGCTTGGCCTCCCCTGCCAAGGACGCATCTCTCTACCACTCTCACCCGACTGGCTCGACCGCCCGCGCCAGCGGGTGGACCCGACCGATGGCAAAGAGGCTGCCACCGACTATGAATTCATAGCCGCTGCCGATGGCCGCAGCCGCATCATATTCCATCCTCTCACAGGGCGCACCCATCAGTTGCGTGTGCACGCAGCCTCACCCTCAGGCCTCGACATGCCGATAGCCGGCGACCGTCTCTACGGCCCCAACCGTGGCCAAGACGCACCGCGCCTGATGCTTCACGCCCACGACATCGAATTCCGATTCCCCCTCGACGACCAAAACTACCGATTCTCAGCCCCTACCCCTTTCTGAGCCAAATAAGTAAGTATCTTTCAATAAGTATCTTTCAAAAATTAGCTATTTAAATTCCCCGAAAATAATGCACGATTTATTTTTGAGAGATACTTATCCATAAAAAATACTCCTTAAATTTACATGCTCGTGGGCCAGTCACAATTAGCGTGATTTTACTTGACAAAAAAAATCTTATATTCTAATAATCAATTATTTAACCTGATTATCTACTGAAAAAAATAATTATCGGAAAGGGAAATTCTAAAAAATATCCACTTTGTTTTTAAAAAAAATAGTCGTTTTTTTAATTTTTTTTGCAAAACGTTTGGTTTTATAAATTTTAATTCGTACCTTTGTTGCAACCGATAGCTCTTTTTCATGTACTATTAGTTGGCAGTCAAGTTCGAGACTGCTTAAAAAAATTCCCCACCTATTTTTTTATTGTTATGAGCGATTTTTACAAAAAATCCGCGCTTTTGCCCTACATTCTGGCATCTATTATTATTTGCATGTCAGCATCGGCCAAAGCAGCAGCAGTAGATCTCGGTGAATTAACGCCGGAAGTAACCTACTCAATACCAGTCTATTCAGAGGTAAAGGCCAGTTATACGCCCTCTACCTCAGGCCCGGTGAAATTCCTTTGGACTTGTTCGCCGCTGACTCTATATGACGAGCCTGTATACACTCAGGAGCATATAGTGAAAGGCTCTCATTCATACACAGATAGCGGTCAGCTGATGACCTACCAGACTCTTGAGGAGGGACACACCTACTATATTTATCGCGACATGACAGTGATGGGAGGCGAACTCATCATCCGCGAAGGCGACATGAAACTCGAATTAGTAAAAACTGAACCTTGCACAGATACCGAAAGTCCTGATTTCTACGGCAATAAATTTTCAATCACCCGAAATTATACGATTACGCTGAATTTCAATTGCCCGGTGACTGTGGGTAATTGCTTCCTTATGGCGGGCGACGAACGAGAACGCATTCTGCCTGTAATCTCAAATTCCTCAGTATCTTTCGATATAAATGAGATTGTGATGGATTTCTACCATCGCGATATCCTGAAAGAGGGGGAACCGCTGACTCTGCGTGTGCTTCAAATCAAGGATGCATCAAATCCGGATAATAAATTCGGCGAGAATGGCAGGCTGGAGATTGAATATATAATGGACTCCAAACCGGCTGAGCTCACATCTACCAAAGGATTCTCGAGAGACGCCAATGATAATCCTTTCCGCTCATACTATTTCCCTGGTGATGAGGCGGCTAAGATGATTCTGAAATTCGACCGCGAGCTCAGCACCGAGCATATGCCGGAAGCGCAGATTATGTATGGCAACCCCGACAATGTCGACCTCGGCATATACTACGAGACTCTCAACGGCGTGGTCGACGGAAATAGCGTGGCTTTTGATTTCGCAGATAAACTGCGCCGTCGCGCTGACATGCTACCCTCTGCCGATGTGAGTCTGCTGCCTGACAATATATATATAGCATTCTCAAACATCTATTCTGCTGATGGTCAGCGTACATATAGCGGTATAGCCTCAAACCCCACAGGCTTCTCGTGCTCTTACGTGATGCAGGAATTACTCTATTCTGTAGCTGCTGACTTCACTCCCGCCAAGGGCTCGGCCATCAATGGGGGCCAGAAGGTAGAAATCTGGGTAATGAACGGTTCGCAAATCAGATATGACCACATCTGCATTGATTACACCGAAGATGGAGTGGCCAAAACACTCCAGATCGACAATGATGCCGTAACCTCACATGTGGATGAATACTCCCTTACGGGCGATGATATAATCTATGAATTCACTTTGCCTGATTTCAATGCCGACGAGAATACGGAGATACATATATATATGACCGGAGTGGTATGTTCGGATGGTCTTGACCATTCTGACGATGTGCGTGGCACCTTCAACGCCGCCACCTCCGATGTAGCCATGACCCCTGCCGAACCCTCTGCCCGGAATGCCGACGTGTATGACATCGCAGGCAAGCTTGTGCTCAGGGAGGCATCTGAGCAACAGATCTCTGCCCTCAAAAAGGGTCTTTATATCTGCAACGGAAAGAAAATCATAAAGTAAATAGATTACGCCACAGCGCCGGTATACATAATGACAACCACCAAGCCGGCACTCTTGATATTCTTTAGAAGTTGTATACGTTTTATCGAACTGATTTAAACTTTTTTCAAGGTCAAGCTTTATTAAGATTTTGAGCAGGTTTCGGCTCTCGAAGAGGGAGCGATGCGGGCATCGCGACCGATGAAGAGGGTCGAAAGATGCCAAAATATTAATGAAGATTGGCCTTGAAGAAAACATTTTAAAATACATTTTTTATTTTCGTAAAAAGTTTAAATCAGTTCTTCAAGTCAATACTAATTGATGCGGTCCTGCTGCATCGTTCATCTAAACCCATTATTATGAATACTTTCAAATCTTTACTTGCATCCGGCGCTATCGTGGCCACTGCTTTCAGTGCCATGGCCGCTCCCGAGGTGTCTGTCGACTACCCCCAACCCGGCGCGACGCTCGATTCGAAGGAGCTTCTGGCAACCTTCAATCTCTCTGCCAATAACTATTCGGTCACCCCGGAGGCCAAGGCCACAATCGAGTGCCTTGACACCGGCGACATCTATGACTGCACCAACTTCGCCGACTTCAGCGGCATGGCTATCATCGTGGGCTTTGACACTGATGAGTTTGTCGACAATGGCGAGTATGAGTTTGTGGTCTATCCCGGCTCTATCAACGTCGATGGCGTCCCTAACGAGAAAATCGTGGCCACCTACACTCTCGAAGACCCCAATCTGGGTGGAGCAAGTGTGGTGTATCCGCAAATCAAGCTGATATCTTCTGATCCGGCCGATGGCGCAGGCGTGGCGGCTGTGGGCGACGACAGCCTCAACAAGATTTCGTTTGTCACCGACAACGACGACGCCGTCAACTACATCGGATGGACTCTCTACGATGTCACCGATGCCGAAAATCCCGAATGGTTGTATCAGGGCAATGAAAACCGCATCGACCCGGCCCGCAACAACGGCAAAAACGACGACCGCTGGGCAGATGGTCTCTTCATCACAATCGGCGGCCCCGACCAGAAGTTTGTCAAGGGACGCAAGTATGAGTTCCAGCTCATCTTCTGCGGCATTGGCTATAACCCCGACAACTATCAGTATCCTAACAGAGACGCTATCCAGAAATCGCTCGAGCTGGAGACTTCTATCTATTACAACGGACTCACCGAGCCCGCCGAATATAGCCCCTACAAGTATGTGGGCATCTCTCCCGACCCCGAGACCTACGTGATTGAGTCGCCCGAAGAGGCACGCTTCACTGTCACTTTCTCCGGTCCTGTAAAACCCGACAGCTTCACTATCACCATGGGACCCGGCATGTCAGTCACCGCAGGCACATATTCTGCACAGGGTGAAACCGATGCCGATGGATACTCTAACGTCTGGGAGTTTGTCGTATCCGACCAGCTCGCCGCTTCGCTTAACGAGCCCTTCTTCTCAATCTCTGCCAAAGACAAGGATGGACTCTACGTGAAAGGCAACGCCGACATCGAATTTGACGACTACCTCTACAGCTTCACTTATGAAGCCACAATGGGTATGCCGGCTCTCGTGATTGTCGCTCCGCAGGATGGCGAGACCGTAGAATCTCTCTCTGAAATCATCGTCTCGAATGAGGATAAGCTCTCTATGACTTTCGCATGGACTGCCACAGAGAAGGCCCGCATCTGCGACATCTTCGGCACCGAAATCAGAGTGCTCGATGATCCTGAAGAGGTTGAGGGTGAGCAGACCCAGATGAAATGGACATTCGACCCCATCACCGAAAACGGCACCTACATGCTCATTATCCCCAAATGGTATTTCGCCATAGGCGATGGCTTCGACGGCAGCTCAAGCAAGCAGGCCACTTTCTCATTCACTGTCGACAATGGCACTCCTGATGCACCGGTATTCGATATCGTGCCCGTGGCTGTAGATCCTGCCGACGGCGAGACTGTGACTGAAATCAGCTCCGTATCGCTCACATTTGCCGCCGACACCTTCTTCCCGATGATGGACGGCACCCCCACTGCCAAACTCTATCAGGTGGCTGGCACTGAGCTCAACGAGGTGGCTGAATCTGAACCGGTAGTGTTTAACGACTATCGCCATCCCACCATCTACACCTTCAAGTTCACTGAACCTGTAAAGGAGAACGGCACCTATATCATGAAGGTCGCCCGCGGCTCATTCTGCGATGAGACTTATGCCATGGAAATGGGCGACATGGGTCACGCTTCAGATGAACTCGAATACACTTTCATTGTCGATGACACCAACTCTGTAGCTGGCGTGAACGCCGACACTGAAGCCGATGTATACGCCATCGACGGCACACTGGTAATCAGCAACGCCTCGGCTGCCGACATCAAGGCGCTCCCCGCAGGCATATATATCGTCAACGGCAAGAAAGTACTGAAGCATTAAGCTTAAGGCTGCTCTCCTCAGCAAAGCAAATGACATGACACACACATCCCCCCGGAATCACGATTTCCCTTGAATGAGAGGGGCATCTGCAGCCGGGGGGATACTTTTATCGATTCTATCTATTCAAATTTTCAAATATTCAACTGACATTATGAAGCAATACGCTTACGCTTTGATTGCCACACTGCTCACGGGGGCTGCCGCACATGCCGCCACGAGTATTCCGGCTCCGAAAATCACTGTCATTTCTGATAGTAAATTCGGCGGCGCGGTCAGCAATCTTTCCGACAACGGAGAATGGATTGTCGGAGCGGGTATGTCGCAATTCATGACTACCCCCACCTCTTATCCTTGCATCTACAACCTCAACACCGCCCAGCTCATCAGCCTCTTTGATGACACGAATGTGGCTGTGCCTCCGGCTCTGGAGGCCACCGATGTGTCTGACGATGGCTCTGTCGTTGTGGGCGCCTATGATGGCAAACCGGCCGTCTGGAAAAAATCCACCGGTAAATGGACTGTGGCCGAAAATAAGCATTCATATAAGAATGGCTCAATCGCTCATGTCACTCCGGATGGTAAATTTGGTATCGGCACACTCTATACCGGCGAGGGAATGAAGGCCACAATGCGCCTCTGGGACCTCTCGGGCAATGTGGCCAAAGATATCACTCCCGACAATATGCCGAAACCTATCGGCCCGAACCTCACCCCCACCACCGGAGCCCTTGACAATCTCGTGCAGCAGATTTATGCCGGCGATATCTCGGCCGACGGTACTCTCTTCACCGGCGTTGTCAATTACTCTTATCCCCAGGATTGCTGGACTTTTGTATATGACCTCACCACACGCACATGGCATGGTGTGGCCATGGAGGTGACCGACAATGGCGACACCTATACATTCAACCGCAATGAGCCGGGGGTGATGACTATCGAATCGGCTACATTTGTCGGCCCCACACACACTCTGTGTGGCGACATGACATCATACAATGATGATTCCTCCATCTTTTATTACGATTGCGACACGAAGACCCTCTCGGGTCTCGGCAATAGCGGCGGCTATGGCTTCGGCATGGCTGACCCGGCGGGCACAGTCTACGCTTCGAAGACCTATGAGGGTCCGATGCGCGACTGGATGTTCCTGACCGATGGCTACTGGTATGACTTCGCTGTCGTGGCAAAACAACTCTGGGACATCGACTGGACCGAACAGTATTCGGTCGATAACCTTGGCCTGACAGGCACTCTGACCGCTGTGGCCGATGATGGAAAGACTATCCTGGCCATGGATTATTCGGTGACTCCTTACACTGCATTTGTAGTGCAATTCGACCAGCCCCTGCCCGAGATTGTGAAGGATTTCAATATGCTGGGCAATTATTACACCACTCCGGTGAATAATTCTTCGTTTGCAATCATGCGCGAGACTAAAGTCACCTTCGACCGCGAGATTGAGATCGTGGGTAACTATAATGCGGCGACTCTTAAGGACGAGAATGGTGCGGTAGTGGCTAATTCGGTATCGCTGCAGACTGATCCGGGCAATCCGCGCACAGTTGCGGCCTTGTTCCGCAACTACCGTCTGGAGGAGGGTAAGCCGTACACTGTGACTATCCCCGCAGGCGTAGTGGCTGTGGCTGGCGATAAGACCCGCACCAACGAGGAGATAAGCGTCTGCTACAAGGGGCGACCCAACGCTCCGGTGGCTCCGGTGGTGATATCGCCGGCCGAGGGCTCGGAGGTGTCGCGCATCAACGCCAACTCTAATCCTGTCACCATTCGCTTCAATTCTGAGATTGCCTCCGTGACGGGCAACACCAACCCGATGACCCTTTATCTGCTCGATGATGAGGGGAAGCGTGAGCAAGTGGCTGTGCTGGCCGGCTCTATCACCTCTGATGTGCTCAGCATCTATCCGGTGCTGGAGCAGCGTCTGGCCTACGGCTCGAAATATCAGATTGTGATTCCTGCCGGATCTGTGGCCGACCTGTCGGGTGCTGACCCCAACGATGAAATCGTAATCAACTACACCGGCAGCTACCTGCCGGGCGGACCCGGCACTGATGGTGTGCTCTTTGAGGATAACTTCGACCAGGGTCTCACCAACAAGTGGATGTTCTACGACGGAGCCGCCGACCTCGAACCCTCCGACCTCATGACTTCATGGGGATTCTCACAGGGAATGCCCTGGTGGACGGTGATGGACAATGAGATGAGCGACAGCCAGAGTGCCGTGTCGCATTCGATGTTCAAATCGCCCGGAAAGGCCGACTCCTGGATGGTGACCCCCATTCTCAACATTTCGGATAAGTCGGCTAAACTCTCTTTCAAATCGCAGTGCTACCGCGATGTGCAGGATGTAGTGAAGGTATATGTATACGTCACTGACGATATCTACACCTCTCTGACCCCATCTATCGTAGATAACTTCCGCTATTACGGCGAGGTGATTTATGAGGAGGCTCAGAGCCCAGGTGAGAACGAGGAGCTGCTCGAGGGCGAGTGGAAAGAGAATTCCATCCCGCTCGATAAGTTTGCCGGAAAAAATATCTATGTGGCTTTCGTCAACGACAACCGTAATAAGTCGGCCATCTTCATCGATGATGTCAAGGTGGCAATCGACCTGAAGTTTGCTCTTATCAACACCACTCCGCTCTCCGTGGTGAATAAAGATGAGGCTGAAATCAGCGCCAGCCTCCAGGTGGTGGGCGACGGTGAGAAATACCGTGGCTATACCGTAACTCTCAAGGATGCCGAAGGAAATGAGGTGTCATCACTGGCCGACCCGGATGCGGTGGCTGAGAAGGGTTGGAGACTCGACTTCAAATTCCCCGAGACTCTCCCCATCACAGTCGGCAAGGAGAATAAATATAGCATCGATGTGAAGCTGGGCAATGAGTCGAGCTCTCTGACCGCTTCTATTCTTGACCTCGCCATGGAGACTTCCAAGAAAGTGGTCATCGAGGAGTTTACAGGTCAGGGCTGCCAGTTCTGTCCGCTCGGACACGCCGCTATCGACTGGATTCAGAAGGACTTCCCGGGACTCGTGCTCCCCGTGGAGTTGCACTCTTACACCGGCGACAACTTCAACAACGAAAAGGTGCAATCTCTCACCGTCAACCTCGGTATGCAGGCTGCCCCCACTGCCAGAATCAACCGCGGCACAGAAATTCTCTCTCCGATGGTGACTGATGAGAATCGCAATTATGTCTACAAGAATGCAAATGTGTGGTATGACCATGTGGTGGCCGAACTCGAGAATCTGGCTCCTGCCGACATCGAGGTCACCTCAGTAGTGTTTGACGGTAATGATTGTGTGGCCGACATCACTGTCACATATGCTCTCGACATGGATAATGTCAACCTCAACATGCTGCTCGAACTGTGTGAAGACAATGTGATGGGATTGCAGTCCAACGGTGTGGCCGCCGACCAGCCCGCTCTCGGCGAATGGGGAGCCAACGGCATCTACAACCAATCCACAAATCTCTACTTCTATCACAATGTGCTCCGCAACTGGGAGGGACAGACCTTCAACGGCACCGGTGGCCTGCTTCCCAACTCAATCAAGGCCGGCGTGCCTTATACTGTGACGATGAAGGTGGCTGCTCCGAAAGCTATCGGTGATATCGACAAAACTCATGTCACTGCTATGCTCATCGATTCGGAATCAGGCAAGATTCTCAATGCCGACCGCCGCTTCACCAACACCCGCAGTGCTGTCGACACATTTGATGCAGCCCGCTACACGTTTGCCGCCTCAGATGCCTCTATCCGCGTAAGCTATCCGGGTGCAATCACCGTAGACCTCTACTCGCTCGACGGCACACATCTGGCCACCGCAGCAGGCGTCGATGAGGCTCACCTCGACACCTATGGCCTTGCAGGCATCGTAATCGCCACTGTCCGCACTGCCGACGGAATGCGTCACCACAAGATTCATCTCTAAGAGTATCCTTGATGCGTATCGTTGAAGTCAGCAAATGAATAAGTAGTTGAACTAACCCCATGGCGGATAATCCGCATGACCAACTTCTCTTCAGGCTCCTGCCCTGAATCCTCAATATCAGACGGGGAGGCACCGCATGGTGTCTCCCCCTCTTTTTATGTCTATAAAGTCGGTTTTAATCTGTAGCCTATAGCCGGAATGCCGGCTGGCTGCAGGATGATTACTTAGTGTTGACGAGCATACCGGATGCGACTGCTTCGGCGGCCTTGTCACCTTTAGTGGCACGGATTATCTCGATGGCGAAGGGGAGCGTGGTGCCGGGGCCCTCGGAGGTGATGAGCTCGGGAGCTACGACTACGGTCTGCTCCACATATTCTCCGCCATTGCGGTTGATGGCATCGCCAAGACCTGGATAACATGTGGCCTGCTTACCCTTCAGCACTCCCAGCGGAGCGAGTACCACCGCCGGACCCGCACAAATCGAGGCTATGCGACCATGCTTGTTGAAATGGGCCATTATCTTCTCATTCACCGCGCTGCTGGCTGCCAGATTCTGTGCGCCGGGGTCACCGCCGGGTATTATCAACCAGTCGGCATCGCCGGTGTCAACATCCGAAATCAGCGAATCGGCCACGAGCGTCTGCCCCGTGGCACCCTTTATCTGAAGATCATCAGCCACTGCCACTGTCACCACATCAATCTGCGCGCGGCGCAGAGCATCGACTGTGGCCGTGGCCTCCACCTCCTCCACTCCGGGAGCGAGGAAAATATAGGAAGTCTTTGCTGTCATACCCAATATTCCAAAAATTACAGAGAGTGCCGCCAAAGCACCCCTTAAAATTGATTTACGCATATTGTCATTACTAAATATCTACTAATCCAACGCCCCTCCCCCGCAATTGTTCACCTCTACCACACCCCTCTCAATAACGAGACCTCGGAGCTAACGCCAGAACTGTGGCTCACGGCAAAACGTAAAAAGCCGTTCTGTCCTCCCGTAAAAACCGTACTCCCGTAAAAAACGTACACCCTTTACCACGTGCTCCCGTAAAAAGGATGTCGGCTCTTGGGGTCGATCACGATCCGGCTCCATCCGCGTCGCCACAAGGCGCATAGCGCCGATGTGCCTGCGCCCATCCGAAACAGAAGCAAAATCCGCGTTAATCCATTCCATCCGCGCTCGCAACGAGCTGTGCAGCAGCGAGTAAGAGAAAAATCCGCGCCTAAAAAAAATTCCTTCCACATCTTCCAAACCAATTCACCCAAACTTGCCCATACAATCAAACAGTTTGGTTTAGTGTGTGTGCTTTCCATACTTCGCATGAGTCAGGTGGGTCTTGTGTGTAAAAAGCGCAACGATGAATCAGACTCAAGCGATAACCATAACATCCACACGAAAAGTTTTTTATCGGCTACGCTTGATGGATTGCAATTTTTACTTAACTTTGCATATAAGTAGCTGTTCAAATTAAAACGCTACTAAATTTTAAATACTTGGAGTAGCTTGAATACTATCTGCTTGTTCTTTTTGGCCCTTTCCGCCCCTTTCATCAGTCGCGATGCCCGCATCGCTCCTTCTTCAAGAGACGGAAATGACTCAAAAATAACGGCGCATATAGTATTCATTTAATTTGACCAGCTACTTAACTGATTTACGCAAAATTTTTACGAATATGGGAGTGGTAATTCTGAAATGGAACCCTGGCTTTTCATCCTACACGATGATCCGGTTCCTCGGTGATCTTGAAAAATGCGCATTGTCCAACGACGGCAATGCCGATATGAACTGGTCAATCTGGGATTACGACAAGGTGCATGATGGCGATGTATGCTATTTGCTCAAAGTGGGCTACGGACAGACAGGTATCGCCGCCCGCGGCATAATCACCTCCGAGCCCTATATGGGCGAGGACTGGTCGTGGCGCGACCGCCCCACAAGATACTGCGACTTCAACTTCAAGGTGATGATCAATCCGGATGCCTACCCGCTGCTCGACTCGAAGGCACTCACAGAGGCAATTCCAGATTTTGACTGGTTCGGCGGACACTCAGGCGTGGTGCTCTCGGCCGATCAGGCTGCCACACTCGAGCAACTGTGGGAAAACTATATGCTACGCCAGGCCGAATACTTTGAAAAAGCATCCGACCACAACCTCTTTATCGACTCAGCCCTCGAATGGCCCAAGCAAATGCCATATACAATGAAGCTTGAAGAAGACTATTCAGGTCATCGCGTGCACATCCGCTATACGGATGGCGACACGGTCCACTCGCTCGAGATTTCCAACTTCGAGAGAATCTTAGGGAAATTCGGCGTCCGTTCATGGCGCGCTCTACAGAAATTCTTCCAACAGCACTACCCCACCGTCAGCAGCCTGCAGGCCCTCTGCGGCGACCTCTTCAGAAACCAGATTGAATTCGAAGCCGACTTCTACAAAGAGGCCAACACATCATCCGACAATGATTAATATGGGCAAAAAATCTATTTTCAACGTTGGGGTGAAAGCATTAGTGCTAATGATGGGTGCCCTGTTTGGTTGCGCCGGAAGTGCTTCCGCGCAGATTGCTACCGATTCACTGATGATGCCCACCGGCAAGCTGGATTGGATTGACCCCATCCACGCCACACCTGTATCATCGCACTATGTGCTTTATCCCACGCCAAGCCGAGGGGACGGGACGCTGGGAAGTTGCCTGGTGTATATTCCCAAATCCTACGATGAAAATCCCGAGAAGCGATTCCCGGTGATCTATTATCTGCACGGTGGCACGGGCAATCAACGTGAGGCCAGCTGGATGATTGAGCGTATTGACAAGGCCATCAATTCCGGCGAGATGGAACCTGTGATAGTGGTCTCACCTCAAGCCTTACCTATCGGATGGTATGTCAACGCCAACACTGCTGATGAAAAGGTGACATCGGGCCCTGTGCATGATGTCATTATAAATGACCTCATTCCATATGTGGATACACATTACCGTACGGTATCCGCACCCGAAGGGCGTGGCATAGAGGGATTTTCGATGGGTGGACGTGGAGCATTGATGCTTGCCTTTGCGCATCCTGATTTGTTCGGTGCAGTCAGTTCGGTAGCGGGTGCAGTGGTGAACTGGGATGAGGAACCTCTGCAGCGATCGCTGGAATGTACATTCGGAGATATTGCGAGTCCTCTGGCGAAGGCTTACTTTGAAGCCTGGCACCCCTTGAGTTTTGCATGTAGGAATGCCGCAGAAATCAAACGCAGAGAGATGGCTGTAAGAATGTTTGTCGGCGACCAGGACCGTCTCTTTGAGGAGAATGGACATCACATCACCCATCGTTTTCACGCATACCTTGACACATTAGGAATCCAACACACCCTGGAAATCAGTCCCGGAGCAAATCACAACCCGTCAGAAATTTTCGCCGAAGGAGTGCGCAAATATGACACCTCCTTCTGGAACAATCATCTGCGCAGCAGCGAGTAAGATAGTTCCGCGCCAAAAAATTCCTCCCCCATCTTCCTAACCAATTCGGCCAACGTTGTATCCTTACTTAACGGCAGTGTGCTCACCACCTCCTCCGTCATGGCATACTTGCTCAGTGCATCAATACTCCATTTCATCGTATTGACGTTTCTGCTTAAAGGTGATTACTAACAGCGCCATGGCGTTGGTTTCCACACATCCTTCAACACACGCCCAAAAGAATTGTCTAAACATCCTTAACATTCCGTCTGAACATCAGATACACCACTGACACTTGACCCTCAATGATTTCCCTTAACTTTGCAGCCAAGGGAAAAAGCAGATTCGCCCATAAATAGGAGGTAGGCTCAACTACAAAACAAAAAACCAATACATATGGCAGCAAGACATACTACATAGCAGTAACACTGCCTACCCCACCACCGCAACTTGGGCTGGATCTTGGGGAAGTATTGCCTACTGCAATACTTACCCAAGTATATCGGAGATTCGTGAAACATTTGCCAACAACTTTGACATTCAGCTGATGAATGCGAATATAAGTGGCATTGAAGCACGATAAGAAAAGACTCTAAGTTGCCAATTACAATGGCAGAGACATCAGTATTAAAAGTCAAAGACCAACTTAACAATACATCTCAATTAAGTTGTTTAACTTTTTTCAAGTGCAAGAATAATTAAGATTTTGAGCAGGAATCGGTTCTCTCACAGGGAGCAATGCGGGCATTGCGACATATGTAGAGGGGCGAAAGATGCAAAATAAATAGTTTACCCATGCAACAATCGTTTATTTCAAGAACAACCGTTCTTATAGCGATGTGTATAATGTGCATAAAAGCCATCGCTTTCGACTTTAAAAGTGGCGATTTATGCTATGACATCCTGAGTACTACAGATAAAACTGTCTGTGTTACTTATGAAAAGAATTCAGATACATATATCGCATCCTACAACTATCTTCCATCGCAAGTTAATATCCCCCCGACAGTAAAGTACAATGGGGTGACATGGACTGTTTCTCAGATTGGTGATTACTCATTCCGCGGATGCCGGGAATTACAGTCAATCACTATACCTTCTACAATCCAAGCCATCGGTGTAATGGCTTTTGAATCATGCACAGGAATTACATCCATTCATTTGCCTGCATCTCTCGCAATTATCAATTATTCTGCGTTTCATAATTGCAGCAGTCTTAAAAGAATCGAATGTGACGCACCGATTCCTCCAATGTGTTTTGGTTCGGATGTATTTAAATTAAACTCCGCATCAAACAATTCCGCAGAGTTTTGTCAAGTTTTTGTGCCGGGGAAATCGGTAATGTCATATCAACATGCTAATGGATGGCGTGATATGCCAATAAATTCATTCTCTGAAGATGCCTCAACGACTTTATACTTTTTAATTGTCGACAGCTCGACCAACTCCGTCATGCTTGCCCCATCGGAAAGCACCCCCTATTATGGAGATATAATAATTCCTGAATCCTTTGTTTACGATGGGACGACTTTCCATGTAACAGGTATATGGCAAAATGCATTGGCCGACTGTACAAATCTCACATCAATAGTTATTCCAGATTGTGTGACGTATATTGGTGATAACGCATTTCTGAACTGTCAGAAAATAACTTCAATAAAAATTCCTGTTAATGTAAGCTATATTGGGACAAATGCATTCAAGGGGTGCCTGAGTCTCAAAACAGTTGACTACTTCTGCCGAACAGGTTGGAGTTCGGGTATGGGTGGGGAATCGTCCATATGGAGAAATCCACCGTTTGCCGGCTGTCCTAACATTTCTGAAATTAATATCGGCTCAACAGTGGAGGAAATCCCTGACGACATGTTTAAAGTCACGGAAATAACACAAATTATAATCCCTGACAATGTTCGTGTCATTAATTCTGATGCGTTTGCATCATGCCCCCAATTAAAGGAAATTACAATTGGTAAAAATGTTGAGAAATTGACTAACACCTGCTTCGGTTTAGCCGCCAACGAAGCTGGAAGTGCCGAAACTTTATTCTTTAACGCCACAAATTTAAAGGAATACTCAGGCAACCAAAGTTATTGGTATCCATTCCTTAATTCTCCACTCAAAAAAATCGTATTTGGAGAAAATGTGGAATCTCTGCCTAAAAATGCCTTTAATGAATGCCAAAATCTTGAAAGCATTACAATTTCAGCTAAAACGCCCCCTACTTGTGAATCAAATTGTTTTACTTCTGTCAATAAATTGACATGCGTAGTATATGTTCCAAGAGTATCTCTTAGCCTTTATAAGAATGCTCCTGTTTGGAAGACATTCGCAAATATCCAACCTATCGAAGAAGTATCTTCTTCGCTTTGGTATATTCCTTCCAATGAGATTGAAAATACATCCAATGCTCAACTGGATATTTACATGAAGCCAGTGAACGACATTGTCGCATTTCAATGTGATGTAAAATTGCCGGATGGAATTTCGATAGCTTCCGATAATGATAATTTCCTGATTGATAAAGGCACGATATGCAACCCAGGACACATAATCAGTGCGAACAAGCTTGAAAATAGCGTTTACCGGATTGTATGTTATTCATTTACCAACAAATCATTCAACAATGAGGGCGGCAAATTATTTACCTTACATCTGAATTGTACAGATGCCTCTATCGGCAATCATGAAATAGAGATCTCAAATATCCACATCTCCGACAATTCATCAAAAGACATAGCAGTGAGTCCTCTGTTTGGTACAATCAATATCCAACAACGAACTATGATAAAAGGCGATGCCAATGGAGATGGCTCGCTTTCCATCGCGGATGCTGTAACTATCGCAAATAAAACATTAGGCAAAGAAGTACAATCATTTGTTCAGGAATTAGCTGATGTCAACGCAGATGGTATTATAACGATTAGCGATGCGGTAGGTGTTATCAACTTGATACTTTATCCTAATTTTGCTTCTAACAAGCGCCTTACCACATTGGCTTTGAACTCTACTGAATCTTCAAACAGTCTATTTATTAATGACTTTAATATTTCAACCGAAGAAGATATCCTGTTAGATATCAACTTAGCCAATTCAGAGGAATTCACGGCTTTCCAATTTGATATGGAACTTCCAGAAGGGCTCGAAGTCTTAGAGGATGATTATGGCGACCTTTCGTTTGAATTGACAGATCGGGCCGACCGGACACACATGATTGCCTCGGCAAAGCTGCCAGATGGCAAAATACGAGTTTTATCGTTCTCAACAGCCTCGCGCTTATTCTCCGGTTCCACCGGCGCCCTCGTTAGGGTTAAAGTATTGGCGACTAAAGAAATAGCAACCGGTTCACAAATAAAGTTGTCAGGTATTAGGTTTACGACCGATGTCGCAAATGAGGTTATGTTGCCGGATTCATTTACTGAAATAAACAACATCTCTTCTGGCATAGATGAAATTTTAAGCACAAAAGAGGACGTTGTATATTTCAACTTACAAGGTCTACCTGTAGAAAATCCTTCTCACGGCATTTTTATTGAAAAGAAGGGTAATAAAATCCAAAAAATTGCATTCCCTTGATGATACTCAGACATATACGCTATAACTAAAATACTATAGCGGGGGGTATCACAAATCAAAAATTGATAATTTTGCGAATTTTTCCATTGTTATCAATGACGTGCAGAAAACAAGAAAGTGCGGAGAACTCGCCATAAGTGGAAAGTTCTGTCAGCAATAGACTCGGGGACTGGGCATCATCGCTCAGTCCCCTTGGAATTATAAAAGCAGACTTTAGCCACCTCTACACTAAAAGCCTTTTTCAGTATCGTCCATGCTATCGATACTGAAAAAGGCCTGCGTCTAAAGAACCAATTTGTAATTGCCTGATGTGAGTGGATAGCATCAGTAGTTCAGAATTAGCTTGTCCACATACATGGATACCAGGGCTCCACAGTAGGCAAAATCGCCTTGTGAGGCCCTGTGTGGCATGATATAGCTTATTGTGTAGTTGCCTACCTCCTAAAATTTTATTACCTTTGCACCCGGAAAGCTTTAGGCTTCCCAGACATATCAAGAAGCGTTTTTTGCTTTGTCCTTCATACCGAAATCGCCAATTTCTTATATCCGAAGGAGAGAGCAGTCCTAAAACGCTCCTTGTCTTGCCGTGTTATGTCCACTCCCCGGCGACGGGAGTGCCGATATATCGGTCAGGCGTGGGAGTGGACTGTTTATTTCGGATAGTGGCGTTTGGCGATGCCAGGTATGAGATAAACTGAACATCGTTCCACGCTTTTTCTGTGAAACAGTAAAGACACTACCGGCAGGGAACGGGCCTCGTGTGAGAAAACCGGATGGTCCATATTGGGCAACTGATAAAATCTGTTTTTGACAGCAAGGGAAAATCCTGCACAATCGAATGGTTTGCAAGTCAACTGAACTGCAAACGCGCCAACATATACAATATCTTCAACCGCCCTACCATAGACTCCCAGTTACTCGAACAGATCTCAATCATACTCGGACACGACTTTTTCAAAGAACTGTCAAATAATATGCGCGTCACCCGGCCTGAGAAATCTCCGACATCCACTGAGCATGATGCAAAACGTGAACTCTACGACAATATGATGTCGGGTATATCCCGTTCAGTCTATCGTGAGATACGGCGCTTAAGCCTCACGAGACAGATAGCTGATGTTGCGCGCCTCAATCATCTCGATGATGAAAACTCTATGCTCCCTCCGTCACGATTCGCAGTGTTTGTCATGGGCAAGGAGGACCCGGATGTAAAACCACACATACATCTTCGGTCAATAGCCGACCGGTATGAACTCCGTATAGGACTTGATAATAGCAAAATGCTATCGGTGAAGCGGCGTGGCGCTTCTGATTACAAGGAGGCTGCCAATGCTGCTTTTCAGTGGCTCGGTCTACCTTCAGCAATTGACCCCGCGCTCACTAACCGCGACATGGCATTGGCTCTCTACACATCCTTAAACACACTCCGGAAAGCTTAGTCTAAACATCCTTGACAATCCATCTAAACATCAGATACACCGTTAAAACCTATCCTTCATGGATTTAACTTATTTTTGCAGAATTAATACGTTGTGGAGATTATAGTCCCAGCTCACAATGAAGTTGTTTAAAATTTTTTCAAGTGCAAGGTTAATTAAGATTTTGAGCAGGTTTCGGCTCTCGAAGAGGGAGCGATGCGGGCATCGCGACCGATGAAGAGGGTCGAAAGATGCCAAAATATTAATTAAGATTGCGCTTGAAGAAAAAAATTACTTCATTTTATGTTTTTCGTAAAAAGTTTAAACAACTTCGATATCAATCATTAAACAACCTACATTTAATGGACATATCCCTAAAAGATTTTTTGCTGAAAGCATCAAAGATACCAAAGACCGAGTCATCACAAATAATAGTGGCGAGGTTTCAATCTCTTGTATGCCATGACACATTTATCCGCACTCTCAGCTCCGTTGATGGTGTGCTGGTGATACCAGGCGGAGAACTCACCGACTCCTATCGAGAAAAAGCTGAAGAGGCAAGACTGATTATCGCTTACCAATATTCCTACAAGAGAGAAACTTACTCCTACCCCATTCTACGCGACTGGGCAATCGAACATGGTATATCGCTGATATATGTGGAGTATTGCAGTGATCTGACCGATGACGACTTCGAAGGGGCGGAAATTGTGTACTGCTCTTCCGAGCGAGGCCTTACCGTAGGAGAACTCATCTCCCGGATAGAAGCAGAGAAAGCCCCTGACAGCATTGTTGTCTATAAGTCAATGGATGGACTATGCTTTGCCAATGACAACACAACCGGAGGCGCTGCCCGCAAACCTAAGCGTGTGAAGTCATCACGCCTAAGTTCATCAGAGTCGAAAGCCATAACGGCAAAAAAGTATCTGGAATTCCTACAGACATTGAATCCCGAAGGATCCATCGACATCAACGTATTCGCGGGCAAAGCCACAATCCCGACTGATGTGAAATATTTTGGCGAGAATGTAATCTCTGTCAGGGTATCCATGCTTACTGATCTGATTGAATACTACACACGTCTGATCAGACGTAACAAAGATAAGTAAACGGCCCAATCCCCGTGATGCTGCAGTTTAACCCCCAATTTCATCGGGGATTTTTGGCATAACTCAAAAAATAGATATTGGTGGCGCTTTATGTGCCACCAAGCACACTTTGACGGAAACTCTCGCGATATTTTTCAAGAGTATTCCATTTCGTCGTATTGACGTTTATGCTTGAAGGTGATTACGGGGCCGGCTTTGGCAAGCGCTTCTCGGTCGACGATGCCGGCAATGGGAAGATTGTCGGCTAATTCTGGTTTCAGCCAAGTATTGTTCCATAGCGTGACCGGCTGTTCGGCCACTACCTTGCATAAGGGCATATCGTATAATTCCCCCTCAGTCCAGTCATCTGTGACATGGGTGATGTTTTGAAGCCAGACTTGAAGGAAGGCAGAGTTGGGAATGCGGCGGAGTCTTTTGTAAATCAGCGCTATAAGGTGCCGGCACAGTACAGCATCCTTCTCGCGCATGTCGGCAAGCATCTGGCTCGCAACTTTCAGTGCATTCGGAGCCACACGCACATTGTTGACGGCTATCTGTACGGCAATGGCCACCATGGTTGGGATATTTTCCCAAAGATGCTGCTCGTATTCTCGGGTCTCTGTTTCATCGGTCATTTCATCTGTTTCCAGGTTTATGAGCTGGTATTTTGTGGTGACTCTTTTCTTGGTTGTCAGATGCTTTTCAATGCGTCGGCTGAAAGCCTCCAGCTGCGATACCAACTGTCCTGAATTTGGGAAGCGTTTTGAAAATTCAAATATGAACAGCAAGTGTTTCTGGAAGCCGTCGAAGTCGTAGCCCGGTTGCTTGCACTCATTTCCGCTCTCATCAAGATAGGTCTGCTTGCTCTCTATCGGGGTGTTGAAGACGTAGAAGGCCTTGTCGGGCTTTATAGAGTCGGTGATAAGGTCGGTGGAGATGCGCGTCTTCGGCGGATTCATACGGAAGTTGAGCTTTTCAAGAATATCCTGAAGCATATACGACAGTTTGTCCAGCGCGTCACAGTCGTCGCAGAAGATACGGTAGTCGTCGACATAACGCAGCATGCGATATTCCAAATCTTTCGGCAACTTATCCTCAGACTGAGCCTTCCGTACGGCCTGCTCAAAGAGCATGTCGGCATAACCGAGCACAATCTCGGCAATCAGAGAGAACAGAGTGCTTCCCTGCGGAATGCCGATGTTCATACCCTGCTGCATCGCCCGCAGGTAACGCTGAATCTTGGCGGCAAGTGCATCGTTCTCATTTGTCTCCTGGGGAGTATCCTTGCGGGCAAGGGCCCAGCCGATTGAGTCGGGATTAATCTGTCCGAAACAGTTGGTGATGTCGGTCATAAACATATACCGATACTGCAGCGACAAGGCCAGCGACTGCTGCTCCATCTTGCTCCACCAATTCAGTATCGTTGTCGCACCCTTGAAAGGTTCCGGTCTCTCCTCAACCTTCACCATCGGGATAGCGCAAGCCTCGCAATGCTCAGAAGCATAAGCCTTGAAACACGCCTGCACCTTCGGCCATGATTGCTCGCTACAAATATCGCGGGCCAGCATATAGTAAAGGAACGGATTGGCAAGCGTAAGCGGACGCACCCCATAATGGCCATCCTTGTTGGTGATGACATCAAGATTTACTCGCTGCAGGCGCTCAGGGCTGATGCCTTCAACCCCCACCTCATCCAAATTCTTCTCACCAATGGCAGACGCTGCATATTCCAGCACACCATTGAAATCAAAGTACTCCGGCAGCTCAGTAGTGCAATAACGGTCATGACTCAGCAGAAACGCAAGCGCATCCTTCCCCTCAAGCGCAGTTATCGGCTTAGCCTTGACATTACTCCCTGCCCCATATACCGGCAGCGTCTCAAAAATATTTCCGTGGCTCATCTCTCAGTTCGAATAGTTTGACATCAAAGTCGATCATCTTCGACTTCATTGCAAAGGTAATACATATTGCCTCGGAAATAAGAATACCGGAATATTTCAATAACGTGCCGTGTCATATCAGCCGCTCAAATTGCAACGTTGCAATCAGATTGAGGGATGTGATTTTTTATGCGGATATTCTGGGTGGGATTAATCGGCACGCTTAGGAGAGAGGCCTCATCGACGATATACACCGTTTGACTGTTATCTTTATTACCACGTGGTGAAGCTTTTCATGACGCTGGAATCTAAGGAGTTCAACAAGTCAGAATCCGGCTTCAACCCGGTAACGCCACATCGGCGCGTCACCAGGTTGAAGCTGAGTTCCGGATTTTTCATTGAGCTGATTTTTGAGAGATAAGTATCTCTCACAAATTAGCTATGCATTATTTTTGAGGATTTTTTGAGTGATTTTCGTTGGCTGCGGAAGGAGCTTAGCGAGCTAAGTGACTGACGAAGACGGCGAAAAGCGCCAAAAAAGACCAAAAAGAATCATAGCTAAAAATAAATTCAATTATTAACTGATTTTTGAGAGATACTTATCTCAGAGATGCTTACTTATGCATCAAACGAGTTGCGCTCTTTTTTATAGGAGCGATATACATTCTTCAATTCTTCATCACTACCACTCTCACAGTTGCGCATTAACTCATCAAAGTGCTCACGGGCCTTCATTGAACCTCTCGACATTACACTTGCTCTGACCAGGTGCACAGTATTGCTTCCTGTGCGGAAGGGTACGCTTACTCCGTTAGTCATCATTGACAGCTCCTTATACCAAGGCTGATTTAAAATTGCGACAGTATCAATTTTGATTTTCTTGTCAGCAGCCTTTCGGGCTTCCTTGCGCCAATCAATCTGATTGTTTTTTACACAATTCTCATAAGTATAGCCGAGTTCATGAGGGTTAGAGTCAGCAATCAGCAGAATCGAGCGGGTTGAACCTTCCCTCCATGGAGTCTCCTCCACGATCTTTTTGATGACAAGTTCATAGAATTCATCTCCATCACCTCCATGTGTGTTTTTGGAAGTCATGACGAATCCGATCAATTCGTTGACATTGTCGGTAGGGGGAATCGACTGATAGGCGTCACCAAATACCTGAGGATTCTCCATGTCGCAGTAATCTCCGAATGCGACAATGCCGAGCCTCAGATCCTCGTTATCACGAAAAAGTTGAGGTATAAGCTCGGACACCTCTTTTCTTACAGCCCCAATATATTGGGCCATTGAGCCCGTGGTGTCGAAGGCTATCACCATATCGAGCTTGCCGATATTTTGGGGTGCAACCTCCTCGAAGGTTTGCGACTTCGGGGCGCCTTCATTAATATTGACGTTGACCTTCACTTCACTTGTTGTATCTGCAGAGCCCTTTTCTACCGATACCGTCGCAGTGAGTGAAGGTTCAGAGGTAGCAGCCTTCGGCTTATCCTCACTCTTCTTTTTGAATACATCAAAGATACTCATAAGGGTTATGAAATTTAGTTATATAAGTAGTTGTCTGAATTATCAGAAAAAATCTCTACATTTTATATTTTTCGCATAAAAAGTTTAAACAACTTCATTATTTACATACCCGAAGCCGTCATAATGTCAACATGATTTTTTGTCATTTCTTCAACCGGCTTGCAAGATATCTTGGTTTTCATCTGACTCCCCCTGCTCCGCATGCAGGTGACCGATATGCCATTTGCCACAATAATCGCACTTATATGCCGAAACAGGACTTGAATCCTCGGGGTGGTAGACGAGATATCGCTTGCAGGCTTCTTCCGCTTCTTCATAGGTACTATAACAGATTTTCGCAGCGAGCACCTTCTTCCCCTTGCTGGTCTGGCGCATCACCTTCCAGTGTGTGCCAGGCGCACGAAGTTGCGAATCATAATCTCTGTATCTTTTACTGTAAAGGCTGAACGATGTGGTTCTTCTGACTGCTTGGCGATAACGGTTGGTTTTCCGGTCTCTTTTACTCACAGTCTTATGCACGGCCTGGGCGGCTCTTTTCTCGACAATGCGTCGCACAAGTTTAGTTGTCTCATTGTCGTCTGTACGCCAATCGGTAAAAGTCAATTCCTTACCGATTTTCCGGATTTTCTCCTTTGCAATACATAACGCAGCGCAGAGATGAATACCGGAATATTTCAATCCCGCGACCTCCCATATCGCCTCCTCCACATCACAATATTGCAATTAGCCAAGTGGTTGCCAAGTAGCTGCTAAGAATTAAGGAACAAATAATTTTGTTTTGCTATCCTTTGATTACGGCCACCGGCGAGAGACGCGTACGGATTCTGACGAGGTCGGCTTGTGCTGCCATTACTTCGTCGATGTTCTTGTATGCTCCTGCGGCTTCGTCGAGATCCTCCTTGTAGCGGATGGCATGGATTACTCCGGCTTTTTCAAGCCGTGCTATCTCCTCCTCAAGCGACAACTCATTCCGTGCTGCGGTGCGCGACAGGCGGCGTCCTGCACCATGAGAGGAGGACATGAACGATTCCGGATTTCCGAGTCCCTCGGTGATATATGAGCAAGTGCCCTGCGAACCGGGAATGATGCCGACTTCTCCCTCGCGTGCAGATGTCGCACCTTTGCGGTGAACGATGCAGTTCCCACCGAAATGATTCTCCCACTTAGCATAATTGTGGGCGATGTTGATCATCGGCTCGAACTCAACGCCGGCAATGGTGTCACCTATCACCTGACATATTCGCTCCATCATAAGCGAGCGGTTGCACAGAGCGAAGGCTACGCAGTATTCCATCTCTGCCCAGTACTGCCTGAATTCATCGGTACGCAGCGGAAGGAAAGGCAGTTTTATCTCCGAAGGTACCGACGAGAACCAGCGACGGTTGAGCTTTTCGGCTTTCTCGTTGTAGAAATCGCCAACTTGCTTTCCGAGGTTGCGTGATCCGGAATGAATCATTATCCATAGCCAGCCCTCGTCGTCACGCTGAAGTTCAATGAAGTGGTTGCCGCCGCCAAGGGTTCCCACCTGTTTCATGGCAGAGGTCAGCTGGCGCGACACAACCTGCATGGAGTCGGTGTCGAAGCCCTGCGGCATATATTTCTCATCCTGCTGATGCTTGTGATGGTCGCGCCCAAGGGGAATCTGCTTGCGTATGCCACGGAGTATCTGCTTGCGAAGCACCGCCTCCTCGATGTCGGCCACACGGATGTTGGTTTTTACTGCGCACATGCCACAGCCAATGTCAACGCCTACGGCATTAGGGACCACCACACCTTTTGTCGCCAGCACTCCGCCAATGGGCATACCTTTGCCGCCATGAGCATCTGGCATCAGCGCAAGATGATGGTGGATGAAAGGCAACTGGCAGAGGTTGCGCACTTCCTGCTTACCATGCTCGTCGAGGTCGTTGACCCAGCTTTTCACGACGATGTTGTTGATGACTTTTACTTCCATAATTGTCTGTTTTTATGATTCACGATGCAAAGTAAGAATACTCCTGCGCAATGATTTTGCGTAGATGAGAAAAATTCGTAATTTTGCATAAACTTCATATGGCACAGAACAAAAACGCACTTTTGCGATACCGCACAATCGACCGCTGCCTGCGAAACACCGGTCGCCGATGGACCCTGCAAGACCTTGTTGACGCTTGCAGCGATGCCTTGTATGAATACGAAGGGAAGCAAGACTTAGTAAGCACTCGCACCGTGCAGCTCGACATTCAGATGATGCGCTCTGACCGTCTTGGATATGAGGCGCCCATTGAGGTGTACGACAAGAAATATTACCGCTATGCCGACCCTGATTATTCAATCAGCAACCGGCCGCTATCACAGCACGACATCGATGTGCTTAACCGAACGATTGACCTTTTGCGCCAGTTTGACGAATTTGACCGCTTTCACGACATGGCCGATGTGGTGAGCCGCCTGCAGGATAAAGTGGCATCTGCCTCAAAACGCCGCCCCATTGTTGACTTCGAGCGCAATCCCAATCTCAAAGGACTGGCACATCTCAACGCCATTTATGACATTATAGCGTCACGTCAAACCGTTTGCGTCAATTACCGCTCCTTCAACTCTCGTCAGCCGAAACCCTTCTTTTTGTTTCCTTATCTATTAAAGGAGTATCGCAACCGCTGGTTCCTGTTCGGCTCACGCGCCGGAGACATGAAACTTTTCAATCTCGCCCTCGACCGCATTGTGGATTTTCATGTGTGCCCTGACATACCATATAAGGAGAATCCTGAATTTGGCGAAGACTTCTTTGACAACGTGATAGGCGTGACCAAACACTCCCGCCTGAATGAAGAGCACATCGTTTTGTGGGCCGACAACTCCCAAGCCAGCTATATCCTGACGAAGCCCATCCACGCCTCGCAGCAACTCATTGAGAAAGACAAAACCGATGGCTCCATGACATTCTCGCTCGATGTTATAGTCAACAACGAACTCATAGCCCAGCTCCTGACCTTCGGCTCCGGCATCCGCATTCTCTCACCCCAATCCCTCGCCAACCGCCTGCACGACATCCACCGCCAAGCCGCCGACAACTACCACACCTCAGCTACAACACTTTGAAGTTGTTTAAACTTTTTTTCAAGGTCAAGCTTAATCAGTTCAACTTCTATTACTGCCTGATGCATATCGGTAAAGGATAGCATCCAGATCGGATAATTGGCGGACGTGTAATGAGGGGCGAAAACCTGCAAGTTTCTTTTCACGCTCATTATATAAATCGTATGCGAAATCTTGCAGAGCTCGCTCAACGATGGCCGAATCATGCTCCTTGCTCTTTGTCTTCAGCGCCAACAGTGAATTAATAGCATCTTTAAGATCCCCATCCGATATGGTTGAATCCACAAGTTCGCGGAAGTCTACCGGAGGGTGCTGTTGATGTTGCTCTATATATTCACATGCCAGCAATCCACGAAGAAAATATAGAAACTTCTTGAGTAGGCAACCATTCTTTCGGAGGTAGCCTTCATCATGCCGCTTTGCAATGTTGAAGAAATGATACATCGCATGGATAGGGTTGTAGAAATTTGCCTGGACCTCGCGAATGGTCTTTAGGAATCCCTCATCTGCGAGATAAATCATATCTGTGAGCAGCCAATCTGAGAGATTAGGATTGGTCTTTGCAAGGAGTTGGAGGGTCTTCCGCAATTCCCAACCGGAGAAATCCAGCAGACGGTCGCCCGACATATATTCTATAGTGTCAGGTTGTTTGCCGACTGAGAAATACCATTGTGGCTTATGGACGTAGATGAACCGTACATCATAATCGCTGTCGGGTGATGCGAATCCCCACGCACGGCTCCCAGACTCCACCGCAAGCAGAATCGTGACCTCATATTCGCGTTCGATACGGTGTAATTCCTCGGTGATGATTCTCTTCACAGCGAGTGTGGAAAATACTGATGTCATAGATAATAGAGTCAATGTTAATCGCTAGGTTGCCACCCCCACGGTAATTTTCCAAATGTGATTTGCACTCCTCTGTCCCAGAACGCACTATATACCGGTCTGATATCAGGCATCGGCTCAAGCGTAATGCTGTCCAATCTCTGTTTTATATTTTTTTCGAGCTTATCTACATTATGGTCTGGGATCCTTAAATTAATGGATTTGGGGCCGTAAACACCATATATAAACTGATGGTCAATAAACCCTACGAATTGACATTCTTCCTCGTCAAAAGAGATGCTATTCGCGGCAAATAACGCCTTGAATACTGCTGAAACTTGTTCTTTGAAATTTTCAGATTCCATTGGTATTTTTTACCTCGTTACTTAATTATTTAGACTTGCAAATCTACTGATATTTCCCAATATGTCAAAATTTTGATTGGCTAATTTTGGAATTTTATAGGTGATTTGTTTGATGATTGGCTTCCGCTGATGTTCCAATTCTTCCGAGTCTCTTTTCACAGCCACATCCCGTTCTATCAATTCCCTCTGCCACGTTCTTCAAGCCGCTTAGACCCCTTTCCACAAAAATATGCCGAAGATAAAACATACGCCGTTTCCTGTCAGCCAAAGACCGCAATCCTGCTTCTCTGATATAATACTTGTCAAACCACACTATGGGCCGAGCAAGCAACGTGCGATTGCACTCGGTTACACCCCTAACACGATTGAGGGGTCGATGTTGAGTTTTGTGCTGATTATGCGTGCATGGCGAAGGGTCGGCTCTTTCTTACCTGAAAGATATTCGCAGATTCGAGAGGGCGTAATCCCGAGGAGCTTCGACAAGGCTACCTGTGTAAGCCCCATCTCGTACATACGCAGTTTTAGCATATCTACCAGCGTCGGCTCTCCGATAGAGTAATGTTCCTCAGAATAATCGGCAACAAGGCCTGAAAGTAATTCAAGCTCTATGCTATAAGGGTCTGTAAGTGGAGTGTCATCCTTCACCATAGGAAGTATCTCCTCCACACGGCTGAGTGCCCAACGGTACTGCTGTTCGTTTTCTATCTTTGTCATGGCCGGTATGTTGTTAAATTGTTGAGGCGTCTATTTTATCGTATTCCTGATCTGTCCCGATGAAGCGTATATACACCCATTTGATTGTGAACTTTATCACAACTATCAACCGATGGTGGTTACCCCGGATATTGAACACGTAATGTTGATTTCCCTCATTATCAACGCTGTTGAAATCCTGCTTGACATCGGCACAACAGATCCAGTTGGCTTTCTTTACTGTTTTGAGCCATGCTTGCAACGCTGTTGCCGTGTCCGGATAGCGGGATATGTAGATCTTCAACGGTTCCTCTGTTATAACTCTCATCGGTTGTTTTCAGTTTTATTATGTTACAAAATTAATAATAAGATTCCAAAATCACAAATTGTAAAATGAGTTAGCACTTGACACATCGAAATAATCTTTTAGATTGAAGTTGTTAATCCATAATTCAGCAACTGAATTATGGATTAAGGGTGCGTAAATTTCTTGAGAATTTTTTACTCTATCAGGGGAGCGACTGATGATGTAATTTTGCATCGTAAATCAAAAATTACTGAAAAAACTATGACAGATTTTATTAATAATTTCCGCGCTATCCACCACTTTATCAGTGGTATCTTCTCAAATTCCCGTGGCGAGTACACTCTGACCTTTGTCCAGGATCCGGACGACCGCTGGTATATCGACATGCCATGGGATGGCAACCGCGGCAATCTGGAGATGGTGGCCGGTGCCGACGATCTTCTCTCCTTCCTCGACACCGAAAAGTCGCATCGTGTCACGCTTCATGTAGTCCCTTCCGAACGACCGCTTCAAGTGGAAGGACACACCGAGCTGCGTCAGCTTGACAAGTCACTGACGGGAGGTTCCCACTACGACTCCACTTCATTCGCGGGGTTCCGCATGAAGCGCATATGGGTGTGCCCGGTCACGCTCTGTGTGCTTGGGCGCTATCCTAAGTATCTTTATGTTAAGAAAGTTGCCTGACTCTTCCCATCCGCTTACGACCTGGTCACGATAAATATTCCGTGACCAGGTACTTTTTACATTTCCACCACGTTAGGAGTATATGAAACAAGATATTACCCAGAAAATTCCGTCAACATATTTTAATAATATAATAAGACGCAATGTCGTGCCGATTACCATTGATGAACTTGAGCCGGAAACATTGGAATGGTTCTACAAGATAGTAGAGCAAGGATTTACAGATGAGGCAGATGTGACAAAAATGCGTATACGGTATCTCATACCATATATTTTACAGAACATCGACTGGAAAGAGTATGCCATTCCACTGGAAGCATGGCAATTACGCTACTATTATCAGCGTGAGCGCTTTCTGCGTAAAACTGGTTTGACATGGGAGAATTTCATCTCCCATAAACCTATGCAGGAAGCCATTGCCCGACTCGGTCTTGAAAAGGAACCTGTCTTTGAGTTCCTGCTATTCCTCTCTTACTATTATTCGCTCCGCTCGGAGTTGAAATATTCAAGCCTTGAACAGCTTTCTCTGATTCTTTCCGCTGTCGAGGCCAGCCCCGATTCAGATATCAGCATGGATATCAAGGTCAACAATAAGCACTACAAGATTAATGACGGCAGATTTCTTGCCCAGATGTTAAAGGCAATAGATATTGAGCAACTTAATGGAAGGCAATTTCGCGATGTATTCAATCAGGGAGCAGCAAGAGATAAGATTCGGGCCCTTGACTACTATATGGTCAAGACACTGCTTGACTATTTGCCAACGGATAAGCGGCTACGGCGTGGCGGACGTTTCAGTCAAGCAGAGCGGAATTTCGGACTGTCGGTATTGAGTCTATGCGGACGTCTGCCCGACATCGACCGCGAAGGGGAATGCAGTCAGGAAAACAATGCCACATTCGATAAACTGATGCGAGACTTTTCCGGTCAGCCAATTCCTTTTGCCATGGAACTATTTCTATAAGTTCTTCATCGTCAATTAACCTTGCCAAGAACGTTTTGAGCGTTTTCAAAATGTTTTTTCTCCTTTTTTACCCTTTTTTACTCATTTCCCATATTGGCTCTTTATCGTCTTTGATCGCCAAATAAGCTTGCCTATTTTCGAGATAGAAAGCATAAATAACTGAAACAATGGCCTCAATGAACTGATTTAAACTTTTTTCAAGGTCAAGCTTTATTAAGATTTTGAGCAGA
>OFGC01000032.1_pt1 | contig 150538 bp, 86 predicted proteins | sample 1521691 | NCBI WGS metagenome assembly OFGC01 (sample SAMEA3504121, study PRJEB24116) | mouse gut metagenome | biome: mouse gut; feature: mouse-associated habitat; material: faeces | place: Denmark | collected 2011
ACAATTGCTTAAATTTGCCAAGACTGATAAAGTTTAAGGATCAGAGTACTATTACCTATACTTATGCGGCAGACGGGACAAAGCTGCGTGTGGAACATAAGATAGGAAGTAGCACTACCCGGACAACTTACTGCAGTAATGTGATCTATGAGGATGGTACAGCCAAGTGTTTGTTAACGGAAGAAGGTTATGTCTCTTTAGACGACCGGGAATATCACTATTACCTGAAGGACCATCAGGGAAACAACCGGGTACTGGTTAACAAGAACGGTGGCGTAGAAGAAATCAACCATTATTATCCATTCGGAGGTGTCTTTGCAAGTGAAGAGAATGTGCAGCCTTATAAGTATAATGGTAAGGAACTGGATACTAAGAAAGGGCTGAACTGGTATGATTATGGGGCAAGGCAGTATGATGCGGCACTGGGAATCTTTACTACGGTAGATCCTTCATCCGAAAAGTATTACCCGACCTCTCCTTATGTTTATTGTGGAGGTAATCCTATAAATAGGATAGATCCTACGGGAGCGGATTGGTATAAGGATAGTGACGGCAATTATCATTGGGCTGAAAGAGGTGGCGACATCGCTGAAGGATGGACATGGGTCGGATCTTCAGTCTCTATAGAAATCAGTAAAAGTAAGTATGTCAATTACTATGAGAACGGTGGTATTGTAGCCAATAAGCCTGTCAATGCTTTTGATCTGATCGCTTCCAGCCCCAAGTTGCAGAATCTTTTTCTTGGTGAGAATAGTCTGTTATCGGAGGCTTCCAAGTCAAGGCTGTTCAATGGACTTGTATCGCGAGGGACGGATGCTATTGCAAGGCCGATAGGGGAATCTTTGTTTTGGAGTGGCGCAGGTGAACTCGGTGGACCTCTAGTTGGTAAAGCTATAGGGTGGATACTCGGGAAGGTGATGGCTAAAGTGAGTCCGTTGTTGCGTCCTTTAGGACTTGGAAATACAGGTAGGTTTATTTCAAGAAATCTAACAGAAAAATTAGCGATGCAAGAAATTCTAGCAAATCCTGCTGCAGGTGAAATAATTGAAAGAATGAAGCCTATAAATGACCCACGTTGGTTTGGTTGGAGAAAGATGCAATATATACATACCGGATTAGATGGAAATAAAACAGTGATACACTATGTCGGAAAATGGGAAGAAGGTGTTTTGAAAGCAGTTGATGATTTTAAATTTAAATAGATTCATGAAAGTACGTTGCATTAATAATACAGGAAAGAGTATAAGACAATACGAGTATAAGTCTTTAAAAAAAGAACAATTAGGTCGATTTGGTGCTACTGAATATACGCAATTCGGATTGGAAATAGGTAAAGAATTTCTAGTGATGGGTATGCTGTTTGGTGAAGGAGCTTTGGATTATTTGATAGATGATGGAGGATATATTTCGGCATATCCTTATCCGCTTTTTGAGATCATTGATAATAAAATTCCTTCCTTTTGGTATTATAAAGCTTTTTGCTGTGCGGATGAAAAGTACCCTTATAGAGAAGCTGTTTGGGGGTATTATGAATTGGTTTTTGATGATATGCACTATGAACAACTGGTAGATGTGGAAAAAGTTGCATGTCAGATTTATTTTAAACGTAAGATGGAATTAGAACAAGAATTTAGCTTGGATAAATAGTCTTTAAGATTTTTGTTCAGCTGGATATTCTATCTGATTGAACGGAGTATTGGAATTTTTAATCTGCCAATCTTACATATCCCTGACCTTTACTATAAATAATTAGTCTGGTCAGGGGTTATTTCTTAGTGATTTTTGACTTAAAAGCTTACTTCGTTCATCTGGATTTACAATCATGGGTGTCAAGGCGGAAAATAGAATGCTTACGTTATTTATCTTCTTGATGCAGAGAAAGGTCGCTTCTTATCGGATGATTGCCTTTCAAGGTCCGGTGTTGGTTTACCTGAAGAGTGGCTACATGGCTATACCAAAGGTCTTATTATTTATAAGAATTATGTAATCTATTGGCTTGAAGTTTGGTAATTATATTGCGTAATTAATATTTTATCTAGTGATTTTGAGGATTAGAATTTCCAATCCATGAATTTAATTTTCCCTGTCTCTGAATATAAATGCAGAGACGGGGATTCTTTTATTATTCTACTTCCCAGTTAACCCCTAACGGATTATTACAAGTTTTCCATACTAACGCTAACTTAGGATTATCCAGTATCCACATCTCGCATCCTTCCGCGGCATCCTTCACATGAATAAGCGGATAACCTAAAGCCCGTTCGTTACTGTCCAGAACGGAGTACGTCGTTTGATTGTAGACAAGTGTTTGCTGCTCCTTTAGTTGCTTGTAGGCGGAACGGGAAAGGATATAAACAGTTTCCTCCGGAGAGAGCTGTACATGCTTACCATCTTCCGGTTGCAGGAAGCTGAGCCGTGTAGCTTGTTCTACGGATTCGGGTCCCATGGCATAGCTTCCCGATTGCCATTTCAAATTGCGTTCTATTCCCCAATGCAGGTATATGGAATCCTGCTTTTCCTGGAAAGACATTTCGTATTTCCGTGTCTGCCCGTGTAATTTGAATACAAATAGCAATGTGTCGGGCAGAATGCTCTGTGCAAATAGACTTCCGGTGAAGCCCAGACATAGCAAGACGGATAGAATCATATATTTCTTCATAACTTCTCGTTCTCTTCGTTCAACAATAATTGTTTGCCCCATTCACTCGGTTTCTTTCCCATCTTCAGGATCAGCTCGCCACCTGCAATGATGTCTTTATGCCGTATGGCTGAGTAGGGGTAGGTTTTTCCATTCAATGTAACGGATTGTATGTATCTGTTCTTATCCGAAAGTCCCTGAGTGGAAATCTTGAAAGTCTTTCCGTTATCTAACCGGAAGATTGTTTCTTCCAGCAAAGGAGTATTGATCAGGTAATAGTCCTGTCCGGCATTGGGGTATAGTCCCATCATGTGGAAGGCAAGCCATGAGGACATGGCACCGGAGTCATCGTTACCCGGTAGTCCTATAGGTCCGTCATTATAGTTCTTGGCAATGATTTCGTGGATACGGTCACTGCTACGGTAGGGCTTTCCCAGCCAATGGTAAAGACAAGGGGAGAGGAAAGAAGGCTCATTGTTTACATTGAAGAATCCCCGGTCGAAGAAAATGTCCAGGCGTGCTTCAAACTTTTCTGCACCACCGCATTTCTCTATCAGCCCGGGAACATCGTGCGGAATGCTTAAGGAATATTCCCATGAGGAAGCCTCGTAGAAGAACATGTCCCACCAAGGTGTGTACCAGGGACCTTCGAAAGTGACGGGGGTATAGGTAAAGGTTGGTTTTTGTATATTGGACTTTCCGAAAGTGATTTCATCGAGCCAGTTGCCTTTTTCATCGCGGGGCAGGATAAAACCTTTGGCACCGGCATGTTCATAATCGTCACGCCAGAGGTTCTTCCAGTTTCCGGATTGCTTCAGATAGTGCTGATAAAGATCTTCTTTTCCCAGCCCTTTGGCAACCGAGGCAATGGCATAATCGCAATAGGAGTATTCCACGGTGCGGTTTCCGGCACGAGGAATGCCGTAGGGGATGTAGCCCAGTTGCAGGTAATGGGTCAGGCCACCGCGTCCTTCCGCTTCATGGCGGTCGCCGGGGTCTACAGTGGCATCTTTCAGCATGGCTTGCAGGCCGAGTTCGTAATCTATTCCTTCCAGGCCTTTTACGAAGGCGTCGGCTATTACGATCTCAGCATTGGAACCGCCTTGTGTGCGTCCGTTGCAGTTGCCACTCCGGGCATCAGGCATGTAACCGTCTCGTTTGTAGATGTTGATGAGTGAGCGGACGATGTCTGTTTCACGTTTCGGATCTATCAGGGTAATAAGCGGTGAAGAAGTGCGATAAGTGTCCCAGATAGCATAGAAGTCATCATAATAGGGCTCATTATCTGCCCAGAGAGGATTCTCGCCGCTACGGTCTACAGGCATAATCATGGTGTGATAGAGGCCGGTATAGAACATACGTTTCTGTGCTTCGGGGGTACGGGGAGAGATTTCAATTCTTTGGAGTAAGTCTTCCCATTGAGCCAGAAGTTGCTGATGTGCGGTCTCGAATGACCAATGAGGAATATCGGAATGAGCATTCTGGCGGGCTTTCAGTGAGCTGAGGAAGGAGATACCTACTTTCAATTGCACTACTTCTTCAGATGAATTGAAGCGTAGTAATGCTCCGGTCTTTTGATGTGAGTCGTATTGGAACTTTTCATTTGTTATCTTATCACCTTTCCAGGTAGCTGTATTTACGAAAGGTTTATCCGTTTCTGCATAAAAGTAGACAGTGTAGGCACGACCATTGTTCCATCCGCCACGGATACGGCTATATCCGATGACTTCTCGGTCGGAGATGATTTGTATTTCGGAGCCTACAAATTGTTGTGCTTCGCGTGCATCGGGTACGGGACTTTCACCTAAGAAGAATCCGGCATCGATGGCCAGTGACTTCAGAGAGTCTTTGGGATAGGTGAAACGATAGAATGAGGCTTTAGGTGCGGTAGTTATTTCTGTTTGTATACCGGAAGCTTGGAATTGGGTGGTATAATATCCTAATTTAATAGTTTCGTACTTGCGGTGATCGATATGCTTTGTTCGGTCCATTCCGTCGCCGAAAGGCATTACAAGGATATTGCCATATTTAGGTCCGCCACCTGTTCCGCTGACGTGTACCTGCGAGAAACCGTCTACCTGTTCGGGCATGGGTAGCCAGCCGCTATTAGGGCGTGGAGTACAGTCCGGTGAGGGTTTCACCATCCCGTAGGGACAGGAGGGGCCGATAAAGACGCGTCCCAGTCCTTCGGAGCCGATGCGGGGATCTACGTAATCTGTGAGTTTGGTGTCCTGTGCAAAGGTATTTGCGGAGAACAATAGTAGGACAGATAGTGTGATTAGTTTGCTTTTCATTGGCGGAAGTCTTTTTAATGGAAAAGCCGGGCACTGCAACCGACTGATTTGGGTGTATCGGCTGCAATGCGGGGCTTTGAGTTAAAAGAAAACAATAGTTTATTTTACCTTGATGGATTCAATTAATAGCCTGGATTTTGTTTCCAGTTGGGATTCGTATTCATTATATCCTTATGAAGTGGGAATATACGGCGTGTCTTATCGAAGTTGGCAGTTGGGAATCCTTTATAATGTGGGAAGAACTCGCTTTCGAATGTACCGAAACGTATCATGTCGTTCCTACGCCAGTTCTCATCAAGGAACTCACGTCCACGCTCATCAAGAAGTTCCTGAAGCGATGGAGTATGGTCAATTGTAGGAGCAGTAACGTAGCTACGAATCTCATTGAAGAGGCTCATCGCTGTATCACCGTTGGTTGCGGTACCTCCACGTACTATAGCTTCAGCCTTAGTTAGCAAGATGTCTGCATAACGGAATATAGGAAGGTCGTTTGACTGATTTCTGCCATTCTTGAAATCATCGTCTATAACGAAGAACTTCACAGAACGATAGCCTTGGCTATAACCGTTGATATTATCACCTACACCAAGCTCAATATCTCCTTCTTTTACAAGGGTAATCTCTTTAGTAAGTACAATAGGATTACCGTTTTTATCTACGGCAATTTCATCTGTTGGAAGATAAGTCTTAGGATCATATACATGAACAGTGCCACCTATTACGCAATTGTTACGTTGATCACCTTCAAGATTGAACAAACTTGCGAACTCAGGAGTCATAGTAATGTAACCACCGCCGGACTGACTCAGTTTCATACCGAAGTAGCTTTTTGCACATGATTTGATATCTTTCCAGCAACGAGAACGGCCATACTGCATACCTTGTGCTGTATATGTATCGTATGGCATAACGTATATGAAATCTTCAACATGTGAACCATTGTCCGGACCGAACTTCTTGCTATACGACATAGAGCCAAGATTGAACTTGCCAGATTTGATTATATCATCACAAAGTGCAATGCAATCATTCAGCTTTTCATTTTTTGCAGTAGCTGCATCATATAGATCAACAGAAGCTGCTGTATATACAGGCCAGTTGATGTATATCTTTGCTAAAAGAGCCTCTGCCATCCATTTTGTCGGTTTGCCGTATGTATTTGCATTTACTTCATCGGTAAGTTGAGGGATAATCTCTTTAAGTTCGCTCTCTATGAACCTTGCTACATCAGCACGAGGTGAACGGTCTATAGTCTCACCTTCAGCCATTGCATGGTCAAGGATTGGAGCATCACCCCAGCAGTCCATCAATATGAAATGGAAGAAAGCGCGCATTGCACGGGCAGGAGCGACAGTTGCACCAGCTTCATTGCTTCCCAATTCAATAATAATCTTGTTTGCTTTTGTTATACCTGATGTAAGTTGTCCCATCCAGTCGATGGTTGCATCTTCGTATGTATAGTTGTGAAGACTTGGATGTGCGTATGCACCACTGTCATACCATCCACCACCGTATGATACAGCTGTATATTCATCACTTGACAAAGCTTGTGCTTCCATGTATCTACGTCCGAATACATCCCGCATCTGATAGTACACATCAGCCATCTTTGCTTCAACAGCAATCTCATTGGTAGGATATTCTGTATATTGAGATTCTACATCAACATCTAAATTAGTACAGCCGGTTACTAAAGCAGCTGCACAAGCCGTAAATAATAATCTTATATTAGTTTTCATAAATATCATCTCTATTTATAATTAGAAGTTAACCTTTAAACCGACCATTGTTGTACGAGAGTGAGGGTATGTACTCCAACGATAGTCAACACCCGGAGCAAGACCACCCATGTTTACTTCAGGGTCAAGTCCCTTATATCCTGTGATAGTGAACAGATTGTTGCAAGTAACATAGAGTTGAACATTCTGTAACCAACCGTCAAGATTCTTAAAAGTATAACCTAATGTCAAGTTAGATAAACGAAGGTATGATCCATTCTCGATGAAACGGTCAGAAGGAACATTACCTCCGGTATCTGTCGCAGGACGGTCTGTTATAAATTCTTTAAGTACATTCTTTCCGTTTGCAAACATTTCAGGACTTGTATAGTTGGCACGTGCACCATTGTAGATCTTGTTACCGAATACACCTGTAATGAATATGGTAGCGTTCCAGTTCTTGTAGTTGAATGAGTTGTTCCAACCAAGATTTAGCTTAGGCTGTGCGCAACCTGTGATAGTACGGTCTTTGAATGCAGGTTCGCTTGTAGTCTCGCCAGTACGTTCACCTGTCTTTTCATCTCTTACATAGTAAGTAGCCTTACCGTCTTTATAGCCTGCAAATTCATAAGTATAGAATGTACCCAGAGCTTCGCCCTCTATAATACGTTGAGTGTAACCATTGGATGATACACCTGCTACCATGGGGTCGCCTTGTGTAAATGTACCTACCTGATATTTGTCGTTTGACAATTTGTCTACTGTATTCTTGTTGTGAGAAAGGTTCAATGTTGTATTCCAAGTGAAGTCTTCAGTCTGTACCGGAGTAGCATTGATAGAGAACTCGATACCTTTGTTGGTTATCTTACCTACATTGGCTGCAATTGTTCCAAAAGGATAGATGTTTGTAGAAACCGGATAATCCCAGATTAAGTCTTTGGTCTTTTTGTTGTAGACCTCAATAGTACCGTTGATGCGACCATTGAACAAAGCATAGTCAATACCGACATTGAGCATACCTGTGCTTTCCCATTTCAAATCGGGGTTGGCGTTCTTTGTCGCAGCCAGTGTACGCCAGTCCTTGCCATTGTAGTTGAAGAAGCCGGATGCACCGTAAGTGGCAACTGCTGTATAGGCACCGAAGCCAAGGGCATTACCGCTGACACCGTAACCTATACGCAGCTTCAAGTTGCTGAAGAGGTTCTGATTCTTCATGAATCCTTCTTCTGTGATGTTCCATGCTACAGATACGGAAGGGAATGTGCCCCACTGGTGGTCTTTGCCGAATACAGAAGAACCGTCACGGCGTATCGTTGCTTGAATCATATATTTGCTATTGTAAGAGTAGCTTGCACGACCATAGAATGATATATTACGTATAGTCTCTTTTGTTCCGCTCTCTACAGCAGGTATACCATCAATAGTACTTGCATAAGTCAGTTGATTCCATTTCAAGACATCATCATAGAAGTCGTGAACTGTCAAGCCAAAGCCGTCGTTACTCATCTTCTCTTCCCAAGAGTAACCAGCCATAAGAGAGAGCTTGTGTACATTTGCGATAGTAGTATCGTAGTTACCGTAAGTCTCGAATGAATGTTCGTGACCGAAATATGTAGAACGGGTTGCACGGCCATTGTATGCACTTACACCCTCTAATTGAGTGTTGTGTGTATCGTATGAACTATATGTGCGCTGGTTGTTTGTAAATGAGTAGTTGGCATTCCAGTTGAGACCTTCAATAACCTTCAGAGTTGCCTTGCCAATCACCTGAGTATTCTTGAAGATAGTTTCAGACGTATCTTCATTGATTAGAGACAATGGGTTGTAGTTCTTTGAACCTGAACCTTTTGTCCATGAACCGTCTTCGTTCTTAACAGGAAGAGTCGGTGAGAAGTAGTTCATCGCATCAAGGACGGACGCACCTTCGTTATTCATAGGAACACCTACAGCCTTGCCATATCTTGCATTTACACCTACCGAAAGGTCCAGATGGTCTTTCAATACCTTAGTGGTAACTAAGGAACGCACATTCAGTCTGTTCATTTTAGAGCCTTTCACTACACCTTGGCGATCCATATAGTTAAGACTTGCCATGTAGGTAGTCTTTTGTGCTCCACCATTGATAGAGATATTGTGGTTTGTACTGATAGCAGTGCGAAGAACCTCATCTTGCCAGTTTGTATTTGCGCCTTGGTCGTTGGCAAGTGTTAGTCCGTTCTTTTTTGCGTATGCTCGCAGGTCGTCTGCGGTAGCCATATCCATCTTCTTCAAGATGTTGTCGAAAGCAACGTATCCGCTATAGCTTACGTTGGTACGTTCCATGCCGTTCTTACCTTTCTTAGTGTTGATGATGATAACTCCATTTGCTGCTTTAGAACCATAGATTGCAGTAGCAGTAGCGTCACGAAGAACATCGATACTTTCTATGTCATCAGGAGCAACCATGGAAATATCCACTCCGGGAATACCGTCGATGACATAGTAAGGACTCATGGCAGCACCTTCACGAAGAGAAGAAGCACCACGAAGAGTAATACTGGGTGAACCGTTAGGGTCGGCGGAAGATGTAATAGTAAGACCTGCTACCTTACCTTGCAACATGCTTGCTGCATCCGAGAATACACCGACATTCAACTTGTCAGCCTTAACTGTAGTAATAGAAGATGTTACATCCTTACGGCTCATAGAACCATAACCGATGACCACTACTTCGTCCAGTAACTCTGTATCCTCACTCATTGTCACGTCGATGATGTTTTGAGTGACTTTTACTTCCTGTTTGTTATAACCTATAAAAGAGAAGATAAGGGTTTCTCCTCTCTCTACGTTCAGGGAGTACTTTCCGTCGACATCGGTAATACATCCGTTGGTGGTACCGGCTTCCAATACATTGACACCGATTAACGGCTCACCGGATTTGTCTGTTACAGTACCGGTCACCTTGTTCTGGGCGAATGCTAAGGTACTGCTTAGCAAGAACACTACAAAGAGCATGCTTTGTGCAAATGTTCTCTTTCTTTTTAATTGTACATTCAGCATAAAATAAAGTTTTAGTTATGAATTATGTCCTTTTCTATATATTTATAAATATTATTCTGGCTGCAAAAGTAGGTTGTGCCTATTACAGATATATTTCAAGTATATTACGGAATTATTGTAATATTTTGATATATAATTGATTGAATAAGATAAAGGATAAAAGGGTATTTGCTTTATATTACTATCTTTGGGTAGATGTAATGTAAAGAATAAAGGTGAGGTTTCCGTGCTGCCCTTTATTATAAGTGGCAGCTCTGGGAAAAAACGGGATGATGTCTTTGTCTCCATAGTGTTTTAGATTTTGATTACCGCAAATCTACACCAATACTATTGGAGTCAGGGGGAAAATGATGCAAATTAGGGGGAAAATAGTGAACTATCGTTTTTTTCCTTGAATTACCCTGCCCAGTCCTCTCTATCCAGGTTTCTGTAGCCGATGGCTTCTGCTAAATGTGAAGGTTGTATCAGGTCACTATTCTCAAGATCGGCGATGGTACGTGCTACTTTTAATATGCGGTCGTAAGCGCGGGCGGAAAGATTTAGGCGGTTCATGGCATTTTTTAATAACATGAGTCCTTTGTCGTCCGGACGAGCATATAGGGAAAGCAGTTTGCTGTTCATTTGTGCATTGCAGTAGATACCGGTAACCTCGGCATATCTGTTTTCCTGAATTTGACGGGCATGTATTACGCGCTCCCGTATGATGCTACTTGCCTCTCCTGGCCGTGCATCGGACATTTTTTCAAAAGGTACGGGGACAACTTCGATTTGCAAGTCTATACGGTCGAGTAAAGGACCGGAAATGCGGTTCAGGTATTTTTGTACTTGTCCCGGACTACATACACAAGCTTTGGTGGGATGGTTGTAGTAGCCGCAAGGACATGGATTCATGGAGGCAACCAGCATAAAGCTGGCAGGATATTCCACATTGCTTTTTACACGGGAGATAGTAATTTTACGATCCTCCAGTGGTTGGCGGAGAACTTCCAGCACACTGCGATTGAATTCCGGAAGTTCATCCAGAAACAAAATGCCATTATGTGCCAGACTTATTTCACCGGGTTGTGGATAACTGCCGCCTCCTGTCATCGCTACTGTAGAAATAGTATGGTGAGGATCACGAAACGGGCGTTTGGAGATAAGCCCTGCATTTGCCTGCAATCTCCCTGCCACTGAGTGTATTTTGGTTGTTTCAAGGCTTTCTCCCAGTGAGAGAGGAGGCAAAATCGAAGGCAGGCGTTTGGCGAGCATGGATTTTCCACTGCCTGGCGCACCGATAAGAATAATATTGTGTCCACCGGCTGCGGCTACTTCCAATGCACGTTTTACATTTTCCTGCCCTTTTACATCAGAGAAGTCGAGATCGAAGTCACTTTGTTGCGCATAGAATTCCTCACGGGTATTGACAATAGTGGGGGGTAGTTCCTGATTGCCATTGAAGAACTCTATGACTTCTTTGATGTTCTCCACTCCATATACTTGAATTTTATTGACCACCGCTGCTTCACGAGCATTCTGCCGAGGGACGATGATGCCTTCGAAGCCTAATTCCCGTGCTTTGATGGCAATAGGCAGAGCACCTTTAATAGGTTGCAAACTACCGTCCAGGCTCAGTTCACCCATCATCAGATAACGGTTCAATTTATCGGACTGAATTACTTCTCCGGCGGCAAGCATGCCTATGGCAAGTGGAAGGTCGTATGCGGATCCCTCCTTACGGATGTCTGCAGGAGCCATATTAATCACGATGTTACTGGTAGGTATCCGGTATCCGTTTACCTGTAGTGCGGATATAATGCGTTGGTGGCTTTCTTTTACAGCAGAGTCCGGTAGCCCGACAAGATAAAACATGCAACCTCGTGAACTGTTTACTTCAATGGTGATGAGGGTTGCGTCAATGCCTTGTACAGCCGCTCCGAAAACTTTGATTAACACGTGCTTATTTGTGATTAGTGGTTAGTGATTAATGGTTACTTTTCTTTTTCTTTCCGGGCTATTTCTTTCAGTTTATCTTCAATAGCCTTTTCATCTAGATTTTTTCCTTCTATTTTACCTGTAGGACTGATTAGGATATTGGCTGGGAGAGTATGTATGGAGAATAGTTTGGCAACATCTCCATCCCATCCAGAATATTCGCAAGTCTGTTCCCATTTCAAAGTATCTTGTTTAACTGCTTCCAACCATTTCTCCCTGTCCAAGTCAAGGGAAATACCCATTAATGCGAAGTTTTTGTTCTTTTGTTCTTTCTTATAAATACGGCGGAACATTGCATTCTTTTCCCGGCTGATGGTATCCCATGAAGCCCAGAACTGTATCAGTAGATATTTATCTTTGAAATCGGAACGATTGATATCTTTGCCTTCTGTATTGCGTATACGGAAATAAGGAGCTGTTTTTCCTATATCTACTTTTTCTTCTTCCTCAATACGCTTTAGCAATGTTTCCATGTAAGGGCGGTCTTTCAGGTCACCGGTCATACGGTCGGTCAATTGTTTTATTTGTTCCAGATTGGGCTGGGGTTTCTGTACAAAGTATTTATCCAACAGATAAATGTTGGATAATGAAGAGGGATGTTTGGTTATAAAATTCTCTACTTTCTCTTCCAAAGCTTTCTCGGAAGGTGTACCCAGACCTTTCAGTTCTTGATTGAAGTCTGTTAGATCTTTGTTAGGAGCATTACCGCTGATTTGCAATGAAGACAGCTCAGCTGCGGATCCTTTTATTTGTATTTTATGTCCTTTATCCAGGAAGAGCGGGTATTCCGTTCCATCACTGAATAATAAGATTGTACTCACTAATGTATCAACGGAAAGCGTTGTAGAGAATTTATCGTTTTCGACAATCAGTGTATCCATACGGTCATACATTCTATCCGAACCATATAAATAGATGGTATCATTGCCCAATCCCTTGATTTCTCCGTTGAGACTGATGCTGTCGGTTTTCTTTTCACTACAGGCAAAAAGGGCGATTAATAGAAAATATAATAGACAGACTTTCTTCATTTTGAAATACTTTTCCGCGAAAGTACGGCTTTTGCAGATAATAAAAAAGAAATGCCCGACATTTCTCAATGTCGGGCACCCTATAGTTTTTTTAATAGGAACTAATTAATATGAGTTAAGAGCTCCTTACTGAGCGATGCTCATAAATTCTGCATTCGTGAAATACTTAGCAAATTCCAAGTCAGAAGCAGCTTTCTTAGCCAATGACGGTTCTTTAGCAACAGCGTTCTTCAAACTGCTGGTTACCATAGAAGCATTGTTGGTTCTTGCACCTAATACAGCCATCAGGTAGTCAGTATAAGCGTCAGGTTTTGCTACACTAGCCAAAGTGTTTTTAGCCTTGTTGTAGTCCTTAGCCAAGATCTGTGCCAAAGCAGCGCTGTTAGTCTTAGTGTCACCGAATGCGCTTACAGCTCTGTCATATTGACCTTGAGCAATATACAGGTTACCCAGTGCTTCGTTCAGTTCTTTTGCACCTGAAGCTTTGCTCAGATAGCTTTCTGCAGCAGCTTTGTCACCCTTAGTCAGAGCGATCAAACCGAGATTCATATTAACTTCAGGAGCATCTTTGATAGAAGCAGCTTTCTTGAAGTAGCTTTCAGCTTTGTCAAGGTTACCTGCCTGATAAGCCAACTTACCTAAGTTGTTGTAAGCACGGAAATCGTTCGGATAGATTTGAGTAGCTTTAGTGAAGATGACTTCTTGCTTAGCCGGATCGTTAGTCAGTGTAGTTGCATACAGCAATTCTTCTATATTCAACTGCTTAGGATCAGATGCAGCCAGACTTGCAATTTCTTCGTCAGACTTACCGATGATTTCATAGTTCAAAGTCAGACGTGAACGACGCAACTGCGGCAAAATGTCGTCAGCTAAGTTCTTGTAAACAGAAGAGATGTTCTTGATTTCCTGTTCTCTTTGTTCAGGATCAGAATACATAGACAGAACACGAAGGATCAGTTCTTTATCCTGGATATTGGATTTAGATACCAATTCCTGGAAACCTTGCCAGTCCTGAGCAGTGTATTTAGTATCGATAGCTGCGTCAACTTTAGATTTCTTTAAGTTCTGGTTGATAACTTTTGCAGTGTTATCCTGACGGTTTTCAGCCAACTTAGTGTTCAGGCTTACACCACCATCGGGAGATGCATAAGCAGAAATTTCGATATTGCTGATCTTCTTGTTTACAGCACCGTCTACATTCTTCACCTCTTCGTTGAATTCCTTAGCGGTCTTCAATTCGCTGGCGCGAACGTTAGCTTGCTGGATAAGGAACATGATGTTAGCATCGTGTTTTTCCTTGATGATGCGTTGGAAAGCGTCGTCACCATTAGCAGGATTAGCACTGCCCAATGTCTGTCCAATCATTTCAGAAGTAGAAATCACACCATCGGCTACTTTTACAGCAGGGATAGTTACTGTTTTCTTGCCGATTGTAGCTTTGAACTCCAAATACAATTCAGACTTAGCCATTTCCGGAACATAGTCGAAAGAAGTTTTCATTGTGTAATTACCACCCATCTTGTAAGAGATAGTCTGGTCGTTACCTTCTACTTTTTCTCCTTGGAATACAGCAGGTTGGCCTTTAGCTTCGCCACCGTTCCATTTCAAAACCGGGGTTACTTCCACTACGGCTTTCTTGTTAAAATACTTTTCAGGGAATTTTCCATTAATCGTGGCCGGTACTTTGCCGCCTATGGCTTCAAGAACCTGAGGAGTCACGGTGAAGTAATCAGAGGATAATTCACCCATTTTGCTGCTACATGATGAAAGAGCAACAACCAGTGCCATTAACAAAGGCAGATACAATTTCTTAGTCATCTTAGGTATAAATTAATTGTTTGTAATTGAAATTAGTCTACTCGTTTTTCTTAGTGCCTATTACCACATAATAATAGCCTCGCAAAGATATTAAATCTATCGGCACAATCTAACACGAATAGCCAATTTTATTATAATTTAATGAAATCCTGTATCTTTTCTGTACTTAATGTTCCGTGGATGGTGCTCAATGATCTCACTTCGCAACATATTCCGGTCGATATGGGTGTAGATTTCAGTGGTCGCAATAGACTCGTGTCCCAGCATACATTGGATGGCGCGGAGGTTGGCACCTCCTTCCAACAAGTGGGTGGCGAAGGAATGGCGGAAGGTGTGCGGACTGATATTTTTGGTGATGCCGGCTTTCTCTGCCAGCTCTTTAATCAGGTGAAAAACCATGATGCGGGAAATGCTATTTCCCCATCGGGCAAGAAAAACGTAATCTTCAAATCCTTTCTTTATTTTACCAAGATTGCGGTCGAGCAGCCAGTATTTTATTTCTTTGATGGCACGGGGAGAAATAGGGACTAAACGCTGTTTGCTGCCTTTTCCTTCTACCTTGATGAAACCCTCGTCAAAGTAGAGTTCGGATAATTTCAGGTTACAAAGTTCCGAGACACGCAATCCGCAGCTGTATAGGGTTTCCAGGATGGCACGGTTGCGTTGTCCTTCCTTCTTGCTCATGTCTACAGTGGAGATAATAGTATCTATTTCTTCGACGGTAAGCACTTCGGGTAGTTTGAATCCGATTTTAGGACCTTCGAGTAGTTCGCTGGGATCATCTTCCCGATAGTCTGCCATGACTAGAAAGTGGAAGAAAGATTTTATTCCCGACAGGATACGTGCTTGCGAGCGGGGATGAATACCGATGTCGTGTAATCCGGCAGCAAAGCGTTGCAAATCATCCAGAGTCACAGCCAGCATATCGATGTTTTCTGTTTTCAGAAAACACAGCAGTTTGTTAAGATCGGTCAGGTAGGCATCGAGCGTATTGGCAGAAAGAGCCTTTTCTAACTTTAAATATTGCTGGTACTTTCTGATTATCAACGCTTGTCTCTCGTTATTCGTTGATTTTTCTTCTGTTTTCATTTCTTTTTTCTACCTTTGCTCCGCGAAAATAGGCTGCACTTTAGCAGAATACTGATAAATTTGCTTCTGCGTACAGTCTGCACTATCTTTGCAGCTCGATTTAAATATTTCTTAGGGCATATCTGGGCCGTGTCTGCTCCGTGTTCGCTCCGTATCTATATGTTTGGACTTGGTACGGACTTGGTACGGGCTTGGTACGGAGCAGGTACTTCCGGGACAAAGGTATAAAAAATTGTGTTATGAGGATACAAATAATTAATGGCCCGAATATCAATCTGCTGGGCAAACGTGAACCTTCCATTTACGGCAGTGTTACTTTTGAAGATTATCTTGCCGAACTTCGTCAGAAGTATACTGATATACAGATAGACTACTTTCAGTCGAACATTGAAGGAGAGCTGATAGATAAGATTCAGCAAACCGGTTTTGATGTAGATGGGATTATCCTGAATGCGGGTGCCTACACGCATACCTCTATCGCCCTGCAGGATGCTATCCGTTCGGTTACTTCTCCGGTTATCGAGGTACATATTTCTAATGTGCATGCTCGTGAGGCTTTCCGTCATGTATCTATGATAGCTTGCGCCTGTAAAGGCGTTATCTGCGGTTTCGGGTTGAACTCCTACCGCCTGGCGCTGGAAGCGTTGATAAGTGATAAATGATTAAATAAATAGGTATAAGATTATGTTATTAAAACAGACTAAGATCGTTGCAACCATTTCTGATAAACGCTGCGACGTTGATTTTATAAAAGGCTTGTTTGAAGCCGGTATGAATGTGGTGCGTATGAACACGGCACATCTCGGCCGCGAAGGTTCGGAGATGTTGATAAATAATGTGCGTGCGGTATCTAATCGCATAGCTATCCTGATGGATACTAAGGGGCCGGAAGTGCGCACTACCATCTGCGCTGAACCTATTCCGTATAAAGTAGGGGATAAGGTAAAAGTAGTAGGTAATCCGGATCTGGAGACTACCCGCGAATGCATTTCTGTTTCTTATCCCAGTTTTGTACACGATGTAGCTGTCGGTATACATATTCTTATAGACGATGGCGACTTGGAAATGGTTGTTGTGGAAAAGACGGATGATTATCTGGTGTGTGAGATACAAAATGATGCTACTCTGGGAAGCCGTAAGAGTGTAAATGTACCGGGTGTACGTATCAATCTTCCTTCTCTGACGGAGAAGGACCGTACAAATATCCTGTATGCCATTGAGAAAGATATCGATTTTATTGCTCACTCTTTTGTACGTAATAAACAGGATGTTCTGGATATAAAGGAAATACTGGATGCCCATAACAGCGACATCCGTATTGTTGCCAAGATTGAAAATCAGGAAGGTGTTGATAACATCGACGAAATTCTGGAAGTGGCTGACGGTGTGATGGTAGCTCGTGGTGACTTGGGTATTGAAGTTCCGCAAGAACGTATTCCCGGTATCCAGCGTGTGCTCATCCGTAAATGTATTCTGGCTAAGAAGCCGGTAATTGTGGCTACTCAGATGCTTCATACGATGATTACGAATCCGCGTCCTACCCGTGCAGAGGTAACGGACATTGCAAATGCTATCTATTACCGTACGGATGCTTTGATGCTGAGCGGTGAAACAGCGTATGGTAAATATCCGCTGGATGCAGTGAAGACTATGACAAAGGTTGCTGCACAGGCAGAAAAGGATAAATTGGCTGATAATGACATCCGCATTCCGTTGGACGAAAACAGCAATGATGTAACTGCCTTCTTGGCCAAGCAAGCTGTAAAGGCTACTTCAAAGTTGAAGATACGTGCAATCATTACTGATAGTTACAGTGGACGTACAGCCCGTAATCTGGCTGCATTCCGTGGTAAATATCCGGTGCTGGCCATTTGTTATAAGGAAAAGACCATGCGTCATCTGGCACTTTCTTATGGTGTGGAAGCCATTTATATGCCGGAGCTTGCTAACGGACAAGAATACTATTTCGCAGCTTTGCGCCGTCTGCTGAAAGAAGGTCGTCTGTGCGAGACTGATATGGTTGGTTATCTGAGTAGCGGTAAAGCCGGTACACATACTTCTTTCCTTGAAATTAACGTAGTGGGAGATGCTTTGAAGTATGCGGAAGAAAGTGTATTGCCCAATAAGAATAGATACCTTTGATTAATTGACAATTGACAGTTGACAATTACTATGCAGTGTGACAGCGCAGCTAATTGTCAATTGTCAATTATCAATTATTAATTGTCAATAGTTAATTGTCGATTGTTATGACCATAGACGAATATATTTTACAGCATATCGATGATGAAGGCGATTATCTGAAAGCTCTTTATCGGGATACGCACCTTAAATTGCTGTATCCGCGTATGGCGTCGGGACACTTGCAGGGTCGGATGCTGAAGATGTTTGTCAGGATGATTCGTCCCCGGAAAATATTGGAGATCGGTACATATAGCGGTTATTCAGCTCTTTGCATGGCCGAAGGATTGCCGGACGACGGAATGTTGTATACGTTTGAGATTAATGATGAGCAGGAAGACTTCACACGCCCTTGGCTGGAAAATTCTGTTTATGCAGATAAAATTAAGTTTTATATAGGTAATGCCTTGGAAATGGTCCCACAGTTTGATCTCACTTTTGATCTTGCTTTTATTGATGGTGATAAGCGCAGGTATATAGACTATTATGAAATGGTGTTGCCACGTCTGTCCGATGGTGGCTATATCATTGCTGATAACACCTTGTGGGATGGGCATGTGCTTGAAGAACAACCGCATCGCACAGACTTGCAAACCATCGGTATCAAGGCTTTCAATGACCTTATTGCACAAGATTCGCGAGTGGAAAAAGTGATCCTTCCTTTGCGTGACGGACTGACGATTATACGTAAGAAATGATATTTAAGCCAGCGGATAGGTGATTGTAACCACTTTCTGTTCTCCTTTCGAAACCAGATAACTTCCTTTAAATGCTTCCAGGCAAAGCTTGTTGATGTCATGCAGGATGCGTTGCTCCTGTTTGTCTTTCCATATATGGTAGAGTGGACTTCCTGTGACAGTGATTCTGAGGTATTGGCTCTCTTTTGTCAGGGTATATTCTACTTGGCAAATATCTCCGGTATACAATCTTGGTACGGACAATAATGATGACAGTACTTTGAGGATCCATCTGCTATCTGCCTGAATGGGTAATGTCTCCAAATCCGTATGGAAGTATGCATCCACCATTTTAGTTTGCATATTTACCATCATTTTTACTTCCCGACAGAGTTCCACGGCATCACATTCATGTACGTTAAACCGCATCATTCCTGCTTCAAGGCGTGATAAATCAAGGATGTTGTTTATCAAAGTCAGTAACTTTTCAGTATTATTCTTTATGGCAGCTGAGTACTCTTGTATTTCCCCCTCAGGGAGGCTTTTCTCGGTAGACAGCAGTTCGGAGAAGCCTACGACTGTATTCAGTGGTATGCGGATTTCGTAAGTGATATTTTGCAGAAAATACTCTTTCATTTTATCTGCTGCTGCTATCGTTTTTAATGCTTGTCGGGTTTCTTCCTCCGAACGACGTAATTGTCGGTGAATGCGAAAGGCACGTATGATGGCAAGGAGCATGAGGATCAGTATGATGGCAGAGGCTCCGACGTATATCCAGCGATATTGTTTGGTCAGTAGTTCCTTGTCTAATAACGCTTTCTGGATTTTATAGTTGGCCTGATATACTTCTTCATGGCGTTGCAGCATATCCTGATTGAGAGAATCTCCTTTTAGGGCTGCTGTTTTATAAATATTGGCTGCTTCTTCATATCGACCGGCTTCTAGCATAGCTTCTGCTTTCATCTTAAGGATACTATTTTCGTGAAAGGGTTCTGCTCCTTGGCAGGATGATAAGGCCAGATCGAAGGCTTGGAAACATTTGTCCCAGTCTTTTATAAGTTTATAATATACCCCCCATAAAGCATGGTAATCAATATAGTAGCTGAAATATATTTCTTTATCGTAATATTTCTTTGCTCTTGTCAGGTGCATTTTAAGATTATCTTTGTCTTTGGTTTTAGCATAAACCATACCGAAAGATACTTCTATTTCTAAATAGATGTTTTTCAGTACATTGATAGATTGTGTGTCCTCTTTTATCAACTTTTCCACTACCTTTTGTTGCTGCTCTAATTCGCTGAGGGCTTCTATATATTTCTGTTGCGACAGATATATTTCAGCTAGGCTTTTGTGTATCAGTAGGAGAGAATAATTGTTGGCATTCGGATTTATAGTCAAAGCTTGTTTATAGCTTGCAATCGCTTCATCATATTGCTCTGCAAAATTTTGTGCCTGCGCCAAGGCTATGAGTGAAACGAATACTCCCCTGTCATACTTGATCCGTATGGATTCTTTTTGCATTTCTTTGGCCTGCATAATGGCGTATTCCGTATCTCCCTGGGCACACCTGGCTTGTAGGATGGATAACCAGATGGTATAATAGAGTGAGTAATTTTTATATCGGTAGCTGGCTTCCTTCAGGTTCAGAAAACATCGTTCCATCTCAGACGCTTCAGCCCGGAATTCATAGTGACGGCAGTAATCAAAAAGGACGTATAACTCTTCTTCATGTATCCCTTTTTGTCTGGATAGCGCAAGAGCTGAGTCCAGGAATTCTAAAGCTATATCTTTGCCCATATATTGCTGGAATGCATTTCTCAATATCTTTGAGCGGAGTGTATCGTTTGACTCAAATTTGACGGTCTGAAAGATGCTGTCACGGAATTGCTTGTCCGTTGAGATAGATGATTCTGCTCTTATCTGGAAAAGTATTCCTATTATAAACAAAAGTATAAATATTATTTTCTTCATGCTCTGCCCTCCTGCTTTAATGGGTGTGTGAAGACGAAGCGTGAGCCATCGGTATACTGCGGGTCTATCCATATTCTTCCGCCAAGGCGGCTGATGATGAGTTGGCAGATAGCCAATCCGAGACCTGTTCCCTGAGATTTCTCGTTTACTCTTTCGAAACGTTCGAATATGCTGCTTTGTTTTTCTAACGGGATACCGCAACCGGTATCTGTGATAGAGAATTGAGCCATCCCTTCTTTATTCTGTTCCAATTGCAGAATGATGTTTCCTTCTTTTGTAAACTTAGTTGCGTTGACCAATATATTGATTAGTACCTGGTGTAGCCGCAGCGTATCAGTTTCGATTTCTAAAGAAGGAAGTTCTGTCCTGAAGAATATTTCAGCCTGTGTTTGTTTGATACCTTCCAGTGTTTGTATGATACCTTCGCATAAGTCTACTGCATCGCACTGTTTGAGATTGAATTTCATGTTTGTTATATCGAGGCAAGAGATGTCTACGACATCATTTACGAGATTCAGTAAGAGGCGTGAATTTAGTTGGATGATGTCATTGCATTGTTTTCGGGTTTCTTCATCAATGCCCGGAGTCGTAAGCACATCAGAGAAGCCGGATAAAGCGTTTAGAGGCGTTCGGATTTCATGGCTCATATTTGATATGAACAAGCTTTTATTGCGTATTGAGTTTTCCACGGCTTTTTCTGCCTTTTGTAATTTCCGTTTTGAAAGCATTAATTTTTTTGCTTTTCTTTTTAGGTAGAGGAAGCCGAAAATAGTGATAATGATAAGGCAAGGCAATACGATAAGTGCTAATGATAACAAATGATTCTGTTGCTGGTTATTGGCCAGTTGTAATTCGTCAATAGAATATGTATTACGTAGATCTTTTACTTTGTGAATACTGATTTCTTTGTAGTCAGAATCAATCTTTTCTCCTAATTCTTTATATAAATTGGCGGCTTTTTCATACTGCTGCTCTTTCATGTACTGATCCGCAACTTTTCGGAGGCTATCTTGTTTATTGTCCTGATTAGCTTGACTGCAAAGAAGCAAGGGAGGCAGGAGTAGCAATATGAAGACGAGTCTTTTCATGTTTTTTTTGATTAGTGTTGTTGCAAAGATAATTTTATTATAGATTGATTGGCTTGATAATCGTGCTAAAAAAAGTATAATTTGTCAACTAACCCAGATATTTCAGTAACTTTGTCTCTAAATAAAGGAATAAATAGTATGGAAACTACCAGACAGAACAAAATATGTCGTTTACTTCAAAAGGAATTGAGCGAAATTTTCTTGTTACAAACAAAATCTATGCCGGGTGTATTGGTATCAGTTAGCGCCGTGCGTATCAGCCCTGACCTGAGTGTTGCACGTGCTTATCTCAGCATCTTTCCTTCGGAAAAGGCGGAAGAGATGATTAAGAATATCAATGAAAACATGAAGTCTATCCGCTATGAGCTAGGAACTCGTGTACGTCATCAGCTTCGTATCATCCCCGAACTGAAGTTCTTTGTGGATGACTCACTGGATTATCTTGAGAAAATAGATGAATTGTTGAAGTGAACCTTCCCTTCTACATAGCCCGGCGCTATCTCTTCTCTAAGAAGAAACACAACGCTATCAATATCATTTCCGGCATTTCGGTGTGTGGAGTGGCATTGGCTACGTTGGCGTTGGTCTGTACACTCTCCGTGTTCAATGGTTTTCAGGATATGGTGGCAGGTCTTTTTACGGCTTTCGATCCGGAACTGAAGATTATGGTTCGTGAGGGAAAAGTCTTTGAACCGAATGGAGTTGCTTTTCAAGAGGTGCGTTCTTTGCCGGAAATTGATGTCTGGACAGAGACACTGGAAGATAACGCCATGGTGCAGTATAAAGACCGCCAGGCTATGGCAATCATAAAAGGGGTGGAAGATAATTTTGAACAACTGACGTCTATCGACAGTTTGCTATACGGTGCAGGGGAGTTTATCTTGCACGATTCCATAGTGGATTACGGGGTTTTGGGGGTGGAACTGATATCTGAACTGGGGACTGGTCTTCAGTTCGTAGATCCGCTTCAGGTATATGCCCCTAAGCGGAATGTACGTGTGAATATGGCTAATCCTTCTGCTTCTTTTAATCGCGATTACCTCTTTTCTCCCGGAGTTGTGTTTGTGGTGAACCAGCAAAAATATGATGCGCGTTATATTCTCACTTCTCTTGATTTTGCACGTAATCTTTTTAATTATGATACGGAGGTATCTGCTGTTGAACTGAAGTTGAAATCGGATACAGATGCCTCTGCCGTACAGAAAAAGATTTCCCGCATCTTAGGCGATGATTTTTTGGTCTTGAACCGTTATGAGCAGCAGGCTGATGTATTCCGTATCATGGAGATAGAGAAGTTTATATCTTACCTGTTCCTTACGTTTATCCTTGCTATAGCCTGTTTCAATGTGATTGGTTCTCTTTCCATGCTTATTCTTGATAAGCGGGAGGATGTGGAAACCTTACGTAATCTTGGGGCGGATGATCGTCTGATCGCCCGCATATTCTTGTTTGAAGGACGGCTTATTTCCTTGTTCGGTGCACTTTCAGGAATTATCCTTGGTTTGCTGCTTTGCTATATTCAGCAGCGTTTCGGCATTATCTCCTTGGGTGGTGGTAGTGGTGGTTTTATTGTGGATGCTTATCCTGTCAGTGTTCATGCAACGGACGTTGTGTTGGTATTTGTTACTGTGATTACCGTTGGCTTCCTTTCAGTATGGTATCCGGTACACTATCTGACGCGCAGGCTGCTGAAGAGATAATCGGCTAAGGCTTAAGCTCAATAAAAAGTTGGATCAAGTTACTCTCACTACTCTCACTTTGTATATAAAGCAGTAATAATAAGAATTTTAAGTGTTAGTGAGAGTAACTTTTAAGAGTGAGAGTAAAAGGGTTACTCTCACTAGCACAGTCAACCTATATCAGGACGATGCATCTATTTACTTTATATTAGGTGTTATTCTGTTGAGAGCCAGTGGTATATCTCTTTCCCCCTTAGGGATAGTTGGGTGTTGACCTTGGTTAACTGGCCTATCAAACCTAGTTAACAGGCCGGTTAACCTAGGTTGACAGGCTTATTAGCCTAGGTCAATACCTGGTAGCGCTTACTGTGAAGATGCAAACGCCCCTGCTTTGTTTTATATTGTGCAAGGCGGATTGCAGGAAATTCTTGAGGGATATGAAATTTTTGCGGACAGTGGGGGGAGGATTTATTATGTTGTCGGATTAATGGCTCAGCATAATTGTTTTCCCATTTGGCTATTCCGTCGACAAAACCTCCCCTTTCGTAGATTTTATTTTCTGCTCTTCTTTTTACCCCTTACATTTGCATCAAAATATAAACTGACGTAAAATGAAAAGTACCGGAAGTTTATAAATTTGTAGAGACTCTCTCTAAATAGCGTTTTTTCATGTATTATTGACTGTGCCGTTCCACCCCCGTGAGGGGAGGGGACGGTTTTCTTTTTATGGGAATCTTTATCAGATATATTTTTTCTATATCTTTGCATCACTGATAATCTAATATGGAAAACATAACAATGAAATTGTCAACGATCAAAGTGGTAAGACTTTTGCTGTTTATTGTCTTATTGCTTAACTCCCCGCTTCATGCACAAGATCACTATGCGTTTACTCCCATCGATTGCAGTGACGGACTTTCGGGCAACAGAGTACGCAATATCATTCAGTTGCGGGATGGGCGCATTGCAATCAATGCCAATGAGATCGTCAGCATCTACGATGGAACTTCTTTTCAATATTTCCATTATAATAAAAGTAACATAATCCCTCTTAATGACTATGTCGGGCACCATCGCATTTATGTGAATGAGGATTATATTTATATCAAAGACTGGTATAAACTGATGGCCATTAACATCAATGAAGAACGCTTTGAACAGCATTTGGACAGTCTGTTTAAGTCTTATGGTGTAAAGGGGGCGTTGGTGAACTTCTTTGTGGATGAGGCAGGTAATTATTGGATGCTGACGGATGATGATGTACTGCTGTACAGGGATTATGCCAGTGGGAAGACTGTTGAGTTTTTGAAGAATGTTTCAATGAACGGAGATGAACGTGACAGGCTTTTGGATATAGCGGTAGTAAATCAACAAGTTTTTTTGTTCTACAATTCAAGTCTCATGGTCTGTTATGATCTGGAAACATCCAGAGAATTGTATCGGGAATATGCACTGGATGAAAAGCAGGACAGGTCTGCTACTCTGTTGGTTGTCCCCCGGGGAAAGTACTTGTACTATTTGATGAATGGACGAAAGACTGAAGCTTTACGTTTTGATATTGAACTGCGTAAGTGGGAAGTAATATTAGAAACTGAATATAGGCTGAATGTGCTTTCTGTAGGCAAAGAGCACGATATATGGATAACTAGTCAGGCTGGCCTGTGGGTGTGTGACGAAAAACTGCAAAACAAACAATTTATCCCTACGCTGGAATTTGTAGATGGTAAAGAGATAAAAACGGAAGTCAGTACAGTCTTTAATGATAACCAGGGAGGAACTTGGATCGGGACTTTGGACAGAGGAATATGTTATTACCATCCTAATCGTTTCAAATTTAAAAATGTAGGTAAAGTGTTTTTCCCTAATATTGATCAGAATGGGGAAGTTAGTGTGTCGTGTTTTGTAGAAGATGCTCATGGTGGAATCCTGGTAGGTACCCGCCAGGGACTTTTACGGTACTCTTTATCTGAGAGCAAATTATCTTTTGAGGCAGGATTGCCCCGCAATTTACGGTGTAACGGGTTAACTAAAGATAGCCGGCAGCGGATATGGCTTTCATCGGTTGAGGCACTGTTCTGTATTCAGAATGGAAAGAGCAGAAGTTATCCTGTACGTGATGTAGCAAAGGTATTTGAAGCACCGGATAAGAAGCTGTACATCTGTTCATATATAGATGGCCTGTGTCTTTTGAATCCTGATACTGGAGAACTTAAGAAGATAGAGGAAAGTGAAGGGCGACAAATCAACTCCGTTTCGCAGATCAGGAATTATAAAGAGGGCATGCTGATAGGAATCTGCAATTTAGGATTGTTTACCTATGATTATAAAAAGCAGGTTCTGACGGCACCGGTGTTTAAAGATAAAAAGGCCTGGCAAGATTTCTACGATCTTCATCATTATTCCGATCTGTATGTAGATAGCCGTAATTTGATTTGGCTTGCCACACAGGATGGCCTGATAGTCTGGAATCCGAAGAATGAAGAGATCAGGATGTTTTATATGGAAAACGGTTTGGTAAACAATAGTATACAGGCAATATCCGAAGATCGTCACCACGTGATGTGGATTACTACTTCTTATGGAATATCTTGTGTGAATGTAGTTCAGGAAGGAGGAAGAACAGAATACTCTTTTTCCAACTTTAATCATAGTGATGGAGTGATAGAACGGGAATTCTTGGAAAGATCCGTATATGTAACGAAGGATGATGTAATTCTGATGGGAGGAATTGATGGTTTCAACGAATTCCGAATTAATAAACTGCCTCCGGTGAAACAAGATATGAAACCTCTCTTCGTGAACTTTCATCTTTTCGGGAAAAAGGTGGAGATGGATAAGGCTTATGATGGCAATGTACTATTGAGCGAGCCTGTAAGCGCAACTCAAAAGATTATCTTGAATTATGACCAGAACTTTGTATCATTTGATTTCTCTGCACTGAACTATATCAATAGATCACAGACTCACTATCGCTACCGGCTGACGGGGTTGGATAAGGAGTGGCACGAAATAGTTTCTCCTACAGGGACCGGAACTGCCTCTTATGCCAATCTTCCTCCGGGTACGTATGATCTGGAAGTATATGCGGCAAACAACAGTAAGCAGTGGGGAAGTAACTGTGCAACTATACAAATCATTGTAAAGGACCCGTATTGGAAAACTCCTTTGGCTTATTTCATTTATTGCCTGTTGATTGCCCTTTCCATATATTGGGCTCTTTACAGTTATTTGCGAATGAATAAGAGGAAGTTGCAAAAAGCTCAGGAAGAAGAACTGAATCAAATGAAATTTCGCTTCTTTACCAATATAAGCCATGAATTCCGCACACCGCTGACTCTGATCATAACCCCATTGGAATCTCTTATTAAGGAAGTCGGCGACATAGCCCTGAAAAAGAGATTACAATCCATTTACCGTAATTCCAAAGAACTGTTGGACCTCGTCAATCAATTGTTGGACTTCAGGCGTTTGGAGGTTCATGGAGAGAAGCTGTTTCTTGTTAAGGGGAATATAGCGGAGTTTGTGTCTTCGATAAAATCTTCTTTTGATTATCTGGCTCAGGAAAAGGAGATTTCTTTTGAGATAGATGATAAGATTGCAGAAGATTTATATATAAGTTTCGACCGTGAGAAGATACAAAAGGTACTGAATAATCTATTGTCTAATGCATTCAAGTTCACACCTGCAGGAGGTATGGTGACGATAACTCTCGATACTTGTAAGGAACCGGACGGGGTACAGTACTTCCGTCTTTCCGTGAAAGATACCGGAGCAGGGATTCCTCGAAAGAACCTTTCCCATATTTTTGAGCGTTTCTATCAAGTGAAAGAGGAAGAAGATAAAATAGGTAGTGGAATCGGTCTTCATCTGGTGAAAGAGTATGTAGAGTTGCATTCCGGAAAGATAGAAGTGGAGAGTGAAGTAAATAAAGGCAGTTTGTTTACTGTATATCTACCTGTGCGTACTGATGTAGAAGTGGATACGGAGTTACCGAAAGAGGAAAATACTTTCATCGGGGATGAATTGAATCCTGATGTGGAAAGTGATCAGGACCTGCAAACGGATAAAGAGTACACTATACTTCTGGTTGAAGATAATAAAGAATTCCGGCATTACATGTTTGAACTGCTTTCCAAGAAATACAATGTATTGGAAGCCGGTGATGGGGAAGAAGGAGAACGGATTGCTACTACAAAGTTTCCCGATTTGATAATCAGTGATATCATGATGCCGAAGGTGGATGGTCTGGAGTTATGTAAACGCATCAAGTCCAATATACAGGTGTCGCATATCCCTGTCATATTACTGACTGCCCGTTCTACGGACGAAAGTAAATTGTTCGGGTACGAATCCGGTGCGGATGAATATATATCCAAACCGTTTAATCTGGATATTCTGTTATTGAGAATACAGAAACTGATAAACGAAGAGAAAGCCCGTCAGAGATCTTTTTCACAGGGAATAAATATTAATCCGGGAGAGGTTACCATCACTTCTATTGATGAACAGTTTATAGAGAAGGTTTGCGCATTGATTCAAAAGAATATAGATAATCCCGAATATTCAGTAGAGAAGCTGAGTGCTGATGTTGGGATGGAGCGTACGGTACTATATCGTAAATTGAATGCTATTGCCGGCCAGACCCCTTCTGATTTTATCCGTTCCATTCGTTTGAAGCATGCTGCTCAATTGCTGAATAAAGGATATCAGGTAGGTGAAGTGGCCGATATGGTTGGTTTCAATACTCCTAAATATTTCACAAAGTACTTCAAACAGGCGTTTGGTGTAACGCCTTCGCAGTATAAGACTAATATGACTGGGGAGAGTTGATTCATAACTTTCGGGTTATGAGCAAAATGTGATAAGGTGATAGGGTGATAAAGTGATAGCGAGATAACGCTCTGTGATATATAGTGCAGCCACTTTATCACCCTATCACCTTACCGCCTTATCACTCTTTTATTCCTTTCTTTTCCGATTAGTGTAATTAGTCGTATCTTATTGAATGTCGGTTTTTGCCAGTTAACTGGCAAGATTCAGGTAAACCCCTTGCCTACTGTGTATTTTTCCTTTGAAAACAACGAAATGTACCCTAAAAAGCAACAAGCTGACCCCTACTCAGAGTCGTCTTCCCGGTACTTTTGCAATTGAAATAACCGAGTATTAACCCATAAATCAATTGCCATGGAAAATGCACCTTAAAAGTCGTATCATGTTTTTTACCTTTATTTCTAACTTTAATTAATTAACCGTTTTATGAATTATTTAATGCATGAAAAATCATAATCTGTTTTTAACACCAGATTACCGGTATCGTTTACCGGAATCTAATTTTAAGAAACTAATACTTTCACTGATTATCCTTCTGAGTTTTGTTCATGTGGCAGCACAGAATAATATAAATATCAGTGGAACTGTTGTGGATGATCAGGGGGAAGCTGTGATAGGAGCCAGTGTAGTTGCTCAGAAAAGTAAGAATGGTACAATAACCGATGTGGAAGGTAATTTTAAACTGTCGGTTCGTTCTAATGATGTCCTGACTATCTCTTTTATAGGATATATCACCCAAACAGTTCCGGTGTCCGGCAAAAACAATATTGTTGTGACACTGAAAGAAAATAGTATGTTGCTGGATGAAGTAGTAGTCACTGGTTTTGGACTTGCCCAGAAGAAGGCTTCTGTTACGGGTGCAATTTCTTCTGTGGGTGCACAGGAATTGGCGCATGCAAAGTCGGTAACGGCTACAGGTGCACTGGTAGGTAAGCTCCCCGGTGTAAATTTCCGTCAGGATAACGGACGTCCGGGTGCCGCTCCCAATATCCAGATCAGAAACATGGGAACGCCCTTAATCATTATTGACGGTGTGCAGAAAGATTCCGGTAACCTGAATAACCTGGATTTTAATGATATCGAATCTGTTTCTGTATTGAAAGATGCTTCGGCGGCTATTTATGGTATGCAGGCTGCTAATGGTGTAGTGGTAATAACTACCAAAAGAGGACAGAAAAACCAAAAGTTGAAGGTCAATGTGAATGGGTATTATGGATGGCAGTTACCTTCCAACTATCCGAAACCCGCTTCGGCAGAAGATTATCTGGCGGCTATCATACAGACCGAAACTATAAATGGAACTCCGAGAACCGTTACGAAAGAAGAATACCAAAAATGGGTAGATAGGGTTGATGAAGATCATACTTCTTTCGACTGGTATAAGTACATTTGGGTAAGTGCGCCACAATCTTATGTGAATGCAAATGTATCCGGTGGCACGGAGAAAGTCAGATATTACCTGAGTTTGGGACATATTGATCAGGAAGGAAATATCAGAGGCTTTAACGGTTTCAACAGAACCAATATGCAGTCTAATATTGACGTTGATATTACGAATAGGTTCAAAATCGGTGTAGCAATTAACGGACGCATAGAGACTACCGATAATCCGGGATTGCCGGGTGACGACTATAATCTGCCTATCTATGGGGCTTATAACAACCTGCCGACTAAAAAGCCTTATGCCAATAATAATCCTAAGTATCCGGCTATTTCGGCACCTTGGGCTCAAGACAGTTTCGGCTGGATGAATTACGAACATGCGGGGAGATATAAAGACCAGTGGAAGGTCATTCAGATTAACGGTACTGCCGAATATGAAATACTGAAAGGCCTGAAAGCAAGAGGACTGTTCAGCTATTGGTTGGCAAACAGAAGGCAGTCGAACCGGGAATACTCCTATAAATTCTATGAGTATGACAAGGAGAATGATGTCTACAATGTTGTGGAAACAGGTACGGCACGTTATACGGAAAGAAGTATGGAGATGAAAGAAGAACTGACTTCCAATATTCAACTGTCGTATGAAAATACGTTTGCACTTCATCATGTGAATGCGGTTGTGGGCTTTGAGGCAAAGAAAGGCACTTATCCAAGAATGTATGCATTGGGAAATCCTCCGGCAAACGGAATTCCTTATATTGATAAAACCAGTCTGTCTACTTTTACCGATGGTATTGGTAACCCGCAGACACGTATGGGATATATAGGTCGCCTGAACTACGACTACGCAAATAAGTACATCATCGAATTATCCGGTAGATATGATGGCTCTTACCGGTATAAACGGGGGAAACGTTGGGGATTCTTCCCATCGGCTTCTATCGGTTACCGGGTTACGGAAGAGAAGTTCTGGCAGGATGTCGATTTCCTGAAAGACAATATCACCAATCTGAAAATCCGTGCTTCTTATGGTGTGTTAGGTGAAGAATTGGGTACGGCTTTAAGCCATATTGTTGGCTATAATTATAATGACGGTGGTGCTGTGATTGACGGTGGGCTGGTTACCGGTAGTACTGTTACAGGATTGGCAACCGATAATATCACATGGGGTAAATCGAAGATACTGAATATCGGTATTGATCTGGGCTTCTTGGATAATCGCCTGAATGCTTCTTTTGACTATTTCAACAGAGATCAGACTGGATTGCTGGCAAGCCGTTATGATGTGCAGATCCCGGAAGAAGTGGGATTCTCACTGCCTCAGGAAAACCTGAACTCTAATTATGCCAGGGGATTCGATGCCTCTGTGAATTGGAGAGACCGAATCGGAGATGTGAATTATACAGTAGGAGGTAACGTTACTTATTCACGTTGGTATGTGGGAGACCGGTACAAGCCCAGATTCTCCAGTGAATGGCAGAAGTTCCGTTATCAGGCAGGAAATATAAAAGGACGTTATACGGATGTGGAGTTCTCGCTCGTTTCGGATGGACAATTCCAGAGTTGGGAAGAAATAGCAAATCACCCTATTGATCAGGACCATCAAGGTAATATAACTTTGAAGCCCGGTGATGCAAAATATAAAGATATGAATGGAGATGGCTTAATTAATGATGCTGACTGGCGTGCAATTGGTTATCGTAAAGGAGGTACTCCGTGGGTTAATTTTGCATTTAATTTGGCCTTAGATTGGAAGGGGATTGACTTCCGTGCAGATTTCGTAGGTGCAACTGCCTATACTTATGTTCAACAAGGTTTTTTGAGATACTTTGATTCTAATAAAAATCTATCTCAATATCTTTGGGATAATTCAACTAGGCTTGTGGATATCTGGGATGTTGACAGTGGTTTTAATATTGGTAAATATCCGTTGGCTTTACGTACCCGGAATAGCAGTGATTGTACACATTGGCCCAGTGATTTCTGGTATACCAATATGACTTATCTGAAGATGAGAAATGTTGAAGTCGGTTATACCTTGCCTCAGAAATGGACGTCAAAGGTAGGGATATCTCGGTGTCGTTTTTATGTTTCAGGACAGAATCTGTTCTCATTGAAGAATATTGATATTGATATTGATCCTGAAATTACTGCGGAGAACGGTATGGCTTATCCGAATATGAAAGTAGTGAACTTTGGTTTTTCCGTTGATTTTTAATTACCTTTATACGTATCAAGATGACTAAAATAAAATTGATAATCATATCCGCCCTTTTCTTAATGGGGGCTGCCGGTTGTTCGGAATCCTTTTTGGATCAGGAACCTGAAAATGTGATACCTGAGAGCATGATTTATGAAGATAAGGAACTTGTATTATCCGTACTTTCAAATTTGTATGGCAGAGTAAACTGGGGACAGAATAATGGGGATTATGGAAGTTACGACCAGTTGGACGAAGCTAATAAATGTTATGGAAGTCCGTGGGTGATATTTACGGAGTATGACCGGAACTCATGGAGAGTCCGTGATTATGACTTTGTACGCCGGGTAAACTTGTTTTTGCAGGGCGTCAGAGGCAGTAGTGCACTTCAGGATAGTGAGAAAAAGGCTTTTGAGGGAGAGGCTCGTTTTCTGCGTGCCTGGCATTATTTCCACATGGCCCGTACTTTGGGTGGTATGCCGCTTGTTGGAGACCAAGTGTTTAATTATGAATCGGGAATAGATGTGGAAACCTACCAGATGCCACGTTCCACAGAGGCGGGAATCTATGATTATATAATCAGCGAATGTGATGAAATTGCCCGCCAGCTAACCGAACAAATGACTATAAATTCTGCTCGGGCCAATAAATGGGCGGCTTTAATGTTGAAGGCACGTGCTGCCGTGTATGCAGGTTCCATTGCAAATTATGGTAATAAGATTACTCCGACTCTGAAGACTGATAATGGAGAAGTCGGTATTCCGGCTGATTTAGCAACCAAATACTATGAGACTGCATTGGCTGCTGCTGAGGAAGTTATAGAAAACAGCCCTTATGAATTGCAGATTTCCGATCCTCAGGATTTAGGCTTGAGCTTTTATAAGGCTGTATGCCAGAAATCGAATAATAAAGAAGTTATTTGGGCTTTGGACAGATCTATGACGGATAAGGTAACGACTAACTTCACAGCTTGGTGTATGCCTTTCTCTTTGAAGGATGGAATACAGGGAAATGCTCTGGGAGCACTTCTTAATTTAGTGGAATCTTTTGAAAACAAGGATGGAAGCAACTCCAAGATAAAGACGCATGATGCTAATGGCAACTTTGTGTTTTATGATGATCCCGAAAAGCCTTTCAAAGTGAAAGATGCCCGATTGTGGGGGACTGTGATATGGCCTAATGCACTTTATAGAAGTGAGCCGGTGGTTCTACAAGCTGGTTTGCTGATTAAGGATACAGAAAATCCGAGCCAATGGAAAACAAAGATCAGTTCTTTAGGTGCAACCACTGAAGATGGGCAGCTAATTACTGCACTGGACGGACCATTAGCAACGGCAGGCGACAGATTTAATAAGACCGGCTTTTTGGTACGTAAATTCCTGGATGAAGCCGCCAATGCAGGATCGGATACGCAGAATAGTGAGATGTGGTATCCCCGTTTCCGTTTCGCAGAGGCTTTGCTGATTGCAGCGGAAGCAGCTTATGAATTAGGGGGAGTGAACAAGGTGAAAGCCGTCGAATATATAAACAGAGTTCGTGCTCGTGGTGGAATTAAAGAATTGACGGAATCCACGATTACTTTTGAGCACATTGTGAATGAGTATAGGGTTGAGTTTGCCTTTGAAGATCATCGTTGGTGGGACTTGAAACGTTGGAGACTTGCCCATACTGTATGGAATGGAGTCATTGACAGTCCGACTGCACAGATGTATTCTCTTTTTCCCTATAAGGTGTATGCACCCGGTTCGCCATATGATGGTAAGTGGGCTTTCGAGAAAAGCAGATCTTACATGGCGCCGAATGCAAGGAACTTCACCATGCGATGTTATTACGGTTCGATTGATGATGGCTGGATTAACAAGAACCCGAAGCTGGTTAAGAACCCATTACAGTAATATAGTAACTAACGATTAGATTAAATAAAATGAAAAATATCAATAGCCTTATATTAATTCTTGGCTTGTTTCTGGTAACCGGTTGCGAGCTGGATAACTTCGATGAGCCTAAAAGTGAGTTTAAGGGCAGGTTTGTCTATGAGGGTGAAGCACTGCAATTAAGAGGGACTGCCTATGACAATGATTGTATGATGTATGCTTATCAGGAAGGACCTGAGTATGAAGATCGGGGTGCTATCAATTTGTTTGTTAACTCTGATGGCGAATTTAATTCTTTGATGTATGACGGCTTCTATAAGATTGTGTTGAGGCAGGACAGAGGCCCATGGATTCCGCGGAAGGATACGATTGAAGTAAACATTAAAGGTAATCAGATATTGGATGTTGAGGTTACTCCTTATTTTCTTATCAAGGATACTGAAATTGATTTCCAGAATAAGGTGGTAAAGGTGAAATGCAAGATAAATCAGGTGGTTGAGACTGCTTCTATTGACAGGGCCGTGATCTATATATCCAAAACGAAACTGGTGGATAATGTTGCGAAGATAGCGGAGAAATCATTCACCAATCTGACTCCGGGTGAGCATGAGTTTACTTTCGACCTGAATGATAATGGGGTTACTGATGCTGCCAAGTTTTTATATGCAAGAATCGGGGTTAAGGCACGGGAAGGAAATGATTATATATTTTCCGAGGTCACTCAACTGAGATAGATTATTTTCATTAGGTAATTCATAATATAAACAAGTAAAAAAGAAACCATGAACATGAAGTTTTATTTAAAAATCAGTAGTATACTGGTGGCTGCAGCTTTCTTATCGACCTTGCCTGTCGAGGCTCAGACTTTCCGGCAAACTAAGCAGGGAATAACGGGTACTACGCAGGGAATGGATATTGAAATCCAATTCGTCAGTCCTGAAATTGTACGTGTGGTGAAGGCGCCCGAAGGACGTAGCTTTACAAAGAAAAGCCTTTCTGTAGTTAAAAGCCCTGAAAGCATGTCTGTAACGACCGAGAAGAAAGGGGAAACCGTTTCCCTGAAAAGCAATGCTGTACGCGTTGATTTCAATGTGGGGACCGGACGGATTTCTTTCTTTGACAAGCAAGGAAAGGCATTATTTACCGAGAAAGATTATGGTGCTCAGTTTACTCCGTTCAATGATGCGGGGAATCCGACTTTTAGTGTGCGTCAAGCTTTTTTGTTGGATAAGGATGAGGCTATCTATGGTCTGGGACAGCAGCAGGTTGATGATCTGAATCAGCGCAATCATAAACATTTCATGCGTCAGCGTGCATTGTATGCCAGTGTTCCAATTATTCAGTCTACAAAAGGGTACGGAATGTTTTGGGATAATTATTCCCCAACCACTTATACAGATAATCCGCAAGAGATGTCCTTTGATTCGGAAGTGGGAGAGTGTATGGATTATTACTTTATGTATGGCGGCAATGCAGATGGCGTGATAGCGCAGATACGCGACTTAACGGGACAGGCACCTATGTATCCGTTGTGGACATTCGGTTTCTGGCAATCGCGTGAGCGTTACAAATCACAACAGGAAACGATGGAAGTCGTGGATAAGTATCGTGAGTTAGGGATTCCTTTGGATGGAATTATTCAGGACTGGCAATATTGGGGGCCGAACTCTAACTGGAACTCTATGAATTTTGATAATCCGGAGTTCCCTGATCCTCAGAAGATGATCGATCATGTGAAGAAGAAAAATGCGAAGATTATGATCTCTATATGGGCTTCATTCGGGCCGGATACGAATCCGTACAAGGACTTGGAGAAAATCAATGCCCTGTTCAACTTCAAGACATGGCCTGCAGACGGGGGAGTGAAAGCTTATGATGCTTATAATGAAAAAGCACGCGATATTTATTGGGAGCATCTGAATAAAGGTCTGTTCAGTAAAGGTATTGATGCCTGGTGGACAGATTCAACGGAACCTGATCATCTAGATGTTCAGGAAAGAGACTTTGATATCCCGACAGCAATGGGAACTTATCGCAGCGTAGTAAATGCTTTCCCATTGATGAGTAACAAGGGAGTTTATGAGCATCAGCGTGCTGTAACCTCTGATAAGCGTGTATATCTGCTGACTCGTTGTGCATTTGCCGGACAACAGCGTTATGCGGCGAATACCTGGTCGGGTGATGTTGTGTGTAATTGGGAAACATTCCGTAAGCAGATTCCTACAGGCTTGAACTTTTCTCTATCGGGAATACCTTACTGGAATACGGATATAGGTGGATTCTTTAACTGGCCTTATCATGGTGGGGCTGAAAATAAAGCTTATCATGAACTGTATACTCGCTGGTTTCAATATGGTACATTCTTGCCCATGCAGCGTTCGCATGGAAGCGGTGTGAAAAAGGAAATCTACAATCTGGGTAAAAAGGGTGACTGGGTATATGATTCGGAAGAGAAATACATAAATTTACGTTATGCATTGCTGCCATATCTGTATTCAATAGGATGGCAGGTGACTGATAATGCAGGTTCTTTCCTCCGTGCCTTATTCATGGACTTCAACGAAGATCAGAAAGTACACACTATCAGTAATCAGTATATGTTTGGAAAGGCATTTCTTGTGACTCCTGTAACCAGGAATATGTATGTATTCTCTGATAAGGAACAGTGGAAAGATCCGTATGAAGATTTTAGTAAGACAGGAACACAGGATGTTTATCTTCCTAAGGGCACCAAATGGTTTGACTTTTGGACGGGAGAAGCATTGAATGGCGGACAGATGGTTACCAAAGAGGTTCCTATCGATATTATTCCATTGTATGTACGTGCGGGTTCCATTGTTCCTTTTGGACCGAAAGTGCAGTATTCTACAGAGAAGAAATGGAATAATCTGGAGATACGCATTTATCCCGGAGCCGATGGCGAATTTGTGCTGTATGAAGATGAAAACGATAATTATAACTATGAGAAAGGTGCCTATTCAATCATTAAGTTTACTTGGGATGATGCAAAGCGGACGTTGAATATCGCAGATCGGGAAGGAACTTTCCCCGGTATGTTGAAATCACGTAAGTTCAATATCGTTGTGGTGGATAAGGAGAATGGGACAGGGAGTGTTCAGTCGACGAAATTCACGAAATCGGTTTCATATGGCGGGAAGAAGAAATCGGTTAAATTGTAATTTTAGTATATGGTATCCTTATCTTGAGGATGTTATATAGAAATCATTTATAAAATATGGAGATGTGGTTTTGGTCGCATCTCCATATTCTTATCTGATTTTAGAAATTTAAATTACTCATAGATTGATTTCTTTTCTTCTTTTGTCCGGTTCACATTATGGAGTACCTGTTTTATCTGTTTAAATGCAACCTCTTCTTGTGGATTGAACTTATCACTTTCCATATATTTCAGGAGGCTATAGCGTAATTGACGGGCTACAGGTCGGGTATTGAGATCCTTTGCCAAGTCTGAACTACATACTAATAGCTTTCCGTATCCTGCTTTTACCTCGAATAGTAAACCTAAGTTTCTGTTCTTATAGAAGTTATCTACCATTCTGACAATCGGTTGCATATTGTTTTTTAAACTGTCGAGTTCCATGGTTGTAGCATTCTTGCAAATATTCCACCATTGCCAGTTACTGTGCATTTCAGTTGGAAAGTCTGCTAATGCCGGATGGGTGGGATCACAGAAGATTCCCATTGTTCCCGGTTGGTTAGGGAAGTGTACAGGGCTCCAGAATACTTGTACAAATTTGCCTTCCAGCCCATTAATTTCTTCTTTTTCCGGGTTCAGCAATACCTTTTTCCCTTGACTTAATGCTTTCTCTGCATCGGCAAAGCTACGGGTGTAAAAGATTTCCTTACCAACTTCCGGTACTTCCTGAGGATATACCCAAACATTCCAGGAGTTTTGATACTGGGTTCCTGTAAAACGGATGGATAAAGTTAATTGGTCGGCAACGGATATGGATTCCAGAGGAACAGAGATGCTTCCCAGATTAAATGCATTCCCCACAGGTATTTCTTGTTTATCCAGATTGCCTTGTGCAATGACCGTTCCTTTTGAATCACTTAATGTCCATTCCGGTTGAATATCACTCAGGACTTTATCGCTGAAGTTTGCAGCTTCAAACTGAGCTTTAAAGGTTTCATTATTCACATAGGTAGCTTTCTCAAAGCGTGCTAACGGTACTACCGGAGAACAGAAATTCCGGAATTCTTCAGGAGTGATTAAACCTTTGCTCTCCCAGAATGCATCGATAATTCCGACGAGTGCAGTGCCCTGTCCGGGGAAGTCATGCAGGTCCAATAGTTGGAAACCACTGAATCCGGGAGTCTTTAGTGCCCGTTCTATTTCTTCTTTGTATAAGATAGTTGCCAGTTTGCCACTTGCCATCAGGTTGCTTTCTGCCAGATGGAGCCGTCCTTTCTTTTTAAGGTCTGCAGCTACGGCTTTAAAGTTTAATGGTATCAGATTACCTGTGTATTTATCAATTTCTTTTAGATTTGGGAATACACTGTATTGTCCGATTTCGTGGGTAATAAGTGGGACAGGCAAACCCTCTATAGCACTGGAGAAGTCTTTATTGAAACTTACAGGTTGGTCATCGAAAATTCCTTGCCCGCGTACCCAGCCGTTTTTAGTCCACTGTGTAACCCAGAAGTCGTCATTAGGTTCGGGCCAACTGCCATGTCCTGGTTCAAAAGTGAATGTAGTAGTCATATACAAATGACGGCTATCCTGCTGCTTAATGGTGGTGAGTAATTTATCCATGACACTAAAATCTCCTTGCAGCTCATTACCCAAACTCCAGAAACAGAAAGATGGATGATTGCCATATTCTTTCATGATGTGGGCAGCTTCGTTATACAGAAAATCGACAGTGCTTTTATCTTCACCTACGTTGAGTGTCCATAGAGGCAATTCAACCTGAATGTAGAATCCCATTCTATCAGCTACGTTGAAAGCTGCTTCCGGAGGACACCAAGAGTGGAAGCGCAGGTGGTTCATGCCATAATCACGGGCTGCACTGAATACTTTTTCCCAATTGGCTTCGTCCATCGGCGGATATCCCTTTAGCGGAAAAATGCAACACTCCAGTGTTCCTCTGAGGAAGAGTCTTCTGTTATTAATCTGTAGGAGAGCATTTTGGTTCGTCAGTTTTCTCATACCGAATGTCTCACATTTCGAATCAGTCATACCTTCCGTTTCAAGAGTTGCGGTTGCTTCGTAGATATTAGGATTGAATTCATCCCACAACATTGGGTTGTTAATGGGATAAGTGAATGTTATTTCAGTGTTGTTTATCTGTACTTCCTTATTTGCCAGTTTATTTCCTTTAGGGTCTTTGACAGCGAACAGAAGTTTACCGGATACCGGGGATGAACCGTTACTTCCGATTTTTACACAGACATTGACCGTTTGGTTATCAATATCGGGTGTTAAGCGCAATTCCTCAATCTGTACCTTGTCTTTTGCTGTTAATGCTATTTTACCCAAGATGCCATTCCACATAGTCTGGGTATCGTTCGTATAAGCATGTGCAAGGTTTTTGACTGATATATCATGCTGTCTCCGGTTATCGATGCGTATAACGATTTTGTTATTCTCTCCTGGAACAAGATACTTACTCAAATTGAAGTAGTGAGGAGTGGTAAGGCTTTCATTGAGTCCTTCTACTTTAGTACCATTGATCCATACTTGCGAATTCCATATCACGCGTTCAAGAGTAAGGAAGACCTCTTTTTCGTTCCATTCTGCCGGGATGAAGCATTCTTTCTTGTACCAGGCTGGGCCGAGATAGTCGAATTTACGTTTCAGATTTAAGAATATCTCCTTGTCCATGGTAGGTTCGAGGGTACATGGAGTTCCATAGCCGGCATCACAAAGTGTTCCGGGGAGGGTGATCTTATCTGGAAACGATTCCATATACCATTTTTCTGAAATGCCTTTATCCAGACTGTCCAGTGCTACTTCCCATTCTCCGGAGAGATCCATCTCGCGTACTACTTGTTTACACGAAGTTGCCAATAGGGCCATGATGCCCCAGGCGATTAAAACTTTACTTATTCTCATAATATCAAATTAAAATTTCCATTCTGTCTTAATTCTCAGTTTCTTATCTTTTACTCTTACAATCAAAGGATAGCAAAAAGGTGAATCATATTTTGGCAGAACACTTCCGTTTCCCGGTGGAATGCCAGGAGCTTCCCCCATAATAACTTCAAACTCTTGTCCATCGGGCACTTCGATCTTCATATATGCTTTTCCTATTTTGCAACTAAGGGGCGATGATTGCTTTCGCACTATTGCGTTTTTTATATAGTTGTAGCTTGGCGAGTCATTGAGGATGATAGTTTCTCCGGTTTGGCTGAATACAGGCCTCTCTGTAAGCATCAAGACATAATCATAGAGATGCTGCTCATCAGAACGGGCGGTAAGTATATCTGTAAGTTTATTCTTTTTTAAAATTAACCTTCTTTCCATTGCGACTCCAGAATATGCCCCCAGAGCTTCAGCCGAAACTTCTCCTCCGTCCTTATATGCTTTGAATGCTAACAATTTGCCGGTTGATTCTTTTTGATCTTTAGCATCTACGGTTAGTGTGCTGTGTGATAAAGTCTTCCGATACCATTTCGTAAATGTAGGTACTCCATAGGCACATGTCCCCATGTCAGATACAATCTCCTTTTCACCGTCATGAATGGAAATGGATAGTTTATCTGGATGACCGTGTCCTCCACCATGTGGACCGTATTTCATGACTACTGTCTTTGTGCCTGATCTGAGTACAGCATAGCCCGTTTCCTTAAAATGAACGGATGGCCATGCTGCCATTGTTGTTACTTGAGGAATTTCTATATTATTCTGTAATGCTTCACCGAAGTTCCTGTCTGTATATCGGTAGCACTGTTGAAGTACACTCAGGAAAAATGGATCCTTGTTGTAGCGTTGGTAGGCAATTTCATATAGGCTGACCTGAGCAATTAAAGACTCTCCATACCATCCGTCATTGTGGGCTGGAAAATATAGATCTGCATACACTCCGGATGCAGGAGCAGCAAGCATTTTATATAGTTTTCTGTCATATAGATTGATATTACGGCAACGTACGGCATCAGCTGACAGAAGCATAGCTCGTAAAGGATAATAATGATAGGTAGGAGAACCTTCGCCCCACCAGCCGTCATCCATAACGTATCGCTCCATTTGGGCATGGTATCCACATTCTGGATCATTGATAGCTACGTTGATGATGCTGTCATTTTCTAATGCTACTCCTAATGCTATCAGACCGCTATTGTGCCATACTTGCCAATTGGCAGTTCCTCTTCTTCTCAGCAAAAGCTCGGAACAGGGTATAAGATAACCTTTTTCTATCTCTCTTATTTCGTTAGTTGTCATTATGGATTTGGCTACCATATAGGCTCGGCAGACATCACTGGCCCATGCAGATTCATCAAGGCTTTGACCAAACATTTTGCCTCCCCAGGGACCTACTTTCCTAGCTGTGTCGTGGTCTAGATAAGTAATATATTTGGATGCATAATCCAATAACATATTCCGGATGTATTCAGCATAGACTTTATTGCCAGTGGCAAGGTATAAATACATACAGTTGCGCAAATATGTATAATTATGAGTATGCGCCACATTTACCCATGCCCAATCATAACGCTTATTTCCTGTCCAATAATGCTTGCATTGTGAACAGTAATGTGCTTCCGGCTTATTCCAGTCGAATGAAAAACGTACTTTGTGTTCGGGACAAAAATAATCGTGTATATGTCCTCCTTCCAGTAAAGGTACGGTTAGGGGATATTCTCGCCGGGCTTCCACGGTATCTTTCAGTGATTCTATAATGCTCTTTCCCCATTCCGTTTTTGCGGCTGAGCGTATTTGGCTGATGTCGCTTTCAGTGAAGAAATAATATCCGTTTTGCGCTGAAAGCAGGCAAGGGATAAAGATCAGTACGAGTAAAAGTCTATTTTTCATTTTGTATGCTTTAAGTATTTGACATATTCGGTTGCAGCTAGCAGGAAAGCCCCCGTACCATACACTTCTGTGTCGTTTATATCTACCTTCTTCGGGTCAGCTCCTATTGGTTGTACATAGCCTATCTTGCCGTCTTCGTGTACGACGGAAGCTAATGCATTCCACGCTTTTTTTGCAATGGGCAGATATTCTTCTTTTTCAAGATATCCATGATTAAGGCCCCAGAACAGGCTATATGTGAAGAAACCTGATGCACTGGTTTCCGGCATGGGATAGGAAGCTGTGTCCAGTAGAGAAGAGTGCCAGAAGCCTTGTTTATCCTGAAGCGTAGATATCTTTTTCAGCATTTGCCTGAAAAGACTGATATAGAAAACGCGTGAGGGATGTTGGGCAGGCATGTTGTCGATGATGAAGGTCAGTGCCCCTGTTACCCAGCCGTTTCCTCGTCCCCAGAATACTTTCTTCCCGTTTTGCTCACGCATATTGATATATCTGGTATCTCTGAAAAATAAACTATCGGCAACTGAGTAGAGACTGTCGTAAGTGATTTGAAATTCTTTATCCATAAACTCAAAATACTTTGGTTCTCCTGTTATTTTTCCAATACGGGCAAAAGAAGTCGGAGCCATAAACAGGGCATCGCACCAACACCAGCGGGAATGTGAACCGTCAGCATAATAGCTTAGGCTGTTGTGTCTGGGGTTGGCAATGAGAGTATCCAAGGTCTTAACGGATTTTTTGATCATGCGTGGTTCCTTGTATTTATTGAATAACATAGCATAAGGCTGGATGATGCAGATGTCATCGGCAAAATAGATACTAGGGCCAGTCTGCCATTGATTCTTTTCGCCTATGGTGAGCAGGAAGTTCCAGTATTTGGGATCATCAGACATCTCCGCCCATTCTGCCATACCGATATACATGGTCGCGTTAGTCCATGCCCAGTAGGCATGCGAATTTGTCCATTGGGAGCCTTTCCGTACTTGATTCTCAAAATTCATCAGTTGCCAGTCGGCTATCTTTTTCATAATCGTCATGGTTTGATTTTGGCAGTATTCATTCCATTGTGCCTCCTCGAAGAAATAGTTCAAGATGAGTCTGGTTACCACCTGATGTCCTTTCTCATTGGGGTGATTGCTCTGGCTCATATATATTTTTAAATCTTCTCCATTTTTTCTTTTCTCCTTGAAGGTTGCATAGCTGTCTATCAGTCCTGTTTTATAGTCGTGGGCTAAACGACGTATCTGGCGGCTATGTTGTTCAAGTGGAGAATTATCGTCCAATATATCTTCGGTTAAATCGGGTGTTGGGGTTAGGAGAATGATTGGGATGTTTTGCTTCTGTGCTTCCTTTATCATTTTTTCCCAGGCTTTCAAAGCTCTTTTCAGTCCGATGCTACGGTCATTCAGAGCATAATCTATGAATAAAATGTCCGGACGATGAGGTAAGACCTCTTGTTTGAATCGTTTGGCCCCCTGTTCGGCATTTTCACCACCAATAGATGTGGTGATAGAGTTGACTACTGCATATGGATATATTTCTTTGACAGCTTCCAAGACTTGATGGGGATAAGCTTGAAGCGTTTTTACATTAGGTGTGTTGGCATAGCCGGAAGGTACACTGTGTCCATGAAATACAAGGTTTACAGTTCTGTTATCCGGCCATTTTTTTTGCAGTTCTTGGCGGATTTGCGTGAATTCGAAGGATTGACCGGTCTGTGCCATGACGTCAAACCCTAACAATGTGCATAATAGTAGATACAGATATTTCATATTCTTTTATTTTTGTTTTTTCTCTGTTTTCAAATAGTTTAATAAACTGTGGAAAAGTGCCTTAACTTCCGGTTCGTCAGCTATTGCAAACAAGTCGGAAGAACATACTAATGCTTTTGTTCCCGGTAATTGGTATATTAACCCTAGCTTATGATTTCGTTCGAAATTGTCGATTACCTGTACAATCGGGTAATAATCTTTTGGCATTTCATCTAGTATTATAGGGCTGGATTTCTTTATAATATTCCACCATTGCCAGTTAGAGTGGAAATCCGTTGGAAAAGAATTGAAAATACTGTGTTCCGGACTTTCAATTAGTAATCCCAGTGTTCCGGGAGAAGACTCTTTTCCAAGGCTTTTGGTTACATTGTCAAAGACTTTGTAGTTCCAAAAATCACTTATGAAAAGTCCTCCTACCGATTGATCTTTGATATCCTTTTCTTTGGGGATATATAAAACCGGTTTTTTCTCCTGATATAATTTTGCGAAGACTTTACTATCGCGGGTCACGGTCACTCCGTCTATGACTCCTTCTTTTATTTTATCATAACGGGGATATACCCATATATTCCATGAGTTGTGGTAAGACGTATTCTTTAGGGCAATGCGGAAAGTCAGCTTTTGGGATTCCTTTACGTGGTTAAGTGGTATATGTAAACTTTTGAAAGTTGATAATTGGCCTTGCGGAATGGCTGTATTTCCGATATCTTCTGAATAAAGAATTTCTCCGTCTTCGGTAGACAATGTGCATGATATGATTTTGTCCTTTATATCGGACTGTCCATAGTTGGCAATCTGGACTTCTGTAATAAATGTTTCGTCCGTGTTCCAGCAGTATTTAGAAAAACGTGCCAATGGGACTATGTCATTGCAGAATTCATTCCATTTTTCTGTGGAGATAACATTCTTGGATTCCAAAAATGCGTCAAGGATACCTACCAAGGCAGTGCCTTGTCCTGGATAGTCTTGCAGATCGAGCAACTGGAAGCCACCAAATTGTGGAGTACGGAGCGACATTTCGATTTCTTCTCTGTAACACAATGCAGCCAATGCGCCTGATGCTTTCAGAAAAGCTTTTGCCTTAGTACTCATACCGGTCTCTTTCAGCCTGTTTTTGAATACTATGAAGTTCAGTGGACGTAATACTCCTGTATATTTGTCTATTTCCTCAAAATTGGGATATACTTGATATTGTCCGGTTTCATGTCCTATTACTGGCTTATCCATACCTTGTATGGCTGTTGTAAAGTTGCGCATGGCGTTTGGAACGTTGCAATTTATTATACCTCCCTGATTGGAATCGGCAAAAGAGAAAGAACCGCGTAGGTCTGTACTGTTATTGTTGGCCGCTTTCCCATGTCGCATAGCGACGAAGAAATCTTCTTCTGTATGGGTTTGAGGATCCCAGTAATGATTGTTGGTTCCTAAAATATAGAGATGGCGTTTATCATATTTCTTCAAATCTTTCACTATACTTGCCATTATAGCGGTGTCTCCTTCAAGCTCGTTGCCCAAACTGAACATGACAAATGAGGGATGGTTTCCATATGTTTGAATGATTCTTTTGCCTTCCTGTTTCATATAAGAAATGAGAATGGTGTCTTTTTCCCGGTATGTTCCCCATAAAGGTAGTTCGGGTTGGAGAAATATACCTGTTTCATCAGCTGCATAAAAAGCTGCCTGGGGAGGTGTCCATGAATGGAAACGTACATGATTGATACCATAGGAACGGATGGTTTCGAAGTATCGTTTCCAGTCATTGATTTCCATACTTGGATATCCAGTCAATGGAAAAACTCCACCTTCATTTTTTCCACGCAAAAAAACAACCCTTCCGTTGTTTATGAATTGTGTCCCTGCCGTTTTGAAGTCTCTGAATCCGGTCTGAACACATTGGGAATCATAATTGGGTATCTCTATTCGGAAGTTATATAGGCAGGGGGTATATTCATCCCATAACTGCGGAACGGGAATTCTTACTTTTATTGTATGTTCCGATTTACCTTGGGGAACAGATGCTTTTACAGTTTCTTCTACTACCTTGCTGTCATCGGAATTTACAACCACTATTTTTATTCCTATATCTGTTTCCTTTGAATAATTGGCGAGTGATACCGTCACGAGGCAGTTACCGTTGGATGGACTGTCTATTCGTATTTGCCGGATACAGATATCAGGTAATTTCCTTAAATAAAAATCACCGAGAATGCCATTCCAGTTGCTTTGAGTATGTTCTGAATATGCATGCGAACCGCCCAATGGGAGCAGACTTTTAGTGTTGTCTATTTTGATTCTGATACTGTTCTTGCCGATTTTAAGCAGCGAATCAATCATATATATATGTGGAGTGGACACGCTGTTCTGGCTCCCCCAAAATATTCCGTTGATAAATACTTCGGAAACTTTTGTTCTTTCCATAAACAACTCTACGGGATGATTTTCCCATGAAGTCGGAATTTCAATATCTTTTTCATACCACGCTGCTCCTTGGTAGCTATAGGTTTCGGTCAGAATATTGGTTACGGAATCCTTAGGCTGAAAACCAACTTTGTTTTCGGCAAGAGAACCCGGCAGCATTATTTTGTGTTGTACAGAATCAATTTTTACTTTCCACTCGCCAGACAAATCTATTACTGACTCTGTCGGTGTACAGGAAAGCATCAACAATGCAATGCAGGAAAGTATCAAGATCTTCTTCATTCTAGTACCTCCTTCCAATTGCCTGAATAATATGCTTTATCCAGTCGTTTTCGCATTTTAGTATCTTTGTTCAGTTCTGCCAGATGGCAAAGATCTTTATAAATATAGAAATTAAGCCAATATCCGTATGAATATCGTTCGAACGGAGTGTGAGGTTGTTTCCAGAATGAGTACCAGCTTGTGTTCAGGTTATATTGTCCTGCTACTTCTATGGCATCTTGTCCCCGTTCCCACATTCCATTTGTACATATATCAAATAATGCTTTGACATCTTCATATTTCATCTCAGAGGTATCATAAATCATCCCCGAATCATCGATATTCAGTTCGAGCAAAGATACACGTTCTTCAAATATTCTGTCTCCGTTAAGGTCATATTCTATCAAGTCGAAAAATCCATTGTTATCGGTATCCGTATACTTGACTGTTGCGAAAGACTCTGGGTCTTTGTGTAAACGTTGCTCTTTTTCTCCTGGGGGATATAATCCGCCGTATCCCTGAAAGCATTTTGCATTTTGGTCAATGCGCCAGGCGCCCCATTCAGCACCGAAAAGATGTATCTTTCCGTCGATGGGGGAGAGGTACAGTCTCCCTTTTCCAGAGTTATCCTGATCGAACTCTCCACGGTCACCGGTTGCATCAGCTTGCTTGTGGCTATCGAGTCCGCCTTGTGCGGCACCTACTTTGAATAGGTCGTATGGATAGTAGAACTCTACACGCTCCCAACGGTTGCAGTCGTCGTCCTCATCAAAGACAAACCAGCAGTAATTCCACTTCCCTTTTCGGAAAATCATATTATAAGCCACTTTTTCGTCCGGATAGATAAGTTCGGACATTTGTCGCCAACGTGGGTCGTAAATATATCTGTCAGCCTCCGGAAGTCCGCGCAGGTTTTTAAATTTATGTATCTGATCAGAATAATCGAATCCTTTTCCATAGAAATGGACAGTCATATCAAAATCGAATTCGTTGCCCTGCCCGTTATCATTATCCACATCCCAAGAGATACTTGCCCAAGGAATGCGGCCGCTATACACAACATCTATTTCATCAGACACTTTTCTGAATGTTTCATGGGGAGTGTCCCCGTTACAGGGACGAACGTGTGGAATATCCATTAGGCGGACAGACATTTCAGTCAGGTTATCATTGTCGTGATCGTAGAAGATAAAAGGATTTTCGCAGTTGAAGCGAGTGTCGGCAACTCTGAAACTAGATGAATGCATTTTCAGCAATAGTGTGTTCCCATGATAATCTTGAAAGAAATTAGAATGACCATTATGTTCCCAGCATAAAGGGAGTAGTTGGTTCCAGTCGATGAAACTTTTGATATCATCCTTCTCAATATCTATAACAATAATGAAATCAGAGTCCCAGTCATAGCCGCAACGAGCATCGGCACTGCCGTTATAAATAACCAATTGCATATCGGCTATTCCGTCTTCGTCTGTGTCCACCCAGTCTATGCAGAGGTCTTTCGGACCACCGAAGATGCCATCTTTGTTCAGGTCTATCAGCAGGCAATCATTATCTGTATCACCTTCCAAATCATCGTATCTCATATCTCCGTCGTCATCAATCCACATGACGGGAATGCTGTCGAGGACGAAAGCACGGATGATATCTGGCGTACCGTCTCCCGTGAGATCTTCATAAGTGAGTCCAGCCTTGTCTGCCGTTAATGGAAAACGCCATGGGGTGAGTTGAGTGTGCTCATTCCAGTATTTCTGCTGGGCATATAAATTATATGTCACGGCTGAAAAAAGGATCAACAATATCAAAGGGATATTCTTGTGTTTCATGGCTGAATAAATATCTTGTCAATCATTTCGTTAGTAAGGGTCACTTCCGGAGAGAAATCGGGTGAATTAAGGTAGTTTACCAGACTGTAATACATCTGCCGTGCAACAGGGCTATGAGCCATAATCCGGTCAAAGGCGATAGAAGTAACCATTAGTTTTCCTTTACCTACCTTAGCTTCAAAAATTAGGCCTATCTTTCGATTGTTGTTCCAATCTGGAATAATCTGCACTAAGGGTTTAAATTCATAAGTAGTATGATCAAGCAACATAGGTTTCGAATTACGCACCAAGTCAAACCATTGCCAGTTTGAATGTTCTTCTGTAGGAAAATGTCTGAATAAGGCATGTTTGGGATTACATAAAATACCTAAAGTATTTGGAGGTGTACCAGACCAGACTGCATTCCAGGATATGCTGGAAAAACAAGGGGGCACGTCAGATTTTACTTGGGCAGTATCAGCAAGTAACAATACCGTTCCTCCTTTCTGCAAATAATGTTTGACTCTATTATTCCATTCTCTGGCCAACATTACTTTTTTTTCTGATATTTCTGGTAGCTTGTCTGGGTAAACCCATATAGCCCAGTTATTGGAAAATGAGGTGTTTCTAATTTCCATCTTCAATACCATCTTTGCAGCTTGACAAATTTCGGTCAAGGGAATAGAAATTCTTCCCAAGTCAGTAATGCCACCATTCGGAATATCTAGTTTAAAGGAGCCGTCTTTATAAACATTGCCATTCAGATATTCAAGTTTCCAGTCCACTACTGCTCCTTTTAGTTTTTCTTTCAAAAAATTAGCTACTTGGGCATCTCCTTCAAAAGTTTCATTTTGACTCCACACCAACTTATCAGTACGTAATAAAGGAAGACAAGGACTTTGTATCTGTTTGAATGTTTGGGCATCCACATAAGGCTTAGCATCATAGAAAACATCAACAACTCCGACCGGTGAAGTACCCTGACCAGGGAAGTCATTTAGTTGAAGTAAATGATAGCCTCCGAAACCAGGGGTGCGGAAATAAGATTCAAATTCTTCCTTTTTTTGAAGAACTTGGAACTTACCTGAAGCGATGTGAAAATCATGAGCCTGATCAAGCATTTTTTTATTACGGAGATCTTCTCTAAAAAGTTCATAGTTATAAGGTTTTAAAACCCCTATATATTTAGATATTTGGTTAAAATCAGGATAAGCACACCATTGTCCTATCTCATGAGTCACCATAGGTATTGAGAATTTTTTTACATAATCTATGTAATCATATCTTGTGTTTAATGGCTGCGAGTTAAAACGTCCTTTCAGGCCTTCCTGCCAACGCTGTGGACGAGCACCATAAAAATCGAAAAAATCACTTCCTTCCACTGTAGGATAACCAGATGCAGCCACATAAAGATGACGTGAGTCTTTCTTCCATTCAGTTAGCATTTCTTTTAGAAAATCCACACAACCTTTTCCAACTAATTCATTGCCTTCGCAAAAGAAGGCAAAAGACGGATGATTTCCATATTCCTTAAAAATGCGTTGAGCTTCATCTAAATAGAAAGCGTTGGTTGCCTCATCTTCCCCTACCGTAAAACGCCAGTCCGAGTTTTCGACTTGTAAATACAAGCCCAATTCATCTGCAACTTGAAATGCGGACTCAGGGGGACACCAAGAATGAAAACGAATGCAGTTCAATCCGTAATCTTTATATACCTTCATTACCTTTTTCCACTCTTCATAACCCATCGGAGGATAACCGGTAATGGGGAACTCGCAAGAATTTACAGCACCGCGAATAAATGTAGGAATATCATTTATCGTGAAATGCGTACCTTTTGTTCCAAAGTCACGAATACCAAATTTTATTTTTCGCACATCACTCTTACCGCAACACTTTATCTCATAGTCAATTTCATACAGATTAGGCTCAAATTCATCCCAAGTGTATAGCTTATCTCCCAAATCATAGTAATGTACCAAGTGTATTAAAGAATCCGAACTATTAAAAGTTGTATTTTTCTCCTTTAGATGCAAATCTTGAGAATCATTCAAAAAATGACAATTTATCCGTATATCGCCTTTAACCGGCAGGTTACTATAGTTCACAATCTGCGCCACAATCTTTAGCCTTTTTTCTTTTTGTAAAGGATATATCTGTACATCAGCAATATGTACCTTACTTACAGCCTGGATTTCCATACGTCCAATAATGCCATTCCAGTTAGTCTGTGTTTCAGCACTGATGGCATGTGTATAGGCTATATCATGGATGTTCCCATTATCTACTCTAATGCGAACAGTATTGCAGTCTCCAAACTTTACATAAGAAGTTATATCATACAAATGTGGTGTAGAAAGACTTTCCTCTTTTCCGACAAATTTCCCATTAATCCACACTTGGCTTTCCCAATGTACTCGTTCCAAAAACAGAAAAAGTTGTTGGTCTTTCCAAGATTCAGGAATAAAAATATTTTCTTTCTCATACCAAGCTGCTCCACTATATTCAAACATGCGAGTAAGCCGAAGCGAACTCATATCTTGCGTTTTAAATCCTTTTCCAGCTTGGTCTGTAGACCCCGGCAGAGTTATTTCTTCTGGAAACTTAGATACAAAATTACTTCCTTTTACCGGAATACTAACATTCAAAGGATCCAATTTAAAGTTCCAGATACCAGCTAATGAAATATGATCTTTTGACGTTTCATTCTGTGCGTGTACTGAAAGCAGACAAAAGCAACTTAATATGAGAAAGAAAATATTACGCATAGAGTCAATATTTCAAGTTATTCATTACATTATTCTAGTTCACCAACAAAAGTTACGACAGACTTTGCCGGAACAACAATCTCATTAGTTTTTATTGTCGTTCCCTTTCCTAAATTGGATGTTTCAGAAGTGGTGTAAGGAGTTAAAGTCTGATTCTTCAGTTTCAAATCTTGAAGATTATATTTTCGGTTGACAGAACCGACATTAACTGCTACCAAAACTATCTTTTTGGAAGAACCGTCTTTGTATGCGCTAATCATAACATCTTTACTCTCTTTCTCAGGGTCTGGATTTTCGGTAATAACGGCAACACGTTTCATACCCGGACGGACAAAAAAAGAATAATTACCTAGCATCCACATAAGCTTAGAGTCCCTGGCAAATCCATCTTTTTTGCAATAGTCTGTAACTTGTGAACCATTATTTGTTCCATCATCCAGATATACCAAACCGTCCTTGTAGTCTGCACGGGTAAGAGCTGTCCACCAAGACCAAGAGGAAGCATTTACCAATGTCAAATCATTGTGAATAGTACGTGCAACAAAAAGTGCCGTTTGCATACCCAAATCGCGTTTATTTCCGTTTCCGTTAGGAATTTCGGACTCTCCGGGGCTTTCGAGGATAGAATACTCAGTTTGCCAATATTTTAAGCCGCTGTGCTCTTTTATTTTATCATTCAAGGCTTTACGATGTGAAACTAAATCCTTGACGGGCCAAACAGTCCAATAACTGTGTCCAGTCATTACTCGCTCTACATTGGGCAGAGAAGCAATGCTCAACGGAGATGACGGATTCCAAAAATCATCAATCTGATTATCAAAGTTCTCATTATCTACATTTTTATACAAATATTGAATACTCCCAGCTTCGCCCAATGCTATTTTGGTAGCCAATCCTCTTTTGCTGAGTCTTTCTGATAGCAATTTTACGAACTGAGATATTTCTTCATTGGTGGCGGGAGTCCCTTCCTGGCTGCCTTTACTCCAATCCCATTGTGGCTCATTCACAGGACTTAAATAATCAAATTTAACTCCTTCTTTCTTCTGCAAGTTATCAATGCATTCTACTAAAAAGTCTGCATAATCAGGCATCATACCTGCCTTGATATTCATCCTTTTCTCTTTAATTGAAAAGCCTTTCCCATTTATGGACATATGAACCGGAGCACTTAGGTTAAAAGCCAGAAAACGCTCAACCCCTCTGTCTCGAGCAGCTTTTAAAAACCATCTCTGTCCTTCATATTTATTCCAATTGTAAGTACCATCAGCTGATAAAAAGCATTCAGACCGTCTCCACTCATCCGCAATGTCGCTATCAAGCCCTTGTTCTGTGCTTCCCGCACCAATGTAAAATCTCCACATGGACAAGCCGATGCCTTTTGGATTTCCATTTTCATCGACTTCCTGGCTAAACAGCCAATCGGCAATTTGATTTCTTTTCTCTTCCGGCCAATATTTTCCTACCATCTGACAGCGCCAAGCATCTGATGCCCCAAAGCCGTCAATCGTCTGCATTTCCTGATTCAAGTCTACTGAAATATTTCTCACTTTATTGTAAACAGGCGGTTCTGGAATCTCCAATTTGGAACTACATGCCGTAACTGAAAATAGTGTACAGATACCTAATATCTGCAAATATTTGCTATTTCTCATTTCTATAAAATTTAAGTTTGATCTCTTATGTTTATTAGTAATTAGGATTCTGTGTTACAGTACCAAAACTACGATCTATTTCCGATTGAGGAATGGGCCATACCAAATGTTTATTGATATCGAAGTTGATACCTTTGTTCTGTAGCTCTTTAAGGTTGCTCGTTTCATACTGATCCGTTGATTCATACATATTGTAACGAACAAAACTTCCATTCGGACCGAACAAACCAGCTATAACGGGTTGATTAGTGACCGGATCTATCTGTCTCCTAATATCAAACAGACGCAATCCTTCAAATGCCAATTCCATTCTGCGCTCTTTCCAAATAGCATAAAGTATTTCGTTACCGGTTACAGTTCCTTTTTTCGGAGAAAGTTTTACTCGAGCACGAATGATGTCTACATCATCCATTGCTTCATCAAACATACCCAAGTGAAAAGCTGCTTCTGCACGCGTCAGATACATTTCTGCCAAACGGATAATTGGAGTATTCAAAGGAGCGTTATATCTTTTATCTTCCAATGTTCTACGAGTAGCAATGGGAATATAATACTTACGAATTACACGCCCAGACTTATTTTGTGCTAAGTCAAATACATAAGTAGGGTTTAAATCCTCATCACCATATACAGCGTCACCACAAACCGTTATTGTACTGCGCCTTCTTATCTCATCTTCTTCCGAAAGATAACAATTTTCCAAATCGCTGGTGGGTACTCCCCATCCCCAACCATCCATAATGTCATTGGGGTCTTTACTGGGGAAATTTTCCAAACTTTCACCACGTCCTCCACAAAGTGTAGAAAGGGGATTGCCCAAAATTTTACCCACTTCAGAGCTTGTCTGAACTTCAATAAGCGATTCTATGCCATTGTGATTATTGACGTTCCAAATATCTAGAAAATCAGGTTCGAGTTTACAGCCACTATTCATGATTGTGGTATCTGCATAATGATAAGCTTCTTCCCATTTTCCTTGATATAATGAAACTCTTGCTAATAATGCAGTACAAGTCCATACAGTAGCCCTACCTTTTCCTTCACTTCCATACGTAGTATTTACCATGTGAACGGCTGACTTAAGATCATTCTCTATTTGCTGATATATTTCTTCTTTACTAGAACGCCCTAGATTCATATCATTGGATGAAAGCATTTTAAGTACCAATGGTACACCCCCAAAATTGCCTACAAGATCCAAGTAATTATATGCGCGACAAAATAGAGCTTCACCGACATAGGACTTTTTTTTGTCTTCAGAAATAGGAGCTTCGGGAATAGAGTTTATGGCAATATTACATGCCATAATATTCTTATATCTCTCCTTGAATAAATCTGTAAGATATCCCATTCTATTGGGAGTGATCAAGTATTCCGAAGCTGGACTGAATCCATCAGCAGATTGTCCGGTATTTCCCATCCAAGCATCATCGGTAGCCGTTTCATTCGTTATTCTGGTATGAGCTATCGGCTGCCAGTCATTATTTAGCAATGCACGCTTATACAAGTCAATGACAAAGTCACGACATTCTGTATCTGTCTTAAAATAGTTATCCAAATCTTGAACACCTCTTTTTTCGTGTTCAATAAAATCTTCACAAGACATAAATCCCAATGAAGCCACTATTATGAAAGCAAATATATTCTTTTTCATGATTTACAATCTATTAAAATGTTACATTTACACCTACTGAGTATATACGTTGTACTGGATAAGTCCATCCGCCAAATCCAAAACTCAACACACTACCTGAAACTTCGGGCTCAACGCCGTTATAGCCAGTTAAGGTAAACAAGTTTTGTCCTGCTATATATAATCTCAGTTTATTGACGCCAGGGATTTTCTTAAAAGTATACCCCAATTGTAAATTCTTTAGTCTTAAGTAAGAACCATCCTCTATGTAGAAAGATGAGAATTTGGTAAAGTTCTCATTATGATCTTGAGTAGATAAGCGAGGAACATAGTTAGAAGTTCCTTCACCGTGCCAAGCCATATCAAGTAAACCGCTCACCTTATTCACTTTTCCACCACTGCCGGCAGCATTGTACAATTCTTGAATATTCTGATTGACAAGATCATTACCGATACTGGCATAGAAGTTTGCCACTAAGTCAAAGTTCTTATAACCTAAGTTTAGATTAAGTCCCATCGTCATATCAGCCCATGGAGAACCAATCTTTGTACGGTCATCTGCATTCAATTGTCCGTCTCCGTTTATATCCTTAAATCGAATATCGCCAACTTGTGCGTTAGGTTGTAAGAACTGTCCTTTGTTATTAGTATGACGATTCACTTCAGTCTGATTCTGGAAGATACCGTCAGCCACATATCCATAGAAGAAAGCAGGCTCTTCACCTTCTATTGTCTTTGTCTTTTCACCATTTCCATACAATGGGTCTTTATCGCCTGTCAACTCTGTCATATTGACGTTGAAAGTAGTCAAGTTTAAAGTAGTTCCAAAGGTAAAATCTCCCCAACGGTCATTGTAGCTGATTGCCATTTCAAAACCTTTGGTACGCATAGAACCTACATTTGTCCAAATCTTGGCATCACCCGGGTAGCCGGAATAACTGGGATAAGCTTTCTGAAAAAGCATATCTTTAGTATTCTTTATATAATACTCAAAAGATCCCGTTAAACGATTATCAAATAATCCATAATCAATACCAAAGTTATAATCTTCTACAGTTTCCCATTTCACATCCTCATTTTTAACCAAACTGGGGTAAACAGTATTCACCACATTATCGCCCAATACATAGTAACCTTGTCCTAATTGAGACATATAAACTCCTGAAGGTAGATTCTGATTACCTACACGCCCCCAACCTATTCTAAGTTTAAGGCTGTTAAGTACAGATTTTATACTTTCCATAAACGGCTCATTAGACATACGCCAAGCTATAGAAGCTGAAGGGAAAGAAGCCCATTTATTCTTGGACAGGAATTTGGAAGAACCATCCACGCGATAAGTAGCTGTAAGATAATACTTATCATTATAATTGTAAGTTAGTCTACCTAAATAAGACAAAATAGAAGTGGTAGAAGAATTACCTCCGGTCTGTGGATTGACGGTACCAGCATCCAATTCATGTAAATTATCTGAGTTGTTGGGCATTTTTTCATAGCTTCCCCACAAAGTAGTACTATTCCATTCTTCCAAGGTGTTACCTACCATAAAAGAAAAATTATGCTTATTTGCAAAAGTTTTTAGGTATGTCAATGTATTCTGCAAACTCCAATTACGATAAGTGGGTTTGTTACGCGTGAACTTGTTGTTCGTCTGAAATTCATGAGCTGCATCAATAACAAAATCCGGTGCAAACGTATTGGAAATTCGAGTATCTAAGTCTATAGAGAATTGAGATCTAAATATCAAATCTCTTATCGGCTTAATTTCAAGATAGGCAGAAGATGACAAAGCATAAGAATTATTACTTTGATTCCATCTGTGAACATAACCAACTGGATTCCAAATTTGAGAAGGAGAACGGGAATATACACTATATTCATTTTCAGTACCATTTAATTCATCCTCTGGTTTAAAAATGGGGGTAATAGGATCCACTCTGTCAAAGTCCGACCAATTAGTAGGATTCCCCCATGATTCATAACGCGGATTTAATGAGAATCCAGCTGAAAAATACTTATTAAATTTATAATCATTGGTAAAACGAGCTGTAAATCGCTTATATCCTCCCTTCTGGTAGAAAGAATCTTGCTGAAAATAATTTAAACTAACCGAATACTTATTCTTCTCCGTTCCACCCTGTACACCCAAACTTGCATTCAATTGAGGGGTAAACTGACGAATACCCGCATCCCACCAATTTGTTGTTTTACCTGCAAAAGAAGCGGGATTTTCAAATTCCTCCGGATAGCCGGCCTGGCGGGCGGCTGTATTCAATATTTCAGCATACTCCACAGCATCTGCCATATTATAAGGATTTTTCATTTCCTGTACGCCATAATGCATATCGAGATAGAATGAAGGTTTGCCTTCCACTCCCTTACGAGTAGTAACCATAATAACTCCATTTGAGGCACGACTACCATAAATGGCACTGGCAGAAGCATCTTTCAAGACTTCAATGCTCTCAATCTCATTAGGATTAAGGAAATTGATTCCTTCGCCCATAGGAACCCCATCAACCACATACAATGGGTCAGTGGACAAGTTGATGGTAGAGAAACCTCTAATCAAAACCTTTGGCTGACCACCTGGATTCCCTGCTCCTACAATTGTTACACCAGCCACCTTTCCTTGAAGACTTTCGGTAGCATTGCTTACATTCATTGATCTCACTTCTTTTCCTTTCACAGAAGAGATGGAACTTGTTAAATCACTTTTTTTCTGTACGCCATAGCCTACTACCACCACTTCTTGAAGCAACTCTGAATCTTCTACCAAAGTTACATTAATGACAGTTCTATTCCCTACCTTTTCTACAATGGTTTTGTAAGAGATAAAAGAGAATGACAGTTTGGAATCTATTCCAGCTACTGTTATACTGTATTGTCCATTCACATCAGATATACTACCATTGGTAGTTCCTTCTTCTTGGATATTAACACCTATCAGAGGCTCATTTTTGTCGTCAACAATAGTTCCTCGAACCTTTATCTGCGCATTAGCTGTAAGGCAGAAGAAGAAAACAACAAGAGAAAATATAATATTTCTTTTCATGACTATATACATGATTTAATGATTATTCTTTCAATAATTTAGCACGCGCAATCTCAGTATCAATAATGAATTTATAACTTCCCTTTTGATTTACCTTCAAGTAAGGTTGGCTTGAACCCATATAATCAATAATACCATTTTCAAGTAAGCGCCAATATTTACTCCAGCCCGGATAGGTAATGGTTACATTAAGCTGGGTTTCGTTCAATATAAGAGTCCGTCCAAGTATATATGGATTTTCCGCGTCCGGTGTGAGTAGACAGTTTTTATTAGAGGGATCCCATCCGGCACCTTCAAATCCGTAACCACACATCGTGATATCAGGAGAATCGTGCACAGCTGAAGAAGGTATATAAGGAGTCACAGTATATGTTTGCTCTTTGGTATTTGCCACAATCTCATAGTATCCCTTTGTTGGTAGCACTATTGGTGCGGCAGAAGGACTATTTAGCAATTTACCGTTCTCTTCTGATACGCCAAAGCAGTGAGGTTCAAAAGCGCTCTCCTGTCCCAAAAAGTAGATTTCCTTATTATCACAATCCGCATAATATTTGAAAGTAAATATACCATTTGATTTTTTATGATAAAGCATCGGTACTCCACAAACATCGGCTGTTAAATCAGTTCCCTTAGGAACATCGGCCAGGAACAAAGTAACCATTTCACTGGAAACAATATATTTAATTTTCTGTGTTTTCCTGTTAGCTTCTACAAAGTTATCAATTGCTGTTATTTTTAGTTCATACTCTTCCGGTTTGGATGGTAAAGAATAAGTTTTGTTGAAAGAGTACTCTTTCTCGCCGTTTAATTTGATTCTTTCCATGATACCCAATATCGGTTCTTCCACATATACTGAATCTAAGCCTGAATCATCAGTGACTTTAAAGGAAAGTGACAATTCCATCTTGCTTTCCAATAGCTGTACTGTTCCGTCTTGTGGTGATACATTTGAAAAATTAGGAGCATTAAAGTCTCCATCCAAATGTAATGTAAGCTCTTTGGTCACAACATTTCCAGAAACATCCTCCAGTGCAAGATTTACTTTATATACATCTTCATTTTTCGTATCCTTTGGTGCCAGAAACTCATAAGCCAACTCATATTCTGTAACTAAAGTATCTGTCGGGAATACAATTTCCTTATCCAGATAAAATTCTGGAATCACAATTTTCAAAGACTTAAGGCCTAAATCATCTTTTAAATCAGCCTTAATCACAAACTTTCTGTTGGGATTAGAATACAATTCATCACGCAACACTTTTATTTCCGGGGCATCAGATGTAGGATAGGAGATACCCTCATCGTCCGAACATCCCATAAAGCAAAGCAGCATTAATAATGCTGATAATCTAAATAAACTCTTCATAATATTAATATTGTTGTTAACTAATAGTTTATTTCTAAGTGAATTACTGTACAGGGAAATGTGTCGATTCTGGCACATCCCCGTACAATAAGAGTAATCACATCCTGAACACTTGTTTATTCACATCAAGTCTTTTCACCTTTTCATAATATTCTTCTGCTAATTCTTCCTCTCCTATACCACTATATCCTAATGCCATAACATAATAGCAATGAACCTTGTTACGTACATTCAGGTCATCCTCCCAGATCGCAAGCTCTGGTAAGGATACTGCGAAATAATCGATTTTGCATTCATCGAAGAGATGCTTCTTGCCGTGGTCTATCAGCTTGTTGAAGCGGCTACGTGCTTTGCTCTCTTCTCCTAATCCCCTCCAGGCAAGTCCTTGATAGAAAATCTTGTCAGGTTGTTGGTCATTGTAATAGAATGCCTGTTGAGGCTCGCTGGAACCTTGTGTTGCTTTCATTAAGTATTTAATGGATTCGGCTTCGTTGCCCAGCTTTTGGTAGGCTATTCCTTTATAGTAGTCTACCTCATTCTCTTCGGCGTTGATCAGTTTACCCTCACCTAAATTATGCGGATAATGATCTGTCTCTTTTAAAAGACTGATGGCTTCAAGATATCGCTTTTCCTTAATAGCTTTTTTGGCAAGTTCTACCCGACAGAGAATATATTGCCCTGTAACTTTACCTTCGCCACCTTCCCACGGATGGAATTTCCGTGCGGCTATCAGTTCTCTTGCCTTTTCATAGTTGCCTAATTGATTATAGAGGGTTATTCGTTCTATGCATAAGTCATCCCGCTGTGCCACCAGTTCCAAATGTGCCTCTAGAAAGGTCAGGCGTTCTGCATGGGCTCGTCCCATTTTCTTATATAGTTGATCCAGCTCCATAAAGATGCGTGAGTCCGTTTGGTCCAGTTCAAATGCTTTCTCCAACAATCGGCATGCTTCTTCTTTCCTGCCTTTTTTGTTGTAATAAGCCAATGAAAGGTTGCGCAGAGCCGTAGGGAACTGATTATTTATCTCTACTGATTTCTCCCAGCATACAGTAGCTTCTTCATAACGGCGGTGTGCATACCAGAAGTTCCCCAGATAATAAGGAGCCTTGAAATCCTCTGGATTCATCTTCATAGCATCTGTCAGTACATTGACTTCATCGATTCTGTTTGGAAAACACTTGTCAGGAGATAGGCTTTGTGCCTTCTTATACCATTTCTGGGCTGTTTCTTTATCTCCTGCCATTGATGCAAAGTATCCTAACATATAAGCAGCTATTGGATAAATATTGGTTTGTTCGTCTATATAAGTATGCATAATCCGGGAAGCTTCTTCATACATTCCTGCGGATGAAAAATCAAATGCATATTCAATATAGTTGTGTACACTACCGTTGAGGATACTTAGCATTTCCTGCAATTCTACCGGATTGCTTTCAATGAAATATTTTTCAAATCGGCATCCCAAATTAAACTTGTCGATAATCAATGATTCCTCAATAAATTTCAAGGCTTCTTCAGTCTTTCCTGAATGTCTCAGGATAGAAGCTTTTAACTGGCGTGCTTTATGATTATGCCAGTTGTGGATGAGAGCCAGATCTATATGTTCCAAAGCGGCAGTCCAATTCTCTCTGATACAATCTATCTGTGCCACACCGAAGTAGCCTGCATCTCTCCAAGCCGCATTCCATGTGGCTTTATAATAGGCACTATATGCATCATCATACTTACCCTGCATCTTCAGGCTCCACCCCAGATTATAATAGGGTTCTCCATCATAAGGATTAGGATTACGCTCTGTTAATGTTTTTATGGCTGTACGGAAATACTGTTCAGCTTCTTCAAATTTACCTCGGCGCATATTCAGCAACCCTACGGCATTATTGCAACGTATATCACCCGGTTCTCTTTCCAATGCTTCCATGTAGTAAGCCATTGGGGCATAGGTCGCATGCCGATATTGCTCCAGATGTAACCCAGTCAGGAATAATTGCTCTATGGAAGCTATCTCCTTGGGTTGTTTGGCTGCCTTAGCAGCATCCGGAGTTGGTTTTATTTCAGGCTTATCAGCTTTATATTTCAAAAGTAGTTTGCCATTGTTATCATACAAGGATAAAATAAGGTTTTCGGGTAACTCTTTTGTTATATTTATCTGACTTTTAAAGATATTTTCTGGCGAAAGTGTGGTTATTTTGTCAAATAACACCTTTCCTGTTATATCTTTTAATTCTATTTTGATGTTTTCTTGCTTACCGGTTGCATATACAATGATGTGTGCGGTGTTATCTGCAACATCCAGATTCAAAATGAAATCTTTGGTCGCATTCTTTACATATCCCACTTCACTATATGGCAGGAAGTATTGCTTCCATGACTTTTCCTCATAAGGTTGTAACCATGTGAAGTCAGGCTGGTTATCTGTATAAACACCTGTCATCAATTCGATGTAAGGACCATCTTCATCGGTAAGGTTTCTGTCCCATGCAATACCAAAATCACCATTTCCCCAAGTCCATTGTTTCTTTCCCGGTGAGAGGTGATGATCGGCTACATGTAATAATCCTGCCTGTATATGTTCTTCATATCCGCCTACAAAGTCATAGCGTGATTTAATGGCCATGTATGAAGTGGGGACAGGGATATTCTTATATTTGGAAATATCGACACCTTCCGAATAGTCCTGTTTGTAATATATGCCTGTAGCTATAGGAAAATTGGATACATCTCTTTTCCCATGATCGAAAACAGCATGTACATCGGGTGGAAAAACCGAGTGATAGTGGTCGTTCACAACAACGGCAGGGTTCGCCCACCAAAGGAAAGTTTGGGGGAACGGAGTTCGGTTATAAACCTTCACATTAATTTCCAGATAAGCTTTGTCCGGATGAAGTGTGAATCCCTGCATCCCTTTCGTATTGAACATACGCTCTACTTCATTGCACCAGACCGTTTTACTACCGTCTGCATTTTCTTCAATCATACAGTCGGTAGGTAAGTATGTACTTGGACGATGATGCTGAGGCCAGTTGAATTCAATTCCGCCTGATATCCAAGGACCGGTCAAACCTACTAAGGCTGGTTTAATGACTTGGTTGTAGTAGACAAAGTGACGTTGCTTCACTTTGTCATAAGCCATTTGTACTCGCCCTCCCAATTCCGGCAAGATCATAATTTTAAGGTATTCGTTTTCGAGGAAGTAGGCCTGATAGTCTTTTTCTTTTTTCTCGTCGCATATCTTTTCTACGACAGGATAAGGGTAAACTACTCCTGAACTTCCTTGATAAACACGCTTTTCCAGAAAGATGGGATTTTTTTCTTCCTCTCCGATTTCATAAGTCGGAAGTTTGATTGTTTCTTTCCAAACTTTCACAATTCCTTTTTCTGAGAGGGTCGGTTTAATTAAATATTCTGTAATTTTCTCCATAAGGTATTTATTGTTTTTTTAGACAATAAGGGTAAGTTAAGCGATGATTTCTTGTCATCGTTTAAGTAAGATGTAATTCAATAAATGATATGTTGTTTTTAACTAGTTAATTCTTTCTCAATGCTTTCCAGTGATTTCCCTTTTGTTTCGGGTAATTTGATTTTGATGAATACAAATCCGAGAATACAGATGATTCCGTACAACCAGAAAGTACCATAGGCACCTAATCCGGAATTTAATAAAGGGAATGTATATGTCAGTACAAAACAAGCTGCCCAAAGAGAGAAGGTGGATACTGCCATTGCCATACCACGGATACGGTTTGGGAAGATCTCAGATAATACGACCCATGTAACGGGAGCAAGTGTCATTGCATAGCATGCTATAGCTAATACAACCATAATTAGTACGGCCATTCCGGTTATATTGAGGTAGTAACATATGCCCATGATGATATAAATGATGGCAAGCCCTGAAGCTCCGAATAACATAAGGGAGCGTCTTCCCAACTTATCTACAGTGTACATACCTACAAAAGTGAATATTACGTTCGTCACTCCTGTTACTACAATATTGAATAGGATATCAGAAACACCGTAACCTGCAGCTGCAAAGATTTCCTGGGCATAATTAAACACTACGTTTAGTCCGCACCACTGCTGGAAGGCTGCAATAACGATGCCTATTAATAATATTCCCGGTATCTTGCCTTGAAAAAGCAGGCGGATATTTAACTTCTCTTTGGTGACATTTATAACTGTTTTAATGCTTTCAATTTCTTTTTTGGCATATTCTTTTCCACCTATGTGGCTCAAGATATTTTCAGCTTTACCGTATTGTAATTTTGTAGCCAGCCAACGGGGACTTTCGGGAATGAAGAATATAAGGATAAAAAAGAGTCCCGAAGGTACTACTTCTGCCCAGAACATCCAACGCCATCCCATTTGCCCATTCCATGTTTCCAGAATGTTTTCGCCGGGAACTACCGGGTCGGCGATCAACCAGTTGACGAACTGGGCTGCCAGAATACCTAATACGATTGTCAATTGATTGATCGATACGAACTTCCCTCGTACATGGCTGGGTGATACCTCGGCTATATACATGGGAGATAAGTTGGAAGCAATGCCGATGCCAATACCACCGAATATGCGGTAAAAGATAAACCAATTGAGGTCATTGACAGCTCCTGTACCTATTGCAGAAACGGTAAAAGTGATAGCTGCTATTATCATCAAAGGTTTACGCCCATATTTATCAGATAAGCTACCTGCAATTGTTACCCCTATTAAACAGCCGAGAATGGCACTGCCCATGACCCATCCCTGCATACCGGGAGAATTCTCAATTGCAAAGAAGATTTCATAGAATGGTTTGGCACCTCCAATGACTACCCAATCGTATCCGAAGAGTAGCCCTCCCATGGCAGATACCAGCGAAATAAGTAATAGGTAAAAATTGTTGCTAAATGGTTTTGTTTTCATGATATACGATTTATTGTATGGCAAATGTATGCCATTAAACTTAATAAAAAAATGCAGATTGTTATCAATTTAATGTATAATCTTATTATATTTATGGCTGTAAATGCTTGAATGTATTGCTTGAATAAGCATTCATGTAAAATACTATGATATATATGTAAAATACTACCAAAATCAGATACTATGGAAAAGGTTGCAGAAGGTTTTAAAGGAGAGAAGGCTATCGTTACACCTTATAATATACGTAACCTTCAACGAGAGAATAATATTACAAAACAATTATTCGTCAGTCATATCGGATATTATCCTCATGCAGAAAATCATTTCAGGGAAAGGGAAAAGGGGACTAATGAGAATGTCTTTATATATTGTGAGAGTGGTTGCGGTTGGATTAGCTATAAAGGTGAAAAGTACATCTTGACTAAAAATCAGGCTTTTATATTACCAGCTAATGAGCAACATGCATATGGAGCGGACGAAGTGAATCCCTGGAGTATCTATTGGCTACATTTCTGTGGCGAGGGTGTGGCTATGTTCTCCTCTATAATAGGTAAGACTATATCTTTGGAGGAGTCGGATAAGAGCCGTTATGATGATCGCTTTCAACTATTTGAAGAAATGTATCAGAATCTGGAAATGGGGTATAGTCCTGAAAACCTGGAATATGTTAGCTTTTGCCTGATGCATTTTCTGGCTTCTTTGAAGTATATTAATCAGTTCAGAGAAATAAAGAAGGTGAGAGAAACGGATTTTATACAGAAGAGCATCTCCTTTATGAAGGAGAATATGGAGAATAAGATTACGCTGGAGGATATAGCTCAGCATGTGGGCTATTCCGCATCTCATTTCAGTGCATTGTTTTCGGAGAGAACTTCTTATGCTCCAATGGAATATTATAACCAATTAAAAATTCAACGTGCTTGTTCGTTCTTGCAATTCTCCGATCTAAAGATCAAAGAGATTGCTTTCCGTTTAGGTTATTACGATCAATTCCATTTCTCGAAAGCTTTTAATAAAGAGATGGAAATTACTCCCAAAGAATATAGGAGGAGATATAAATAACTTCAGATATAATGTAAATGCCCCCTAAAAGTTTACTACAGACTTTTAGGGGGGCATTTTGTAATAAAGAGAAATTAGTTTTGCTAAGTTTTAGCTTTTGGGAGAGCTTAACCTCTTTCTATATACAATCACCATTATCATAATACCTATCACCATTAGGGCCAGTGCTGCATAGGCAACACCTTCTGTTACATGCAAGCTCTTCGGATCAAAGCGCATTTCAATGGTGTGTTTTCCAGCAGGTACATACATGGAGCGCAGGATATAGTCTGCACGGGCAATGTCGGCAGGTTCTCCGTCGATGGTAGCTATCCAGCCGTCCGGATAATAGATTTCGGAGAATACGACTACACCATCCTTTGAATTATTTGTTTCATAAACCAGACGGTTTGGCTCGTAACTCGTCAGGCATACGCTGGAAAGGCTGTCTTTATGAACGGTGGTAACACCTTTCAGAATATCTTTGAAGCGTGTATCTACTACGGCAGTTTCCGTTGGAAGTATAGTATTCAATGCATCCATTTCCTGATTTGCATTATCCACATATTCCACTTTATTTACGAACCATGCATTGCCGTAAGCATACGGGTTTTCGATAGGCACTGTCTGTCCTTGTCCGGCAGGAAAGATGAAATACTTCGTATTCAGCATGTTCAGGATGCGGAATTTGGAAGCATCCACGCTGTCCATTTCTCCGCCTGCGGTGGCAATAACCCGATAGATGGCTTGCATTTCAGGAGAAATGTGCCGTTCGATCATCTCCTGATAACGACGCAACTTGGCAGCATGATATCCGCCCACACTCTTGTGCCAGTAGGAAGTATTATTCTCGTTGAATGCATCTCCGGAGAAATTCAGTACACGGTAGTTCGGATCAGTGTCCTGCAGGATGATTTCGTCAGCTTTCGTTTTTTTGAAAGTATCAACTTGGGTAGAACGTGGAACGAATTGATCATCGTGCAGATAGCGCTTGTTGACTCCCCACATATCGATCACGCAAAGAATGGCAATGCCTGCAATAATATAGGGTCTCTTTAATTTTCCACTATAGTAAAGCCACAACAGTGCACAACCAATTACGATAATAATAAAGCTACGCAGTGCATCGGCACTAACCATTGCAGCACGCATTTCCGCCATATTAGAGAGGATGCCGGACAACTCGTTTGCAGGAATCATTTGCTGATTGACCGCATTCTGTAGCATTTGTGCTTCCTTTGCAGGGATGAAAGTCGAACTGAAAGCTCCGGGAATAATGGCTAATATCAAGGCTACGCCGGCAGTAAGTGCCAAGCTGACACCTATAAACTTCATCTTCTTCTTGAGTATCTCCGGTTCATCCAGAATCTTTTTCAGCGCAAAGATAGCTAGTAGTGGAATAGTAAATTCTGCGATAACGAGAATGGACGATACGGCACGGAACTTACTATACATAGGTATATAGTCTATGAAGAAATCAGTTAGTGGCATGAAGTTCTTGCCCCATGAAAGAACAATGGAGAAGAATGTAGCTCCGACTAATGCCCATTTCAATGGACCTCTAACTATAAAACAACCCAGGATGAAAAGGAAGAGTACAAAAGCACCTACATATACAGGACCTGAGGTCATCGGCTGGTCACCAAAGTATTGGGGTAATTGCTGGTATAGTCCGGAATAGGTTGGATTGGCTTTTTCCATGGCTGTCTCATTCAAGATGAGAGGCACGGAAGCACCACCTTTAAAGTTAGGCACTAACAAGGTCCAGGTTTCACCGATACCATAGCTCCATTGGGTGATGTAGTCACGGTCCAGCCCACTACTGGTTTGTTTGGCTGCATCGCCGGTTTCTACAAGCTCGCTTTTACCACGCATGGTTTCTTTGCTGTACTGGTAAGTGTGATACAGGTTCGACAGATTGACGGATACACCAATCAATGCAGCTACTACAAGCACACCACTGGCCTTAAAGAATTGTGGAAAGGTTTTATTACGCCATGCATCTTCAAAGTAGGCTCCTGCAATGAAGAGGATGACGAACAGGAAATAATAACTCATTTGTACATGGTTCGACAGAATTTGCAGGGCAATGAACAATGCTGTAACGATACCTCCTGCCAGATATTTACCCCGGTATGCCAGTACGATACCTGCTATCGTGGGTGGTATGTACGCCAGTGTGATAAACTTCCAGATATGTCCGGCAGATATCAGAATGAAGAAGTAGGACGAGAATGCCCACATTAATCCGCCTAACCCTGCCAGCCATGTAGGTATACCGAATGCACGCAGCAGGATGAAGAAGCCCAGCATCAGAATAAACGTCAGGTTGACATATGTGGGTAAAAATAGTCGGTACACTTTCTGCACCCATGTCAGCGGTTGAGTTGAATCGTAGCTGGGGGCTATCTGGTAAGTCGGCATACCACCGAATAAGGAGTTAGTCCAGCGCGTATACTCACCGGTTTCCTGACGATACAAGCTTGCTTCTTGTCCGGCACCTGCACCGGCAGCCGTGTCATGTTGGAAAAGAATGCGGTCTTCTATATCCGCCGGAAAGAAGTAGGCGAACGAAAGTACTGCAAACGTAAGAATGACCAGGAGGTCAGGGAGGAGCTTTTTCATAAAAACGGGGTTTTTATGAAATTGACAATTGACAATTGACAATTAAGCTGCGCTGTCATTCTGCATAGCCATTGTCAATTGTCAATTGTCAATTTCGTTATTTTAATAGCGATAGTGTTCGGCTTTATACGGTCCGTCTACAGTTACACCGATATAGGCAGCTTGCTCGGGAGTCAGCTTCGTCAGCTTCACACCGATTTTTTCAAGGTGCAGACGTGCTACTTCTTCATCAAGATGTTTAGGCAAACGGTAAACACCGGTTTCATATTTCTTGTTGAACAACTCGATCTGAGCTAATGTCTGGTTGGTGAATGAGTTACTCATAACGAATGACGGATGACCGGTAGCACAACCCAGGTTCACCAGACGACCATCGGCTAATAGAATAATGCTGTGTCCGTCGGGGAAATAGTAGCGGTCTACCTGCGGCTTGATGTTAACACATTTGATACCGGGATAATGTTTAAGAGCATCCACCTGGATTTCATTGTCGAAGTGACCAATGTTGCAGACAATTGCCTGGTCCTTCATCTGCTCCATGTGATCAATGCGGATGATGTCGATATTGCCTGTTGTAGTAACAAAGATATTACCTTGTGTACAAGCCTCTTCCATAGTTACTACCTCGAAGCCTTCCATTGCAGCTTGCAGGGCGCAGATCGGGTCTACTTCCGTAACCAGTACACGGGCACCGTATGAACGCATGGAATGTGAACATCCCTTACCTACATCGCCATAACCGCAAACCACTACTACTTTACCGGCAATCATTACGTCCGTAGCACGTTTGATACCATCGGCCAGAGATTCACGGCAACCATAAAGATTATCGAATTTAGACTTCGTTACTGAGTCGTTCACATTGAATGCCGGGAACAGCAATTTCCCTTCTTCCTGCATTTGATACAAACGGTGTACACCTGTCGTAGTTTCTTCTGAAACGCCACGCATTTCGACGGCTACGCGATGCCAACGGGTAGGATCTGCAGCCAATACACATTTCAGGATAGCATTCAGTTCTATTTCATCTTCCGCATGAACTTCTTTATCCAGAATAGAGGCAGTGCTTTCCGCTTCGTACCCTACGTGTATCATCATGGTAGCGTCACCGCCATCGTCAACGATTACCGTAGGACCTTTGCCGCCGGGGAAGTTCAACGCCTGAAGCGTACACCACCAGTAATCAGCCAGTGTTTCACCTTTCCAGGCAAATACGGGAACGCCACTTGCAGCGATAGCAGCAGCAGCATGGTCTTGAGTCGAATATATGTTACATGAGCACCAGCGTACTTCGGCGCCCAGTGCCACGAGGGTTTCAATCAGTACCGCCGTCTGGATGGTCATATGCAGGGAACCCATTATACGAGCACCTTTCAACGGTTTTGTTTCTCCATACTTTTCGCGAAGAGCCATAAGGCCGGGCATTTCTTGTTCTGCCAGATCGATTTCCTTGCGACCGAAGTCGGCAAGCGTAATGTCTGCCACCTTGTAGGGCAGAGTAGAGAATAATTCTTTAGACATATTAATCAATGATTTAAAATAAAAAGTGATGCAAAGATAGAACATTCTGATTAGTAGGGCAAAAGCTATTGGTTTTTTTTAAATAAAAGCTCGCAATATATGTTGATATAATTGAAAAGAATAGTATATTTGTTGCCCGAATGTAATACTCAACAACATATCGGCCTTGAAATGAAGGACTATAAAGATAAAACAAAAGAAGAACTACTGGAGATTATCCGGAAATTAGAGGAGCAATTGGAAAATCGTACTCTTCCGGATTCTTCATGCCAGGATGAAGACTTGGAGCGCTTCCGTAAGCAATACGGTAAAGAAATTCTGGACGCTATCCCGGATATGTTGACTGTTTTTGATTATAATCTGGATTATATAGAACTACTGTCCTCTCCTGATACCAATCATGTAGAGGGATTATCCGGTGAGGATAAGTCACATCCTAATCTGAAAGATATAGTACCGGAATCAGAATACCGCAAAATCCGGGCGAATATGGAGAAAGTGATGCGTACCGGTTGTCCCAGCATAGGAGAACATTCATTGTGGTTTGAAGGAGAGATGCATCATTATGAAAATCTGGTATGTCCTTTGGGAGATAAATATTTATTATGTATGTGTCGGGATGTGACGAGCCGGGTGAATGCGCTACGTGAACTGGCTGCTGCCCGTGTAAAGGCAGAAGAGTCCGATCGATTAAAATCTGCGTTCCTTTCAAATATGAGTCATGAAATCCGTACTCCATTGAATGCGATTGTTGGATTCTCAAGGTTGGTTATCGATTCGGGGCACGAAGGAGACAAGGAGGATTATTGCAATATTATCGAGAAAAATTCGGAATTGTTGTTGTGTTTGTTTAATGATATTCTGGACTTGTCTGAAATGGAATCAGGGACTTTGGAATTTGTTCGTGAGAAGGTGAACCTTTATCATGCTTGCCTTGAAGAATATGACAGGCATCGGTTGAAAGTAAATAAAGGCGTGATTTTGATACTGGACGATGTGGATGAGGAGTTGTGTGTGATGGGAGATCGAATGCGCATTATGCAGGTATTGATGAATCTGTTGAGTAATGCTGCTAAATTTACTCCTACCGGAGAAATACATTTTGGTTATCAGTTACGCGGCAATATTGTACAGTTCTACGTAAAAGATACGGGTATTGGTATTCCTGCCAACCGGGTGGCGAAGATTTTCGAACGCTTCGGCAAGATTAATAACTTTGCACAAGGCACCGGGCTGGGGCTGACTGTTTCCCGTATGTTGGTGGAACGGATGGGTGGACGCATTTGGGTACGTTCCGGTGAAGGAATAGGAACGACATTCTTTTTTACACTACCATTGGGATAATTAAAAACTACGAAATTAAGTATAAGAAAATAGGCTGCAACATAATCGTGCAGCCTATTTTCTTATATTTAGTTCTTTAGATTATCTCGATTCCTTGTTCCTTGCAAAGTTGTAATCCTACATCTTTCAATTTGAACTTCTGTATCTTACCACTTCCCGTCATTGGGAATTCCTCAATGAAGAATACATATTTAGGTATTTTATAACGTGAAATCTTGCCTGCACAGAAGTCGCGTACATCCGATTCGTGTATATCTGCCCCTTCCTTCAGGATGATGAAAGCGCCTACTTCTTCACCATATTTTTTTGATGGAATTCCGGCAACTTGTACGTCCTTCACGCCTTCCAGCTTATAGAGGAATTCTTCTATCTCACGCGGGTAGATATTTTCACCACCACGGATAATCATATCTTTGATGCGTCCGGTGATGCGGTAATTGCCGTTTTCATCTTTCACGCCAAGGTCACCGGAGTGAAGGAAGCCATTCTTGTCGATTACTTCGGCTGTAGCTTGTGGATTCTTATAGTAACCCTTCATGTTGTTATAGCCCCGGTTGCACATTTCGCCTTGTACACCTACCGGGCATTCTTCTCCCGTTTCAGGATCGATAACCATGACTTCGGTATGTTCAAAATCATGTCCTACGGTATTGCAACGGACATCGAATGGGTCGTCAATGCGTGAGGCTGTCATACCCGGCGATGTTTCTGTCAAACCATATACACTCGTAACTTTCATATACATCTTTTCTTCCACCTGCTTCATCAGTTCCACAGGGCAGAGCGAACCTGCCATGATGCCTGTGCGCAGGCTGGACATATCGAACATATCGAACATGGGATGATGCAACTCGGCAATAAACATGGTGGGCACACCGTATAGAGCTGTGCAGCGTTCTTTATGTATAGAGGCAAGAACTACTAGCGGGTTGAAGCGCTCTATCATGACTTCCGTGCAACCATGAGTCAGACAGTTCATTGTGGCAAGCACTACACCGAAACAGTGGAACAGAGGTACACAGACACATAGTTTGTCATCGGCTGTGAACTTCATGTGCTCTCCCGTCAGATAACCATTATTGGTAATGTTATAGTGGGTGAGCATAACTCCTTTCGGAAAACCGGTGGTACCTGATGTGTATTGCATATTTACCACATCATGGCAGGTTACCTGGCTTTTCAGATTATTCAGACATTCGTCTTCCACATTGTTACCCAGTAGGAGAATTTCAGCCGTATTGTACATACCACGATGTTTCTCCTGGCCTACGTAAACAACGTTGCGCATGTGTGGGAAACGTTTGCTTTTCAGGTGTCCGCGTTCGCAGTTTTTCAATTCTGGCAGCATGGTATATGTCATTTGCACGAAGTCGCTGTCCTTTTCACCGTTCACGATGCAGAGGGTATGCATATCTGAATTTTCGCACAAGTATTCCAGTTCGGCTTGTTTGTAATTGGTGTTTACGGTTACATAGACGGCACCGATTTTGGCGCAGGCATATAGTAGCGTAAGCCAGTCGGGGACGTTGGCAGCCCATATACCTACATGGGTTCCGCGTTCTACACCAATAGAGATTAGTCCTTTCGCCATGTCGTCTACCCGTCGGTTGAACTGGCTCCAGGTGAAGCGTAGGTTGCGGTCGGAATAAACAATGTATTCTTTATCGGGCGTAGTCTCTGCCCAGTACTCCAGCCATTGGCCGAGTGTTCTTTCGTAAAGCATAAATGAAGTGATAATATTATAAAAGTGATAGGATGGTAAGATGGTATGGTGATAAGATTAGAATAGTAATCCTATCATTCTACCATCTTACCATCCTACCATCCTTAAATGGGTGTATAGATTACTGCAAGAATTTTTGCTGCTTTGCCTTCGTAAGCATGCACGTGGTGCGGAACGATGGAGTCATAATAGATGCTGTCTCCTTCTTCAAGCAAGTATGTATTTTTGCCATAACTGATTTCCATAATACCTTCCATAACCATAATAAACTCTTCACCTTCGTGTGAGGAGAGTACGAAATCGCTGTCTTCCGTAGCGGCTACGTCGATGATGAAAGGTTCCATGTGGCGGTCTGCTTTCGACTTGGACAGGGAATGATATTCCATGTGCTTGCGGCTCTGGATAGCATTGTTAGAGAAACTAATGGTGTCCTTGGATTCCGTTTTGCGGCAGATAGCAGGACCCGTTTCGTCCTGGTCGTCAAGGAAAGTTCCCAAGCGTACACCTAGTACGCGGGCTATCTTGATGAGTGGAGCCAATGAAGGCAAATCGATGTTGTTTTCAATGCGTTCAATCTGTTCTACGGCTAAGCCGGAACGTTCGGCCAACTGCTCAATACTGATTGACTGGCTTTCACGGAGCGACTTGATTTTTTCTCCGACAATCTTGCTTGTATCCATAATTGATAATGTTTTTCTCCTATTAGGTTATAAATTGTATTGTTAAACTGCAAAAATAAAACAAACTTTTACTTGGTGCAACAATACACGAAGAAAAGTTTTCTATATTTTTTGTCTATTCAATATAGGCTTTATTAGTTTACAATTCTATTGATCCCGTCAGTATTGGCTTTATTTTTCTGTAATATGTTTCTGACGCTATTCAGATTATATTTGATAGAGACTGTAACGTTTCAGCTGTCCAGATCTAATATTTTTTGTGACTAGACATTATCGATGTTAGTGATTGAGTTGGGCAGAACCTTGTGCAAAATATCATTGGCTGAGATGATTACCAGAAGCCTGTTATCCTTGAAGAATGTTTTCAATATAATTGGCAATTTGATAGAGAATGCCGTGAAATACTCCGATCAGTCTGTGCATGTAGTTATAGATTGCCTTTTGCTGGATCACAAACTGATGATACGCGTGACTGCTAATGGCATTGGAATTCCGGCAGCCGAGCAAAGCCGTGTATTCGATAAGTTTTATCGTGGCAGCAATATTCCGGACTACTCGTTACCGAGCATCGATTTAGGATTGAGCTATGTGAGGCTATTGGTGGAAGCGCATCGCGGTACTATCATCAGGGAGAAAAGACCAGAAAGAAAGGACACCCCAAAACATTTGATGGCAAGATTGATGTGAGAAACCTTGATTACAGTCGCATGGAGAAATTGGGCATCCACGAAAAAGAGGGAGAACTCTATCCCTTGATTGCCTATTCAAAAGCATTGAAACGCAATATATGGTTGGTGATATGGAGCACTCCCTAAAGAGTACATAGACTCTATTTCTCCACTGACACACAGATGAGCGGGAAGAATTATCCAATATTACCGAACAAGGTCTCAGATCGAATTTTGCTTTAGGGACAGCAAGCGGTTCACGGACCTGTATCACTCCCAAGCAAGGGATATCAACCGGTTGAATTTTATGTTCAACGCATTAATGACAACTGTGAATGTGGCAAAAATAATGATGAAGGAGAATAGGATACCATTTTCTATGGATACACCAAAGAACCTGATGTATATCAAATGATTTTTTTGACTGTCTGGGTTTAAGCCGAACAGAAACATAAATGCAAAGCTGGTCAAAGAACTAATCGATATAGTCTAATTACAGGGCAGCATGAATATCTTAAATACGATATAATTTTATTATGAACCATTGTATATAGATACATAATAATCCCGTGAGATTTGCTATCCAATCCCCATTACGACTGGAATCAGATGTAACGAGAACGAATGGGCACACCACCCACCACTTTGTCATTCTTCCGATATGCTATGTAACACAAGTGTTCTCACACACAATACCTCTATGGCTGAATGCTGTGACGAAAAGAGGCAAAGCGCATTTCTTTGTCCGCTTTTCATGTTGGAGATATCCATTTTTTGATTTTCCTATGAGAGTGTGTCATGATTCAACATAATAAAAAGTTTATCTATTTGTCTTTTTGACACACTCTCTTGGAAAATCTGTTTGGTAACCGATACTTATTTGTTGAAACTGTTAATTTGCAGTTCCCAATCTTTATAGATTCCTGATGCAGATGTAACACGGTATCTAAAAGACTTGGCTGAATAATCTCCCAAAGTACCCAACTTAGGCGCACCATCCAATGGCGTTACTGAAGCCGCATGCGATACAAAAAAGGAACAAGCAAGTGAAGACAGGGTTACTTTGTTTCTTTCCTCTTGGGTAAATGTGTTATCTGTACCGGGAACTGTAATGTCAACGGTTATCGTTTGGTTTTCACTATCGATGGAATAATTTGCGGATAACTCCTTAAAATAGAGTGTATAGATGCCTTCTATATCTGATTCAATAGCCCATCTGTGCTCAAAAGCAATAGATGTGATCTCACATTCTGTTGAGTATTCCACTTCATCCAATCCGTCTTTCAAACATGAACTGAACAAAAGGGGAAGGGCAATCAACGCGATTATATATATATACTTTTTCATAAAAAAATATTTAAATTATTGTTATTCCCAGTTTTTATTCTGCCATAAGTTCTCATTCTCTATAAGTTCACTTTGTGGAACAGGTAGTAAATATCTCTTTTTAGGCGTAAAAATGAAATTGTGATCACTTTGTGGAACTTGTATCTCGCGATAGAAATAGGCGTTAGGTTTCATAAAGTCTTCTTCCACCATATAATCTCCGGGCACTTCTATCTCCAGTTTTTTAGTCGGGTTATTACCCCGGTTTAGTTCCGGTATGATTCCGCCTTTTTCTCCTGTAGGATATCCTGTCGTAGGATCGGTTACTCCCCACGAAAGAGCTGTACGAAGTAGTGTTAAATAACGATCGTTTTCCATATTCAGTTCCGCAACTCTTTCGTCAAGATAAATCATCTTCAGTTCACCTCCTGTCTCCGTGGTTAACGCTGGTAACCCCCCATGCTGTACACGTGTCTTGTTTATATACTCCTTCGCCTTGGCTTCATTGGGAGTAGATAATGACAGGTAAGCCTCTGCTACATTTAAATAGCATCGTCCCAAACGAAAAATAGGATTTGTACAATTAAGATTTCCGACAATTTCTCGATATTGAGGGACTCTCTTCGAATACAAAATGCCTGTCATAGAACCCATCTCACGTGCTTTATCTACATACGAGTCGCGATGAATATTTCCACCCGTGCGAAAATAAATTGTATTTCCTAAGAACTCACTTCCATCATACACAAAAGTTCCGGCCAAACGCTGATCTCTTCTACTATACATCAAATCTGAAATGGAAGTATAGGACGAGGTCGGTTTCAATTTCCGCTTTTCGCGCATAGCTCCCGGAACCCATCTGTCTTCTTCCATTACAATATCTATATTTTCTGCAAACAATTGAGATTCTTCAAATCGCCGTGCTTTCCTATCCAAATCGATTACATAATAGGCTTTTTCAACCATTTGTGGGTCAGGCTGTATTTGCGCCCCTGCATTAGTCATGCTATACCCTTTATCTAATGACTGAAAAGATTGATTGATATTATTATTTAATAATGCTGTGCCAAAGTTCACTAAAAGTCGGTTGATATGAGAATAGGGGGCATCTCTGTACCCATACGATTCATTCATTTGCGATACAAGGATATTCTCCGGGCAGGTTTGTGCGTATGCGTAGTCACTAAACATATTTTTATACTCTTCTGCACCCGAAACCAAAGAATACTTTTTCAGGGCATCCAATTCCTCAACAGACTTTATTACTTTCTGATAATACGCATCTACATTTATTCCGTCATAATAGGAGAGGTAAGCCGCCCCATGCAAAGCAATTTCCGAAAGCAGGGCATAAGCCGAACCTTTGTTTATTTGTCCCGATGGGGCATCTGTGTTCAGCAAATTCGCTGCTTTTTCACACAAATCAATCGTATAATCATATGTTTCCTGCAAAGTAGCTCGTGGAAGTTTCAATTTTTGAGCAGCACTCTCGTCGCTACCGGCAACGGCGCCAATATCATCTAACACCTCATCGACAATAACCCAACCACCATATTTACGTGCCTGCATAAAATAAAACGCTGCCTTCAACAGATAGACTTGTCCCAACATATCGTTAGCAACACTTACCCCTATGCTATTTCGGGATTCTTCACTTGTCAAATGATTGATTGCAATATTCGTTTTTCTTATGAGCGAGAAAGCATCCCAGCCGAAATCCGTACTTGGAGTCCAGCCGGTATCATCTTTACCTCGTCCGGATAACCAATGACCCCAATAGAGATCTGCCTGGCAATCTGAATTGTAAGAATTATAATAGTCCCATCCATAATAGCCCTCGCCCCCCGATCTATAAGTGATAGGATCTCCGTTCCAATGTGAAAAGTAATTCAGGTTTTCATACATACCGTATATGTTCGCTTGCGCCAAAGACGCATCCATCCATACGTCATCTTCTGCTATCAAGTCCAGTGGTTTCTTGTCAAGAACATCCTCACAAGATGAAAACAAAACCGGCAATCCGATGAAAGCAGCTATAATGGAAAATATATTTATTTGTTTCATAATTCATTTCTGTTTTTTAGAATCCAAAATTAAGTACTAAAGAATAGGTACGCGTAATAGGATATCCGTAATTTTCCACATCACCTTGCTCGGGGTCTAAGTAATAATCATTAGCCTTAGAAATAGTGATGAGATTCTGTCCCACCAAAGAAAGTGTGAGGTTGGAAATCCAAGTGACGTTTTTTAAGAATTTATACTTGAAATCATATCCCAATTGTAAATTCTTTAAACGTATATATTTACAATCTAATTCCCAGAAAGTAGACCCTTGTTGGTTATTGGATTGCCCGTATCCTGTATCCGGAATAGGATAACGAGCATCTGTATTGGTAGGAGTCCAAAAGTCTAACTCTGAATTAAACCGCAGGCGACCCAGACCAACCGGTTGCCCATTCATACCAATAAGTTTGTAATTCTTACCGGAACCTTGGATCAAGCCACTCAAGGAAAAGCCTTTATAGGCGAGATTGAAATCTATACCATATTGCAAAATAGGTTTTGGTTGCATGCCATTATATATCCTATCATCAGAGTAGGTATTATCTGTATCGATGCGTCCGTCACCATTGACATCTATATATTGGATGTCTCCGGTTTTGAGATTGGTAGTCCATAAGGCATGGGGATTGTTTAACAAATCTTCGACGTTTTGGTACAATCCGTTTGAGATCCATGTTCTGGTTCCATCTGTCAATGTCTTTCCAAGAGAACTAATCAATGGGTTGGCACTTGTTGTAGGATCCTCATTAATAGATTTCCACACTTCGTCATAGAAAGAAAGATTCATGCCTACTTCATATCTTAAACTATTGTATGAATCCCGCCAATGGAGCGTAATTTCACTACCGGCTCTTCTAAACACATCATTAGACATCACTTTGGGTAAACTTGTACCGAGGGGTGTCTTATAGATATTGTTCGGACTCCGCAAATAATTCTTTGTGTCTTGTACGAAATAGTCAAATGTTGCACTCAAGCGATTATTGAACATTGAAAGATCAAGCCCGAAATTTGTGGAAGTGGTAGAATACCATGTCAAGTCCGGAGATACCAGACCGGGAGTGTTTATCAAAGGGGCACGTTGACCATTGATGTCCCATTGTGCCGAGCCCATACTCCAATTGGAATAATAGGCAAAACGCTCTCCGTCAATACCGGTTTTGCCCCAAGAAGCTCTCAGTTTAAACAAATCAATTTTCAATTTATCAGCCAGAGGACGGGCGAATGGCTCATCCGACAACACATAACCGGCAGAGACCGAAGGGAAATATCCATATCGGTTTCCCGGAGAATAGTTGTCACTACCATCAACACGTAAACTTGCTCCAACAACATAACGTCCCATATAGTCATAATTCAAGATACCAACATAGCCTAATCTGCCGGATTCGTTACTTGAACCTCCACTGGTCATATCCTTTTCCGGACCGGCAAAAATCTGATCTACAGATGAAGTCAGATACTCTTTCCGGCCTCCATTCAAACTTTCATAAGAAGATTCTGTTTGGTTATAGAAGAAAGAGACTCCCAAAGTATGCTTGTCGAAAAATATGTTTTTATACTGTAGACCTATGTTAAATTCATACTTCCATGAGTTGCTTTTTGTCATATTTAACGAAGGCTTAGTTGTAGCCGGTTGTACACTTCCGTCTGCTCGATACGATGGTACATAAGCATTGTTCCATGATTTTTCATTATATGAGCCTGTCTTATAATTTCCCACAAATAGTACTTTTAGCCCTTTTACTCCATATACATCCCAATCCATATTGAGCCGACTGTTCATAACCGGTTCACTGCTCTTGTTGTATCCACTCTCCGGGTCTAAGGATATATAAGTAGTATTGGCAAAATAGGTTCCGTCCCGATTCCATATTTTTTCTGTAGGAAATGATTTGCTAGCCCACATAATATCATACTCACTTGCTGCGGAATTTTTCCAGACAAAAGAGTTTTTCATGTCTAATCCGACTTTCAAACCTATATTCCGGAAATAGTGGGTGACATTTGCGCCAATATTGGCTCTCTGATACTGATTGATTTCCTTACCGCCAATAGGCTTTGCCAATGTTCCTTGATTAAAATATCCCAATGAAATATGAAATTGAGTATCTTTATTTCCTCCATCAACTGTTAATGAATGCCTGTCTGATTGCGCCACATTCCTCATAACAGCGTCACGCCAAAGCACGTTAGGATAGTTGTCGGGGTCCGAACCGGTTCGGTAGGCGTCCAATGCCTCTTGCGAATAAGTCTGCGCATACCCATACACTCTATCAAGAAAGTTTCGAGCCATAGCTAAGTCATACGAATTAGCATTTTCTTTTATGTTTGTAGGCTTATTAAATTGATGGTCAAACGTATAATTAATACGCGTTTTACCAATTGTTCCCGTTTTAGTTTTGACAACCACAATGCCATTTCCTGCCAATGCACCATATACAGCCGCGGAAGCAGCATCTTTCATCAGTGAAATAGATTCAATATCTTGAGAGTTCAAGAGATTAAAAGTCGCTTGGTCTTGTACTATACCGTCTATCACAAATAAGGGGGTTCCGCCACCACGGATGCTGATATTGGGAACAGAACCCGGCATACCCGAAGAATTAGTGATAATAGCTCCCGGAGTTCTACCCTGCAAAGCTGCCGATAAATCTGCGTATCCGCCAAGATTCTCAATCGGTTTTACATCGATCGATGTCACGGCATTCGTTATCTTTCTCTTTACAACTGTACCGTAAGCTACCACTACTACTTCATCCAAGCTCTTCGAATCTTCTTTCATGACAATACGAAGAGAACGGTTACCGTCATAAGATACTTCTTGACCCTGATAGCCCACATACGAAATAATCAATGTGCCGGGGACAGAAACGTTAGACAACTCAAAGTTACCATTCATATCAGTAATGGTACCGATTGAGGTATTACCTTTCACTATCACACTGGCTCCAATAATAGGTACATCATTCTCATCAACCACAGTTCCTTTAATCACTGCATTTGCGAAATTTTGCTCAATTGCCAATCTCCCATCATGGGATTTTGCAAAAGTTGGGAAAGATTCCACACATCCTATAGACAAAGATGCGGTCAGAAGTAGAACCTTACTCAAAAAGACATGTTCCTTTTTTCTTCTCATAATTCTTAGATTTAAAAAATGAATTTATATTAGATGTTATATGGATTCAACAATAGGTTTTTGAACATCAGTGCTTTTGCATTTTATTCGATATACTTTCTGTTAGCAAAGTATATACATTAACGTACATGGTATGTTACGCACAAAATGCACATAACGGATTACGTAATAACCTTCGATTCTTCAAAGTATCGTTTACTTCCTCTATTTCTATTATCCTTTATACAAAGCTCACGGCTAATCTCAGAGCTGTTATTAATCGCTCTAGATACAATAGGTATAGATACTCCCAGCATTTAGGTCATATCTTTTAATGAGGTTGGTTTTGAGTCTTTCATAATCATTCGAAAATAATATTATCACTAAAGTTTCTCATCGTAGCGATCACAAAATCTATTTGTATAATACTTTGAATCCGTAACCTTGTAGAGTTTCGCAAAAGTGGCGAAACTAACTAAAATGATGCTTTTGGGGGAGATATCCGTTTCTCAGATAAGCTCGTGTGAGCTTACTCCAATACCAACTGATAGTTACTCCCACGTTCGGTAGTAATCACATACATTCCATTTGTGCACTGACGGATTTCTACATCCTTTCCAGACGCATCTTTTACGCTGAGTATGGAAGTCACTGGACTATAGATGCGGCATACTCCACCAGAACCTGATAGGAACGAACACTTGCGTAGGCAATGTTGCTCCCATTCTATATTGAACGTGAAGTCTCCCACGGCGCGCAGCCCCTCAACTTTACCAGTCGGCCATTCCACAGGTAAAGCCGGTAGTAACTGAATGAAGTCTTGGTGACTTTGGAGCAACATCTCTGCGATGCCTGCCGTAGCCCCAAAATTTCCGTCAATTTGGAAAGGAGGGTGAGAGTCAAACAGATTCTCATAAACCCCTCCTTTGTCATTATCCATACTCACAATCGTTGTCGTGGAAAAGTTTAAGGCTGATTTTAAAAGTCGGTAAGCGTGGTTCCCTTCTCCAAGCCGTGCCCAGCAGGCTATCTTCCATGCCCGACTCCAGCCTGTACCCAAGTTACCTCGCGATTCTAAAGTGCGTTTGGCCGCTTCGGCAAGATCCGGAGTTTCATAATATGAAATCTGGTTGCCTGGATAGAGTGCTATCAATTGGGAAAGATGTCGGTGTTGGTTACCACATGTATCCAAATGTTGGGTATCTTTTTTCCATTCCTTAATCTGTCCCCACGTTCCGATGGCCACTCCATTATCCAGCTTTGCGAGTTTTTCTGTAAGTTCAATAGTGAAGCCTTCATCCACTTTCTTCCCCTGGCTACATAATGATTGCAATGCCTGTGATGTCTCACTGAAAAGTTGCCATACCAACTGCTGGGCATATGCCACTCCATCCTCCCACGGACCTTGTTCAGGCGACCACTCATCAGGGGCTATCAATTTTCCACTTTCATCCTCTTTTAGTCGGTCAAACCAGTATTCACATGCACTTTGCATAACGGGAAAAGCTGTATTGGCTAGGAAATCTATGTCCTGCGTATAACGGTAATGTTGCCATAGGTGCATGCAGTACCAAGCATTGACTGGTCGGTTGATGTTCCAGTCCGTATAGCCAAAGATGTTGTTTTGGGTCCGCATGGTCCAGCCTTTCAATCCTTCACTGTGTGCCACTTGCCGCCAGCTTCCTTTCGGACGTAAAGCCTCTGTGGCAATATACTTCAAAAAAGGAGAATGGCATTCGGACAGGTTGCACACTTCTGCTGGCCAATAGTTCATCTGCACATTGATGTTGCTGTGGATGTCACATTCCCAAGGTGGTGTATTGTTATTGTTCCAGATACCCTGCAGGTTGTTAGGCAAATCCATGCCACGCGAAGAGGCCAACATCAAATAACGGCCATACTGAAAATAAAGCATATCCAAATAAAGGCTTTCCCGATGGGAACGAACCAGTTCATCCGTCGGTATATCAGGTAGGGAGGCTCCTAAATCCAATTTCACCCGGTCAAACAACGACCGATAGTCTGCTAAATGCCTCTCTTTCAGTTGAACATAACTATGGAGAGAAGCCTGTTTCATTCGTTCAGATAAACGTTTATGTAACTGTTCTCTTGTTTCACCGACATAATCGGAGGAAGAAAGGCTAAAATTTGTGGCACCAATCAACAACAAAGTAACAGCATTGGCACCAGTCACTTTCAATTGATTACCCTCTGCAGTCAAGGTACCTCCTTCATTCTGTACCTTTAATTGGGCTTCGTACGAAAGCAGGTCAAGATGGTGCTGTAACAACAGCGCATTCTCTTCTATTGGTTCAGTTATTCCTTCCCGTCCGTCATTCAGCGATACGGTAAAGTTCAGCAGGCCGGTCTTACCTAAGGTTGTAAGACGAACTACAACCACTCCGTCGGGACGACTAGCAAAGTACTCGCGTACATAGTTCACTCCCTTCCAACGATAACTTACTTTCCCTATGGCATCATTCAAAGACAATTCACGCCGATAATCCGTCACCCCGCAAGTGTCCGTGCCCTCAAAGTCAATGTATACGTCGCCAAAGCTTTGGTAGGCTCCCCGTTTCTCCGTGCTGCCTGTCCAAAGTGTCTTTTCGTTGAACTGCACTTGCTCGCGAGTAATGCCTCCAAAGAACATGGCTCCCAGTTCTCCGTTGCCTATCGGCAAAGCGGAAGTCATCCAGTTCGTGGCCGAACGGGTATACCACAGCTTCAGTTCTGTTGGTGAATTCGCTTGTTGGCAGGAAACGAATAATGCTTCTAAACAGAGGATGGGAAAAAGCCAATTCAAAAGTTGTTGTTTCATAGTTATTCTTATTCTAAAACAATTCCTTTTACAATCACTTCTGTCAAAGCAGCCTTGTCACTTTCCAGAAAACGGATACGGATAAAACGTCCAGTAGGAGCGGTATCTGGTAGTGTCAATAGCAAGTTCTGTTCTGCATGAGGATTCTGACTTTTGTCGCAGAGAAGTTGCCACGTGTGGTTGTCATGAGATGCTTCAACCACATAGCTACGGGAAACCTCATTGGGAAAATGCAGTTGGATTTCTTTCAGCCGCAACCCTTTCTCTGTATCTAATATCCAATAGGGGACCTTATCCTCGGCTGAAGCCTTCCAGTACGTTTGTGTGTTTCCGTCTGCGGCTCTACCGGGGGTATGTCCTGCTTCGTTACTGCTGGCGAATGTCGGATTGTTCCGTCCGAAGGTCTGAATGATTTCTGTCTGTTTTTCGCGTACAAACCGCTTGTAAGGCCGATGTTCTACTACCGGAGTGATGCCTTTCTGATATTCTGTTTCCCCCTCAAATTCAATTGTTACACGTGCCGGTTCCAGCCCATCAGAGGTGGCTTCTATCACCGTCTTTCCTGCATAGTAGGAACGTATTGCGATAGCTGCCTGTCCGTCCATGATACGTATATCACTGTCCGCTTCAAAACGGATGGAACGTCCTGTGGGGAACTCACCCGGTCCGGAAACAATGCGTACTTGTACGTTTGGAGAGTGGTTGACCGATTTGCCTAAAGCGTCACATACCGTGACCCACAACTGTACATCGTCCGTACCGTCTGTTTTAGCCATAGTACTGCTGGCTTTCAGTTGCAGTTTCGCAGCGGTTCCGTCACTTGGCCATTCCGGAGGGGCAATACCTGCGTATTCATTTCGATACCAGTACCAGAAGCGTTTTGGAATACGGAAATAGTCAATGATGCCCAGCTTGGCCATCATATTGCCCGCAATGCTTCCATGGTCAAAAGCACACCAAATGACTTGTCCGCTTCGCCAAGGATAGCCTTTCCAGCCTTCATTCTGTTCCATACATCCCCACTTCGCATCATATTCTCCCGGACGGTCTGCCGAGATCTCTGAACCATATTCGGACACCACGTTGGGAACGCCTGGATTTTGAAAGTCGGGAATGACAGCTCCATCACCGTTGTAGCCGACTACATCTCCAATACGATCTATGCGTCCTTCACCGATGGGGCGTTGTGCACCGCCTATGGCAGCCAAGCGCGTCGGATCCAACTGATGTACCCTGTCCACCATCTTCTTCAGCAATCCCCGCATACCGTCCATGGCCTCCGGTGCCGTAAAGAACGCCTCATTGCATACACTCCAGACTACGATGGACGGATGATTACGGTGGATGCGAATCATCTCCTCCAATTGCTGCAAAGCGCTTGCTTCAAATGCCGCTTCGTGCGCTTGGTCCACCGGGTAGGCACTGCTGTTCCAATAGCCGTCTGCCTCAAATCCGCCTATTCCCCAGAAAGGTGCTTCCGACCAGAACATCAATCCCAGGTCGTCACATGCCTGAGCAAAAGCTGGAGCGTGCGGATAATGCGAGCCGCGTATAAAGTTAAATCCGGCTTCCTTCACCATCGCTACGTCTCGTTGTGCAGCACTTTCCGTCACAGCATCTCCCCATCCGGCTTGGTCTTGATGCACATTGGCCCCCCGAATTACAAAGTGATTGCCATTCAAGAAGAAACCTTTGTCTGCTGTCCATTTGAACCAACGGAATCCGAACGGAGTTTCCATACGGTCCAGCAGCACGTCATCTTTATAAAGAGAACTGATTGCTTTGTACAGGACGGGTGTCTGCGGTGTCCACAATGCAGGCTTCTGTACCGGTTCGGTCTGCTGGATCCATACCTTCCGTTCGTTTGCTTCCAATGTTTCCGTACTTTCCGTTACGGTTACTTCTTTTCCCCACTCGTTCAGAATACGTGTCTGCAAACGGAATGTTCCCGGTTCATCCGTGTCGTTACACAATTCCGTTTCAATCTTTACTAATGAGCTTTGTCCGTTCTGTTCCTCCAGTTGAGGAGTGGTTACAAAGGTGCCATACCAAGCGATATGGACTGGAGCTTTCTTTACCAACCGTACATTTCTGTAAATACCTCCGCTGAATACGTGTTCTCCTGCCCGAGGTGCCACATCCGGTTGCCATAAGTTATTTACTCGGACTGCTATCACGTTATCCCCAATTTTGGCACAATCTGAGATGTCCACCGGAAAGCCCGTATATCCTCCCACATGCCTGCCAGCCAGTTTTCCATTGACAAAGACCTCAGCTTCTTGAAATACTCCGTCAAATTCCAGAAAGAGTTTTTTAGTCAAATCCTCTTTATCCAGTAGTAAATGTTTCCGGTACCAGCCGTACCCCACATAAAAATCTTTCGACATAAAGTAAGGTATGCTGAAAGAATGAGGCAAGCCAATGTTTTCCCAACTCCCATCATTATAGTCTGCCTGTTCGGCTCCTTTAGAATCACCTTTGGAGTATTTCCAGCTATTGTTGATGTTGGTCACTTCACGAGGCTGCACGTTCGTAGGTGCACAAGCTATTTGAAAGCAAAGTGCGTGTAAAAGCAAACAAAAAATATAAATGGCTCTCATCGTGTATAAAAGAATTTGATTATTATAATTTTTAATAAGTATTGCGTACAAAGATGAATCAATAGTTATAATCTTAGGTGTTCGTATGCATCTACAACGATGCGGCAATCCGCATTCCCGTGCGTATTGATTTCTGACTTTCTTTTCACAGTTCCACACCGAAGCAACAAGCTATCACCGGCTTTCAACTGCAAAGCATTAGCTTTGTTCTGACTTTTCCACGCTTGTTTTTTTGAAAGTCCGGTGTTTGAATTGTTTCCCTCCTTTGTATCCAAATGATAATTGGTGTCAGGTCCTACCTGTTTTACACAACATCCTATAGCAAAGAGCACCCACACGGCCAATGAAAAGTTTTTTATTATTCTCATAAGTAAAATATTAGTAGATTAATTCTTCATTCTGTTCTATTCAGCAAGAACCCATTCGTCTTTCCACTCTATCACAGGTTTCCCATCACGAAAAGTAAGTGGAAGCCATACATAACGAGAATCGTCCAAATCCGTCTTATTCCAACGATCGAACATTGCGATAATCAGTCCCTTTTTTCCTCCTATAGGCAACACGTATGTACTTTGTGCATAATAGGTCTTTTCCGCATCCTCTCCTATACAAGGATTTCCTATCACTTTCCATTCGCCTAACATAGAATCCGCTACTGCGCATTGGGCTGTGTTAGGATCCCAACCTGTACAACCGGAAGAGATGATATAATATTTTCCTTTATGCTTGAAGACTGCCGGTGCTTCCCGATATTGATCAATGAAATTACGGGTATAGACGCCCGTATGTTGCGTGTAGTCATTGTTCAACAAGCCAATATACAGAGTCTTGTTCCATTCAGACGAATAGATATGATAGGCACGTCCGTCATCGTCCTTAAAAATGGTTTGGTCACGGCTGTCTCCTTCATTGGGTTTAAAGGAACCCAAGTAAGTGAACAAGCCGGTAGGCGAGTCACTTACGGCTATGCCAGCATGGGCTTTCTCATAATTGGGGTCATCGATATGCATCCACATGACAAACTTCTTCGTCTTGTCATTGTAAATGACTTTTGGACGTTCGATGATTTGTGACGGATGCAAGTCCGAATGAACATCGTCAGGTTCAGACAGCAAAACAACTCCTTCGAATTTCCAGTTCTCCAAATCCGTTGACGAGTAGCAGGACACGCCACCTGCTTCGGCACGCCAACCTACACAGATGTCATCCCGATAATACGTGGAATCGCCTTTGTATTCTCCATACCAATAGTAGACTCCATCATGGTACATGATACCTCCACCATGGGCATTAATGGGATTTCCATCTGTATCGTACCAAACTGTGCCCGGCACAATGGTTTTTGGAGATTCCATACGACAGGACTGGATACTTATCACAAACAAGCAAGCCAATACACTATAAAACAATAAATATCTTTTATGCATAAGTCTTATTTTAAAGATTTTTATTCACAATGATAAATAATCTTGGGAAAGACAATAAGTTTTATCCTAAACTTGCTGTCTTATCCTATTATCTCCGATAACAGAAAGATGATGCTGATGCAAAAGTACCCCAGTCCATTCAAGAAAAAGGGGGAAATCGGGCAAATAAGGGGAGAAACCCGGTAAAATGCACTTAAAATCAACCGTATCTATTTTTCCGGATGTAGATAGGCTGACAACATAGTCCATCTAATCACTCTGCTACTGTGCCGCCAGCCTCCACCTCGGCCAAAGCCGGGCGAACGGACGTATCTCCTTGTGTGAAAGAGAAACGGACAAAACGCGCCTTTACGGGCTTTTCTAACTGTATATCCCACTTGCCTTTCGAGCGCGATACCGCGTCAGCCACCGCCTGCCATTGTTTACCATCGGCAGAAACTTCCACTACACAACGCCCGGCAAACCCCTCTGCAAAGGATGATTTCACCATGCGAAGCATCAGCGTGCGCTCTACGTCTAGAGTTAGGCTGGGCCGCACATCGTCATCGGCCGGTAACCAATAAGTAGAGATTTCACCGTCTGCCGCCAAACCGGACGAATATCCAGGTGCTGAACTACTGGCAAAAACGGGACTGTCCGGTCCATACCACTGCATATCTTTCTGTACCTGTTCCGAAACGAAACGTACATACGGTCTTTCCTCCACCTGCCACGAATGTCCTTCTCGGTAATGCGGGCCGTCCACGAATTCCAACTCCAGCCTTGCGCTTTCCAGCCCCTCAGAAGAAACCACCACTATCGTACGCCCGGCATAATAGGCTCGCAAGGCTATTGCTGCTTTACCATCTTGGATACGGATGTCGCTGTCCGCAGAAAAAGTAATGGATCGCCCTGTGGGGAACTCACCCGGACCGGATACCACGGACAGGCGTACGTCCGGACTATTACTCAATTCTCGCCCTTCTGCGTCCAGTACCGTAACAATCAATTGTACATCGTCTGTCCCATCCGTCCGAATGTCTTTAGTCTTTGAGGCCGTCAGACGAAGCCGGGCCGGCTGGCCTTCCACAGGCCACTGCGGTGGAGCCTGGTGGGTATACTCGTTCCGATACCAATACCACGAACGTTTAGGTAGACGGAAATAATCTACAATGCCCAACTTGGCCATGTAATCTCCAAAGATGCTTCCATGGTCAAAGCCGCACCATATCACCTGTCCACCACGCCACGTACGGCCTTTCCACCCTTCGTCGCGTGCTAAATCACCCCAGCCTGGGATATATTCTCCTGGACGATCGGCAAAAGTGCTCCCATATTCCGTTACCACACTGGGATGGCCTGGTGATTGGAAATCGGCAATGTTTGCCCCGTCACCGTTATAGCCGGCCACATCTCCTATACGGTCTATGCGGTCTGCCCCCAAGGGACGTTGCGCACCGCCCACGGCTGCTGGCCGCGTCGGATCCAGTTCGTGCGCTCTGTTCACCAATTTCTCCAGCAGTCGCTTCACGCTCGGAATGGTCGACTCCACCGTGAAGAACGGTTCGTTGGACATGCTCCACACGAAAACCGACGGATGGTTGTGGTGAATGCGGATCATCTCTTCCAATTGTTGAAGAACATTGCGTTCAAAACCCTCTATGTCACTTTCTTTCACTGGATAAGCGCTGGCCGTCCAGCTCCCGTCTACCTTCGGCCCGGCGGTAGCCCAAAACGGACATTCCGACCAAAACAATAGCCCCTCGCGGTCACAAGCTTCAGAAAAAGCCGGAGAATGAGGATAATGACTGCCGCGGATCATGTCGAAGCCTGCTTCCTTTATCATCCTCACGTCGCGCCGCGTAGCTTCTTCTGTGACAGCGTCTCCCCATCCAGCCTGATCTTGATGTACGTTGGCACCGTGGAAAAAGAAATGCTCACCGTTCAGGAAAAAACCACCGTCCGCTGTCCACCGAAACCAGCGGAAGCCAAAAGGTGTCTCTTCACGGTCTACCAATTTATTTCCACTGTAAAGCTCGCTCACCAACACATACAAGTGGGGATGCGATGGATGCCATAGGGCTACGCCCGGAATTGTTTCTGTTGTCTGCTCAAAATTCACAGTTTGCCCGGCCTCCACCCGCTGCATCGTGTCGCATGCGGCCACGGTGTGCCCGTTATCGTCTATCACTTGTATTTTCAATCGATATTCCTCAGTTTCCTCTGCGTTGTTCCTTACTTCTGTCCGCACATGCACTGTGGACGAACGTCCGGCGTTCGCCTCCAGTGTAGGAGTGGTGACAAATGTACCGTACCAATCAATGTGTACCGGATGTTTCTTTACCAAACGAACATTCCGGTAAATGCCGCCACTGAAGACATGCTCTCCTCCGCGTGGCGCCAGATCGGGCTGCCACAGGTTGTTTACCCGTATGGCAATTTGGTTCTGTCCCCGCCTTGCATAGGGCGTGATGCGGACATTGAATCCAGTATATCCCCCGCGATGGGCGCCCGCCAACTCGCCGTTAACATAGACCTCTGCTTCTTGGAACACGCCGTCGAACTCTAGAAACAAGTCCTTCTTCAAATCTTTCTTCGACAGTTCCAGTGTTTTCCGGTACCAGCCATACCCCGTATAGAAGTCTTTCAACATGAAGTAAGGAATGCTGAAAGAATGGGGCAACCCAATATGTTCCCATCCGGAATCGTCATATCCAGTTTGTTCTGCACCCGGGAAATCACCCCGTTGATAAGTCCACTCGCGGTTCAGGTTCACCACTTCACGTTCTCCGTCTGTGACCGCACCGTAACACAACGCCCAGCCACACCATAACATCAAGGCAGCACACCATCGGTACACGTATCTACACTTATTCTTCGTCATCTTCAATCTTTTTACCTATAATCATTAACCATTAATTTAATTCTCTCTGTTTTTAGTCCTTTGGCTTTGACGGTTAGTGTCAACTCACCGGTTTCTTTTCCGCTCTTCACTATCGCCAAGGGTAGTCTATTCCTGTCCATACAAGTCACCGATGATGTAAGAATTGTCAACGCCCCGTGTCTAGTTGATGAGAACATTGTGCGGATAAGACTTGGTCTGCATCATGATGCAGACCGACACTCGTTCGCGCTCTGAAGGGCCTTTGTGCATCTGGTAGTTGTAGCCCACAATGTCGTGTGTGGCAGCCAATGGAACGTAAATTTTCCAGTCAGAATCTCCGGACTCCACAACTGGGCGTTTTCCAGCGGCATCTGTAGACGGGATAGTGCGGGATTCTCCAACTCCTAAGGTGGCAGATTGCTGTTGAGAAGCCTGAGTTTCGCCCTCATAAAGATTCTAGGGCATTGACAATCAAAGACCCTACTCTTTATTCTGTATAAACTCTATTATATGGCTTTCAGCTTATACACTTTCCCCGGACGAGTATCCACATCATATTCATACACTGTGGGAACGTCGGCCTGCGGTTTCTCCTTCAATTCCTGAGAGTAAAGCGGTGCTTTCACTTCCGCCGGGGCAAACAAGGCATTCGGACAATCACCTGTGGCTTTGCGCAAGCCATTACCCTTCAACGGCACGTACGAACGAATACGTAGCGTACCGCCTATCGTGGAACGCACGGTGGCTTCCTTCAGCGTACCGCCCGTCCATTTCATGTCGACCTCAAATCCGCCACGTGCACGAAGCCCCGCTACGCGACCTTCTGCCCAAGCTTCCGGCAATGCAGGCAAGAGATGTACCGCAGCATCGTGGCTTTGCAGAAGCATTTCCGCAATGCCCGCCGTTGCCCCGAAATTGCCGTCGATTTGGAAAGGTGGATGGGCATCGAACATATTGGGATATGTGCGACCTTCCGGATATTTCTCAGCCTCAGCATCACTCGGTAAGAGCTGGAGCATGTTGCAAATCAGGCGGTAGGCATGGTCTCCATCGAGCATGCGCGCCCAAAAGTTGATTTTCCAGCCGATGCTCCACCCCGTTGCCTTGTCGCCGCGCTGTTCCAACGTGGTATGTGCGGCCTGGAAAAGTTCCGGTTGACGGAATGGCGAAATCTGGTTGCTGGGATACAAGCCGTAGAGGTGCGAGATATGACGGTGCTCGTCGCGCGGATCGTCCATGTCTTGCAACCATTCCTGCAACTGACCGTACCGGCCTATCTGCATGGGTGGCAAGCGGTCTATTATCTGCCGCAAAGAATCTTGGAACGTCTGCCTGTCGCCCACCACACGAGCGGCTTGCAGCGTGTTGCACAACGCATCGAACACGATTTGGTTGTCCATCGTGCATCCGCCTGTTATGGGACCGTGCTCGGGGGAAACCGACGGAGCGACGACCCACCAGTGGTATTGCGGATGCTCTATAAGAAAGTCTAGGAAAAACTGTGCCGTACCTTTCAGTACCGGATAGTAGCGTTGAAGGAACTCCTTATTGCCAGAGAACAAGTAACGCTGCCACAAGTGCTGGGCCAGCCAGGCGCCACCGGTGGGCCACGTGCCCGGAGCCGCATAATCCACCGGTCCGGCAATTCGCCACAGGTCGGTGTTATGATGGGTCACCCATCCGCGACACCCATACATATTGCGGGCCGTCGTCGCCCCTGTCCGGGACAAATCGTCGAGCATGGAAAATAAAGGCTCGTGCATCTCAGCCAGATTGGCGACCTCCGCCGGCCAGTAGTTCATCTCCGTATTGATGTTGATGGTGTATTTGCTATCCCAAGGGGCGTACACGCTGTTATTCCAGATACCTTGCAGATTGGCTGGTTGCCCGCCCGGTTGGGAAGAGGAAATTAGGAGATAACGTCCGTACTGGAACAACAGGGCGGGTAAAGACACGTCCGTCCCTCGGTTGAAATTCCTGATACGCACGTCTGTCTCGTGTCGTGAAGCTTTGTCGATCCCATCTCCCAAAGTCAACTGCACACGATCGAACAGTTCTTTGTAACGAGCTACATGACGATCCAACGCTTCCTCATAAGACACCTGCATGGCCTGTCCCAAGCAACGCTCCGCCCGGGCTGCCGCATCGCCGCTCACATCGTGATAGTTCACGAAGTTCGTGGCTGCAGCGATGTAGAGTGTGGCTTCCTGCGCCCCGGAGACCTCCAAAGCATCGACAGACTCCGCCACCGTGCCATCCGTAAGCACCTTTATTCGGCATTCGGCCCGAAGCGCACTCTGCACGCCCTCCAGGCTTATCCCTCGACAGAGGGTGGAGAGCATACTGTTCTCCACCTTTACGCTGTACTCCAACGGGGCATCGTAGCTGACCCGAAATTTCAGTTCGCCGCCCTTCCCAGCCTGCATGCGCACAATAATCACACTGTCGGCAAAGGAAGCGAAAACGGTACGGACATAATCCACCCCATTGACCTTGTAGCGTATGGTGGCCGTGGCATTGGATAAATCCAAGTCGCGATAGAAGTCCGTGGCCTGTTCATGTCCCTCGAAATCCAAGAAGAGGCTTCCTATAGGCAAGTAACTCATTCCATGCTTTCCGGAAAAGAAATTAGCATCCACCAGACTTTGTGCTTCGCGGTTCTTTCCTTCGAAAATTAATTGACGGATGACCGGAAGGACATACCGTGCGTTCGGATTATTGTTATCGTAAGGCGAGCCGGCCCAGAAAGTTTCCTCATTCAATTGGAGTTCCTCATGCCCTGTCCCACCATAGATCATGGCCCCTAAACGGGAATTGCCGACCGGAAGGGCTTCCGTCCAATTGCTGGCAGGTCGGCTGTACCAAAGCCTCAAATCGTCGGCAAATGCGGAAAGCCCTATCCAAGCCATACATATACAAAAAATTACCTTCTTTGTCATATTTCAAAGTTGTTATGATACAAATTCTTGTTTGGTTTTCTTGGCATCGATTATTTTTTTATTTCAAAACCTGATTACAATCTTTTCACCTTCATAGCTAAGTTTTTGTTCCTCTATGCCATTTTCGGAAATAAGCAATACTCGGATAGGACGTTTTTCAATCATCCCCTGGAATGAGCCTTTCCGTTCTCCGACAGTCAGTTTCTTCTTTTTATCATTCCAATCCATATGGATGTTTGAGAACTGTCCTTTTTCGTAATTGTAGTTGGTCCCTTCATCTTCATACAACATATAAGAGCCATTTGCTCCGGCAAATACTTTTATGATCCAATCCTCTTTATAGGCTTCATTCATCGTTTGAGGGGTCCCGTCAGCCAATGGCAGAATGGAACCGGCCTTGACGTACACTGGAATATGACTCTTGGATGCGGAAACGTTTCGCCAGCCTTTATCAGCTACATACTTGTCATTCCAGAAGTCGTACCATCCTCCTTTGGTCGCAGGAAAATAAACATTCCATTCCTTCGCGCCTTCTTCAACGATAGGAGCTACCAGTAAGGAGGGGCCAAACATGTATTGGTATTTTTGCAAGATGGCCGTGGTATCGTTCGCAAAGTCCATCACCAAAGGACGTAGGAATGTACCATTGTTGAAACTGATATTCGCATTTTCCGAATATAGATAAGGAGCCAGGCGATAGCGCGTAGCAAGTGTCTGACGGGCAAGAGCCGTTACTTCCGCACCATAATTCCAGAACTCGGTGTTCGATCCATAGCCATGTACACGCATCAAAGGCAAAAAGACACTTGTCTGTACCCAACGCATCATACATTCTTTGTAAGCCTGATTTGTATATTGGTCGTATGGCCGAAAGAAGCCTCCTGCATCATAAGTCCACCAAGGCAGTCCGGAAACAGACATACTCAATCCGCTTACAATCTGCCGGCGCAAGGTGTTCCAGTCAGATCCGACATCACCTGACCAAGTGGCAGTGGCATAACGTTGCATGCCGGGGAAGCCGCTGCGGGTAAGAATCATGGAACGTTTCTCCGGAGCATCCCGGCGTAAACCTTCGTAAACCGTCTTATTGACTAATATCGGGTAGGAATTCCTGAATACTTCTCCGGGTATCTTTCCATCGGCCACTTTTCGTCCCAACAAATCATCGTTCTCCGGTTCGGTTGCATCCTGCCACCAAGCGTCTATACCATGTTTTAAAAGTCCCCGACTGAAGTTTTTCCAATAAAAAGATGCTGCTTTGGGGTTGAAAAAATCCACCCATGACGTTCCAGGAATAAAATACCCTTGTTGTGCCATCGCTTTTCCTACTTCGGAAGTGGGATCTACTTTGGACCATACGGAAACCATCAATCTCATGTCCTGCTCGTGCAGTTTGTTCACCATCTCCGTGGGATTCGGATAATCCTTTTCATCAAACTTCATGGCGTTCCATCCGTAACGTCCCCAATATTGCCAATCCTGCACAATTATATCCATCGGCAGTCTATCTTTACGGAACTGGGCAGCCGTCTCCAACAATTCTTGTTGATTGTGGAAGCGTTCGCGGCAATGAATATACCCCAATGCCCAATCTGGAAACATGGGGACACGTCCCGTTAGTTGCCGATAGGAAGTAATCACATCATCGGCCCCACCGCAAAATACGGTATAGTCCACACATTCCGCAACCGGAGAGCGAAGCACGGTTTCGTTATCCACCTTCTTGAAAAACACTTTCGGTTTGTCATTCTTCTCCAGCTCTGCTACTACGTTATAGCTTCCAGCTTCTAGTTCCACAATAGTAGAAGTGGTAGGCGGCAACCACGTGTTCTCCATATCAAAGATGGTCTTGTTCCCTATGCGTAAGTGATATTTCCGAGCCATTGTCTGCCCCACATCTAACAAAATCGAATAACGCCCTTTCGCAGGTATCATCAGATCGGAAGTGAAAATATAATTCTCACGCATCTCTTTTTTACCTCCTTCCGTTGAGGTAACATCCACTTCCTTCGCCTCGCTCTCTTTCCGGAAGGGTAATAGTTCAACCACCTCCTCCGCAGGATTGAAATCGGTCAGTCCATAATTGTTCCACAATACACCATACTTTTTATTCGACACATACATAGGGATGGCTATCTGCGTATTCACCTGGGTTAGCCGACGTGTAAGTCCGCGCACGTCTAACCATCCGTCTTGAAACTGTCCCAATCCGAAAAGATGTTCATCTTCCGGTGAATAGAACTTTTGTGTTGCACAATAGGTGTCTATACCTTGAATAGAAGACGGAGTAAGTTGACGGCCGGCTTCTTGCAAAACAGGATTCCCGTCCGGAGATAAAAACGTAATCAGTCCTGTCGCCTTATCAACTTGGGCTGTAATACCTGCTAATTTCACGGATACCGCCTTTTTACCATCCTTTACAGTAAAAGCATCTTCCGTTTCATTGTTGATATAAATCCATTCCGGTATCTTCATTTCCAAAGGTTGCTTTACAAACTTCACTCTTATCGTATTGGACGACAATGGATAGAGTTGCAATTCCCCATTGGCCATTTCAAATACGATCCGGCTCTTCTCTTTCTGAAAAGAACGTACAGCCTGCGACCAGCCTTCTATCCAAAAGCAAAGTAGCGCAGAAAATAAATAAATAAATCTTTTCATGTGAATTTTTTTTTAATAAATATAGTCATTACTAATAAAAATATACCATTGTGCAACGCAGTTCTATTCTTCATTTATTCCATACCATAAACATATACTTCGGACAATGAAGCATACCCATCTCTATAGCTGGTTTCTATCCGTATCTTCAGGTAACGCCCTTTCGCTGTGTTCACACCAAAAGTCTGGGTTTCTTCGAGGGCATTCTCCATGGAGAATTGGCCAATCTCCATCCAGCTTTCTTTGTCGGAGCTGATAGAGAAGCGCCCCGTTGCTGTATCCGTATATCCATTGCAGCGCTGAGCCATCGCAATCTGGCTGACCGTATGTTCCGTCTGCATATCAATAATAATCTCAAACGGAGGATACTCCATGACTTGCCAACTGGAATGCCAAAAAGTAGACGGATTATTATCCAATATACATCCGGCAACTCCATTTCCCGCACCTTCGCCAGTTGTTTCTTCAGAAGTAGCTTCGACTGTCCAGCCTGTACGGTCCAACTGTTTACCCATGATACGATACATCAAGGGATAAACGGAACTAACGGTGTTAATTTCAAACATGGAAATGCCTGTAATCGCAATCGGAAGCATGTAGTCACCCGGTGTCAAGGCGCTCCCTACTATTTCAACTTCCAAATCAGTCGTGGTAACACCATTGGGCAAAGACATTGTTTGCGGCAGAGTATAACTTTCATCGGGTAATAAGCTGAACAGAGTGTTGTTGGAATGATTGTATTGGTCCACATACGCTTTATCTACAGCAAAAGAACACTCCAAATCCCAATAATTGTCTACATTAAGCCCGAAAGGGAGTTCTTCAGTAAATGTGGCCAGAGAATTGTATTCCATCTGTATCACTTCGACAGGTGTTTTCATCACAAAACCGACCATCGGTGCTAAGACTGCTTCCAATTCGATAAATACCTTATTCTTTTCTGCATTGACAGAGTCTGTTGCACTGGTTATTTGCAAAGGCAATACCCATACTTTGTCCGGATTATTTTCCAATACATCCTTCACTTGTTGAGTCTTGAAAAATACATTGACCAGTTTATAGCGATCGGAAGAAGTAAAATCAACCTCAGTAGTTTCCAACGAATAGCAATCTTCGCCAATTAACGAGTAATTCACTCCCTCGGGTATACTATACTCTTCATCAATTTGATTTTGCTCCATTACGCCTATAGAGACATGAGCCGTCAGACTGGGATCACTACCGGACTTAACTATGGAGAAAACATATTGTTGGTCTTCCCCTGTATTATACAAAGTTAAAGATTGTTTACCGTTGCCTTTCACATACAATATTTTATGATACTGTTCCGGAACAATATTGTCCAAATCATATTCTAAATCACTACAAGCAGCCAATCCCATTAAGCAGCCTGCCAATAATAAATATTTCAACTTCATAATCATCTGAACTGATTTTAAATGATAATTTATCGGTTTATTTTATCACTCCTACAAAGCCACCGCGCGGCAGGCAATCCACTGTTAGGGAATCACCCGTAGGCACATCCTTTTCGATGCTGAAGCTACGGTTGTCAGCACCGTCCTTGAACAACGTCATTTGACGACCGTCGATAGAGAGCACATCCAAAGAGCTACGGAGCGTACGAGGCTCATCCGTACCGTTGATACCTGCAATGTACCAAACATCACCTTTGCGACGCGCTATAACCACCTCTACACCCGGATAGCCGGTCAACAATTTGGTATCATCCCAAGCAGTGGGCAATGTGGACAAAAGTTGCTTTACAGCTTCCGGCAATTGGTCGTAGGTAGCTGGACGGTCAGGCATGTGCTGCAAGGCAGATTCAAAAAGTATGGGCAAAGCCAGTTCGTGAGCGTGCGATGTAATGTGTGGATATTGTGAGTCGGAGAAGGTACCAGGCGTATAGTCCATCGAACCAACGACATTGCGGGTAAAAGGCAGCGTAGCATTGTGTGCGGCAGCCTGGTCGGTCAGTGTTGCATTGTTGTTATACCACTCCGCGCCGTATACTCCTTCTACGGACATCATGTGCGGATAGGTGCGTTGCCACCCACGAGGAATGGTTGCTCCGTGGAAGTTTACCATCAGGTGATAGTCGGCCGCATCTTCCAGCAAGTCGATGCAGTAGTTCATGGTTGCCACATTGTCACCGTTGAAGAAGTCTATCTTCATGCCTGCTACACCCAGGTCGCTCAGCCACTGGTATTCCTTCCGGCGTTCTTCCTTCTTGTTCAGCCTGTATAGCGGACCGGGACCCAGCCATGCCGTGCTCGAGTTGTACCATACCAAGGACTTGACGCCACGTTCCGTTGCATACTTCACCACATCTTCCATCTTTCCGCCATTGCCCATTTCGTTCCACTCCCAATCTATCAAGTTGTAGGGCCACTTCATGCGGATGGCTAAGTCAACGTATTCCTTCAACAAACGGAAGTCTTTACTGCCATGGTTGTGGGCCCAGTAGATCCACGACACCAAGCCAGGCTTTATCCAACTCGTATCTTCCACCTTCGAAGGGTCGGACACATCCGTTACCAGCGTGCTCTCCACTACATCAGCCAGGCTGCCGAGGATGAGTACTCGCCAAGGCGACTCCCAAGTGCCTTCGCCCGTCATCTTGTCATCGGACAGACGAACCTGGTAGCAGTTACGGTTTTCACCATTATATAATAAGGAACCGCAATGCCCGAAGCGGATATTTGCCTCGGTCACCAACATGAACACAGAGTCTTGCAACTCAGCCAATGCCGGATAGCCCCACACATTTACTTCCGGATGCCCAGTCAGTGTCCCGTCTGTAGACAAAGGGAAGAAACGTTCATACCCCATGTCATACTCCTGTATCCACCGCTTGGTACCTTGGGGCAAAGTGTAAGTGGTATGTTCGCGGGTGATGCGCTCCTTATCCGTTCTCATTTGAAGACCGTATTTGAAAGCCACACCGTCGTTGTAGGCACGGAGGGTGACGTCCAAAGTTTGTCCAGCTTCGTTCTCAAAGGTGTAGACACGTTCGGAGGCCTCGTTCACGCAATGGCTGCGCTTTCCAGTCTGCATCTGGTAATCATCCACCACAGGTTTGGCCTCGGAGACCGATTTCAGTTTCAAGTTTCCCGCCAGTTCCTGCGCTTCTGTCTCCATACCCAAGCGAGATTGGACAAGCACCGGCTTTCCTTTGTAGTCTATGGAGAAAGTGGCTTCGCCATAAGCGTCCGTAGGTGTACAGGCTACTGTCACTTTCAAATCTCCGTTGGGGGAAACCACATCTTGTGTCTTCGCCTCACATGAACAAAAGGCGACCATCGTACAAAGTGCTGCTATTTGATTGAATGTTTTCATATAAATGATAATTTATCGGATTACACTGTGTCTTTAATGGGACGCAGTTATATTCCCATCTTAGTATGTACTCACTTTCCTACTTAATAACCGGGTGCTTGAACCAATTGCGAATTGCTGTACAATTCATCCAAACCATCTCGGGTCGGAACAGGAAGTAGATATAGCCTGTCGTCCCACTTGAAAGGCTGGTTGATAAGGGTCGGCACATTGAACTCTTCAAAACTTGCGTTTACAAGGAAACCGTTCAATCCGTGACGGACACCCGCCTTCAGCATCTCGGGAGCCAAGGTCCAACGACGCAAGTCATAGTAGCGGTGTCCCTCTTCAAACAGTTCGACGAAACGCTCGTTGCGTACCCAGTCCATCAAGTTCATTTCGCCTGTCAAGTCGCCTTCAGTTAGATTTTGAACTCCAGCACGCTGACGGATGACATTCAGATTGATCAATGCCTCTGTCGTATTGCCCAATGCAGCATGACACTCTGCCAAATTCAGATACAGTTCCGCCATACGGATAAAAGGAACGCGAGGTGCGGTATGCATCCTGCTCCCGTTCGCGCCATAAATTATATTCGGATCTATGAACTTTTTCGACAAATAACCAGTTCCGACACAGTTTCGCGGACTACCGGTATTGTAGCCGTTCGTATCCTTGTTCTTGAAGTTAATCCACAACGGATGACCGTCATTGATTTTGGTCGTGTACTGGCTGCCATCAAATACAATCCACGCATAAAAACGGGCTTCCCGGCGAGCATGCATTTTGATGATATCATTCTTCACGTCCTCGCTGTCTAACCGGTCCGTTGCTAATGCCGGACTCTCGGTACCTTCATAGAAACGGGTGTACCAGTGATCTTTCGGGTAGAAGTCTGGATCGTAAGCGGGAAGTTTTCCGTTCTCTGTATAAAAATGCTGTGCCGAATACAAGGTGGGTGCAATGGCTGCCCAGCCTCCGGCATAAATACCGTTACTCTGCTTCACTACCTTGTTAGGTAAACGGCTCTCTACTCCCTCACCGCCGTTATTGGAAAAGAGGGAAATGCGTTGCGCCCATATCAGTTCCTTGTTGTTATCGCCTTCGTTGGCAGTCACCATATACTGGAACATGCGTACTCGCTCTTTAAACAGCAGGTTTTCCGGCGTATCTTCTTCCTTGCCCGGAACAAAAGGCAGAGGCACGTCGTCGCGTTCCGCCTTTCTGTTGGCGGTCTCAATGTCGAACAACCGATAGCCCGCCTCTTCCGCAGCCGCCAACGCTTCTTGGCATGCCGTCAAGGCACGTGTCCACTTACTCCCATCATACGTGTGGTTGACCAATTCATTACCATATTCCGGCGTTTCATAATTCTCGTTTTTCCAATTAGAATAAGGGAAAGACCCGTTCCACAAGGGAGAAGCGGCACAGAGCAACACACGCGCCTTTAAAGCTTTGGCGATGGTGGAAGTGGCGCGCCCCAATTCATTGTTGGGACGTGTGGCTGGCAACACCGCTGCCGCCCGGTCTAGTTTATCGACAATCCAGTCTACACAATAGTCGAAATGCGAGCGTCCGGGAATATCCGAAGCGGTAATATTGGGGTCTACTCTGGCCGGGATAATCGGACAAGGACCGAAAGCCTGTAACACCCGGAAATGATAGTAAGCCTCCAGGAAATAGCATTCCGCCTTGTATTCCTCCTTGTCTTCCTGCGTTACGCCTGTCGGCTGAAGATCGTCTATCAAGCTCAAGAAATAATGTATATAGCCGATGTGGTTGTAACTGGGGATCCAGATGTTGTAGTCATCGCTACCCCATACGGCCGAATAGGAAGGCGAAAGAGTTCCCCAAGCCATTTGCTGGGGATAGGTCGAAAACAACGGAGGCTGGGCTGTTTCATCAGCAGAGACCTCAAAAGAATAATAAGGAATAGGATTGGAATATGTAATCCCATAATAGCAACTATACAAGAAGCCCAAGGTGGCATTCTCATCTTTCATGGTGTCCTCAAAGTCCGGTTGTGCCGGCGGAATGACATTCAAATAATCACAGGACGCCAAACAGCAAGCTGCTAGGACCACCTGCACCATCTTATTGATTCTATCTTTTATTTTCATAGTCTATATAGTATTAAAATAGTATTTATCAGAAAGTAAATTGTACGCCTAAGTTGAACGTGCGTTGCAAAGGATAGGAATTCCAAGATAGTTCCGGATCCCACAACTTGAACGGACTGAATACCGCTAAGTTGTCTCCATTTAAGTAGATGCGGCAATAGGGCAACGTATATCCGATTTCCAACGTTTTAAAACGGATGAAATTACCGTTTCGCATCCAGAACGAACTGGTATGGAAATTATTAGACATCTCCGAATTGTTTATACCTAATCGGGGGAAGCCGGCGTTCGGATTCGGATTGTCCACCGACCAATAGTCATCCGCAATCCATTGCATCAAGTTTCGTTCGACGGTTTCTCCACCGTTTCCGTCGCCACCGCTCGACAAAAACGGCATAATGCCAGAATTGATGGTGATTTTTCGTTTGGCCGAGCCGTTGAAGAACACGCCGAAGTCGAACTTCTTATAGATGACGTTCAATCCGATGCCATACTGGATGCGCGGGATGTAATTATAAGGAGACAACATGACTTGGTCCTCTGTAGTAATCATTCCGTCACCATTGATGTCCCGATATTTAATGTCGCCCGGCATGATGTTGGCACCTAACTGCGACTGATCCGCCCAGTTTTGGACTTCCTCCTCGCTGGTGAACAAGCCCTCGGCCACATAACCTGTAATTGTATTGAGCGGCTTATGAGTCTTGGTCTGCCATACATACGGATAATTCGGTTCGTCCACATACAAGTATTTGTTTTGGTTGTAGGTGAAGTTACCGCGCAAGTCAATCCTCCAGTCTTTACCAAACTGCTTTGCCCAATTTACACTAAATTCTACACCTTGATTCTTTACTTTACCGATGTTACTCCAAGGTACAGACCCCCAATAACCCAGCATGTAAGGCCATGAAGCGCGCGCCATCAAAATACGGTCGCGAATGTCATGGAAGTAGTCAAACGTAATATTCACTTGGTTGAACAAAGACAAGTCCAAACCCACATTAAACTTCTTGACACGTTCCCATCCCGCATCTTGAATGGACAAAATTCTAAACGACGGACCTGTCCGGGTAATTTCATTGGTTGGAAGACCGGTCCAATAGCCATAGCCACTCCCCATTACAATATCATTCTGATACAAGAAGTGCGGGGCACTTCCATTGAAAGAGTCGCTACCTACCAATCCGTAGGACATTCTTAGTTTAAGATGGTTGATGTAGTCCGACAAAGGTTCCCAAAAGTTTTCGGAACTGGCTACCCAACCAATGGAGGCCGCTGGGAAGAACTCAAAGCGGCTGCCTTCTGCCAGACGTTCGGAACCATTATAACCGAAGTTAAACTCAAACAGGTAACGGTTGTCGTAATCGTAGGTCAGACGACCTGAATAGCCTTGGTTGCGATTGGGCAAAGCGTCATGGCGGTATTCACGCATCATGTACATTAGCATGGCTGTCAGGTTGTGGCTGCCGAAACTTCGTTTCCAGTCCAGACGGGCATCGAAATAGAACGTCTGGTCGGAATCGCGTGTTGCACCGGATTGTGTCAAGTATTCATTACCTGTCCGCAACAACTGCAGTTCATACGTATCAGTTTCCGGATTGTATGAACCTTCCTTTGCCCCATATAAATAGGAAGTAATGGAACGGTTGTAATAGGAGTTCGACCAGTTCTTGAAATTCACCAACGCCTTCAAGCTCAGCCCTTCGGTGATAAACTTCAAATCCTGGGTCAACGAGATGGAAGCGTTCAGGGTATTGTAGTTCGTTTCCTTGAAAGAACTCATCATGTATTCATACGGGTTCTGTCCGAACATACCCGGCTTTATCTCCGTAGTACCGAAACGTATGAACTCTTCTCCTTCTTCCTGGGCAGGAAAATAGGCAGGGAAGGCGACTGGATTGGCATACATCACGCTTTGATACAGAGCAGCGGTGGAGTAGTTAGGCCCTTGCAGATTGCCTATCTGCGCCATCATGCGCATGTCTACGGTTGTGGTGTTGGTCAGTTTGTAGGAAATGTTGTTCTGGAAGTTGTAGTTCCAGTTGTTGATGTTGTTGTTATAGTAGTACTTGGGAGCGTCCAGTAAACCGGCATCGTGGTTGGCCTGTAGGCTCATGTAGTAAGTCACGCGCGAGCCGCCGCCCGACACGTTGATATTGGCACGCTGATTGAAGTTCCCTTTCTTGAATATGAGGTCGTACCAATCCACGTTGGGGTACATATACGGATTGACCCCTTGCTCGGTGCGCAGTATTTGCTCTTCCGTATAGCGGGGCGACAGGATGGGAGTGGAACTGCGGGCCTGCTGGGCTTCGTTATAAATACGCATGAAAGTGGGACCGTCCACAAACTCCGTTACGTTTATTGGTCGAAAATATGATACTTCCAAGGAGGCGTTAACCGTAGCTTTCGAGTTTTCCAGACCGGTTTTCGTGGTAACGAGCATCACGCCATTTGCTCCCCGGTTACCATAAATAGCTGTAGCGGAAGCGTCTTTCAACAGCGAGAAACTGGCTATGGACTCGGCTGGAATACGGTCCAAGTCGGATACAGATATCTCTACTCCGTCCAACAAAATCAGTGGAGTGGACACACCGCCAAACGTGTTGATGCCACGGATGTAGAATTGTGAGGACGAACCCGGTTCACCGCTGCTTGTCATGGATACCACACCGGCCAGTTTTCCGGCAAACGAACTTGTAAGCGAAGAAGAAGGAATCTTCAGAGTGGCACCTTTTACCGTGGCTATAGAACCGGTCACAGATACTTTCTTTTGTGTTCCCTGACCTACGATGACCACTTCTTCCAGCATTTCATTATCCGATTCAAGACGTACGGTTATCATACCCAAATCTCCCACTGTGATTTCCTGCGTCTTATATCCCACATAAGAAAAAATCAACTCCATATTACTGGTTACATTGAGCTGGAAATTACCGTCTATGTCCGTAATAGTCCCACCATCTTGCCCTTTAACCTTCACACTTACACCAATCAAGGTTTCTCCATTCGAAGCATCCACCACAGTTCCTAAAAGAATTCGCTTGCGGGGAGGGTCGCTTTGAGTTGTCAGCTCCGATAACGAATCCCTTAAATTAGCGGAAGCGTCAAATGGATAACAAACACTACAGATTAAGCCCATAGAGTAAAATAAACCAACGGTGAATCGTCGTCTGGCTTTAATCAATACAGAATTCATCATATTATTAAATTTAAAAGTTAATATATAGATTATAAAAGCATATAATTTACCTATGAAGAAAGATGCCACCACAGCAAGTTAAACCTTGCTTGAAAAGATGTGCTCTCTTTCGTTTTTTTATGAGCTATACTTTTAAAATCAATCATAAGGTTTTCTAATTCACAGGCACAAAAGTGCTCCATTATACTCAATAAAAGGGGGGGAAACTGGGCAAAAAAAGATATAAATTCGGCAGATGGGAACTCTATTCTAATTATCAAATTGAACGCCGAGATAAAAACAGGTATACCTATGGTCATCCCTGCAATTTGTCTCATTCGCGTACCCATTTAATTTCATTTTTGGAATAGAATATAAACCGATACACTTCACATATTGCTTGACACATCCTAATCTGAAGACAAATATTTATAGCACATCAAACAATAGATGTCCAATTAAAAGAATAAGTACTAATTTAGAACTGCTACTTATACGAATAGGACATTTAAAATTAATTCTCACTAAGTTGTATCACATATTGCTTGGGTAAAATGTGCATTTTCTTTTTGAAAGCTTCACGGAAGCTCTTGATATCGTTGAATCCACACTTCGCGCATACGGAACTGATGTTAGTCTCACCGCTCTTGAAGAGCTGGACAGCTTTGAAGATGCGGTACTCGTTAATAAAATCAATGCCGGTCATGCCGGTCACGGCCTTAATCTTCCGGTAGAAGGAAGAGTGGCTCATACCTAATTTTTCCGCTAAAAATACCACGCCAAGGTCGGGGTTCATCAAATGTTCATCTATCACGTTTTTACACTTCAACAGGAAACGTTGTTCTTCTTTTGTGTAACTCTTTTCCATTTGATTTAAAGCACTGGATATGTTCACTCTTTCCGAGCGGGTCAACAAATGATCTATCCGATTCCGGAGATATTTCAGCGAAATAGGTTTGGTTAGATAAACATCTGCTCCACTGTCGAAAGCACTCATCTGGTCTTCTTCATCCATTTTGGCGGTCAGCATAATCACGGGGATATGCAGCAGTGTTTTGTCCCCTCTAACCAGACGTAGAAATTCCATGCCGTCCATGCCGGGCATCATGATATCGCAGATCACCAAATCGGGCATTTCTTTCCGCAGCAGTTCCAAGCCATACATGCCATTTGTGGCTTTCAATATCCGAAAGTCTTCTACCAACGAGTGTTCCAGCATTTCCAGAATTTCGGGTTCATCGTCTATCAGCAAGAGGGTGTGTCCGGCAGTGGGAATAGATACTTGTACTTCTGAAACCGATGAAACCTTGGTCGCTACAGGAGGTTCGACAGTTTCCTGATCTTCTACCGAGATCTCGTCGGTCGCTGTTCCCAACGGCAAAGTGAAAATAAATGCAGATCCTTTTCCTACTTCACTTTCTACACGTATGGTACCTCCATGCAGCTCCACTAGGTATTTCACAAAGGAAAGGCCGATACCATCACCTGTTGAGATACTTTGGGAAGGATTCACTTGGAAGAAACGGTCAAACACTTTTTCCTGAAACTCCTTAGGGATACCGGTTCCATTATCTTCTATGGTAAAAACGACCTCATGATCCGTTTCGTGAATGGACAATACAACTTTACCACCTTCTGGCGTATACTTGAATGCATTAGATACCAAGTTGGAGAGAATAATCTCCAGTTTTTCCGCATCAAAAGCCACCTTGACAAGCGTCTTTTCAGGCAGGAAGTGGAAAACTATCTCTTTCTGCTGGCACAGAGCTTCGTAGTCGGGCACCAAATTCTTGCAGAACGATACAACATTCTGGCTGTGCAATACCAATTGCAGTTGTCCTTGTTCCAGTTTCCGGAGATCTATCATGCGGGTAATCAGTTTATTCAATTTCATGGCATTTCGATACATGCCGGCTAAATAAGACTTGGGCACAGAGACTGTTCTTTGTTTTTCACTCATCAGTTCCTCCAAGGGAGCCGTTATCAGGAAGATGGGCGTACGCAACTCATGTACGACATTGGTGTAGAAACGTAGTTTGGCTTCATTGATATTTCTGGCTGTATCTTTTTCTATTTCCTTCAGCTGAACCAAATGCTTGATGTTCAATTCATGCCTATAGAACTCAAAAACAGAAAAGAGTATGCCTGTAATGAGTATAATCCATAGACACCACGCCCATTCTGTTTGCCACCAAGGAGGTGTAATAATGATATGCAGAGAAGACACATTAGGATTCCAGCGTCCCGATATGTCGGTTGATTTCACGTAGAACGTATATTTCCCGGGAGGTACATTGGTATAGGACGCAACTCTTTCTGTGCCAGTTTCTTTCCATCCCGTTTCAAATCCTTCCATATAGCACAGGAACCGGATTCCTTTCGGCGCGAACATTTCGGCCACGGAAAACCGAATGGTAAAGAAATTCCGGTCGTAAGGAAGAGTAATCGTCTTATCCCTCCCATCATGCCAATGAAAACTTTCATCCGGATGGTCAGGAAATTCCAATGCGCGAAAGCAGACGGGATTGGTGCGATGAGGTATCTGATTGATTTTTGAGGGGTCGAAATAAAGAAGCCCTTTAGTAAATCCCATATAAATAGAGGTACTGTCCTGGGCACAGGCGTGATAATTAAACTGTGCGTTTTTCCAATTGTCCATTCCGCCTATATGGCTAAAGGAATCATCATAGGGCGTGTATTTGTACAAGCCTTTATAAGTACCCATCCACAGATATCCTTGGGTATCCTCCATTATATTGACGACCCGGTTGTCTGCAAGCTCCCGTCTTCCGGTATAAGAGATCATATCCGATGTCTCTAAATTCAGTTTGAAAAGCCCACAATTCAAAGAAAGCCATAAGTTTCGGGCTGAGTCCATAAAGATGTAACGGACGGCATCCGATTCCAATGAAACCCTTTCCGCTCCTTTGTAATAATGAGCCAAGATAGCATGGCTTTTTTTATCCAATTTGTACAGACCGGAATAGGTTGAACCAATCCAAACTGTATCAGCGTCAAATATAATATTCGAAGCTCCATGAATTTCATCTATCGTTGTAAAACTCTCATTATTGGTATTGAATATGAACAAAGTATGTCCCAATATCCAGATCATTCCTTTATCATCCCGACACACATCCCATATCTGATTGGCGTTGTTGTTTTTACTTTCAGCAGAAAGATCATAATTTTTGAAGGTATGACTGGAACGAGAGAAACGGCACAAGCCTTTCTCATAAATTCCCATCCAGAGGTATTGGGCATCAGCACACATGGACATGACATTGTTCCCGCTAATGTCACTATTCTGGCGGGAATACACAGTACTCTGCCTTGTGACTCTATCGTAAACATTCAATCCTCCCCCGTCCAGTCCGATATAGATTTGTTCTTTATCGGGACAAATAGCAGTTACGACATTGTGTGATAATGTTCCATTCATCATGTTCAGTGTGTGAAACGAATCGTAAGAAGGCGAGTGAAAATTAAGACCGCCCCGATAAGTTCCTACCCACAAACCTTCTTCTCGGTCAACAAACAGGGCATGGATCGCATCACTACTTATGGAACTGTTTTGCGGAATAATGTGGGTAATTTTTCCGTCATCCCATTCTACCAATCCTCCACCATCCGTACCGAACAAAACTTTGCCTTTATAATCGGTTATCGCCTTAATATCCGAAAGCATAAAGTCATTCCGCCTCTCAATTTTTCCGGTAGAGGTTATTTTAAATGCTTCTCCTTCGTGTCCGATGCCTGCTCCGGAAAACGCCGTTTCTTCTGTGGGACTATAATATAAATTATATAGATTATGTCTGGATAAAGACTGGCTATCGAACGGTAGCCAGCTGACAATGACTTCTTTCCAAGCATCAATTAAATACAGACCATCTGTGGTAAATGTTAGAAATAAGTGGTCTTTGTAATTTGCAATAGACAAGTAAGTCAGTTCCTTTCCATAGTTGCAAGTGGTAAACTGATTTTCATTTACCTGCACAAAAAGTTCGTTATAGCTTGTCAATACAAAAATCTTTCCTCCACACTGCATGATACTTTGAATAGGCGATTTTATCTGTCGTTTCTCACCGGATGCCATTTGTGTATAACATGCGTAAAATTTGTCCTCCGCAAAAGGGTATCGGTTCAATCCATTTTCCGTCCCCACCCACAAATCGCCACCTGTTGCCAAGATAGCTTCTACTTGATTATGTGCGATAGAATTTTCACCACTCGGATTGTGTTTGTATGTAATGAAGTTAACTCCATCGAACCGACATAAACCGTTGAAAGTCCCCATCCAGATAAACCCCAAACTATCTTGCGTGATACATTTTACTGTATTATCCGACAAACCGTCCGATGTATCGAATACTTTAAACTCTTTGTTTGCTGCATGAAAGGAAATTGACACAAAAAAGAGCAATAGATATATAGCAAAACATTTTTTCATTGTATTCACCCTTTATTCGTTCTACAAATATATTTGTTTAATACAAAAAAAGTTGTTTTTAAGCATAGAAAAGGGAAGGAATTCGTCAAAAAACGATATTTATCAGTCAATTTCCACACATCCTCTTTTTGCAACCAAGTAGTATCCCTATCTTCCTACCTTTATTTCCGGAAATAAAGGATATAACAAACCATTATTATACATAAAAAATGAATGATAAAAAATTAAATAAATGTGGTTCACTAAAACCGAATCGTTCATTGACATTGTTGACATTTGATTTGTCAAAAAGGTCTTTGAAAAGCGTTTTGGCGATAAGTAATAGTTCCACTATTTGCAGAATCTTAAAAATCAAACATTCAAGTCTCATATCGTGTTTTAAAATCATAGTCGGAACAGAATTTATCATTCTGACAAATTGTATTTTCTGTTGGCCGAGAATACGCTATATCCGTTCAATACCTCATACGCACGAAAGCAGGCAAATGAAAATTCGTAAATGACAGATTGATAGTATGATATCGAAATGATTACATTTTTTTTAGATTGAAATATCTCCTCAAAAGTACACTTATAAGTCTTCATCATGATGCAAACAAGTGTTTTATCTGTAAGTAGTAAGTCTTTTACCCGTAAGTAGTAAGTGTTTTGCTTATAAGTAGTAACCCTTTCATCCGTAAGTAGTAACCCTTTTCTGCATAAAATACCCGAAAATGCGGAAGAATATACGGGAATAGAGTATTCTTATTCTTTATTTATTCATAGAATATCCTGGAATGCAATTTTATAAAAAGACGTGTGTTAGATTAATCGGGCATATAGTGTCAATCTGATATGGAAAATCGTGAATAGCCAACTATTCTGTCAACCACTTCCACGCAGGAATCACTTTTATATTTACTTCATCCTGCTCAATAGTCTCTTCTTGATCTTTGCTGATAATCAAAGCAGTACTTATGTTCATGAAACGGGAAAGGCTGACAAGGGCATTGACTTCCCTGTTTCGCGTCTGCTCGTCGCGGAGAGAATAGGAAACCTGAATAGCCAGCCCGGCATCGGGAACTACGAAATCTACTTCTACATTCTTATTGTAATAAAAGAGTGCTTCTCCATATTGTTTATAGAGATGGATAGCTACTATGTTTTCAAGTAGTTTGGTTTCAGGTTGAAAAAGGAACAGGTTGAGGATGCCGTTGTCGTAGAAATAATGTTTCTTTGTTCCTTCTCTCTGTGGAATGGAATCATTGAAATTACAGAGAGAGAAGATGAGATAAGCGTCGTGCAGATAACCTAAATAGCTGGAGATTGTTTCGCGGGTCACTTTGCTTCCATCTCCTTGCAAGATGTTCTGCAATCTTTTGATGGCTATTGGTTGAAGTACACTATCGGCCAGCTTACGTACTAACGGACGCAGGCTTTGTTCATTTCTTACATTGTTTCTTATGACAATGTCCGAATAGAGTATTTTTTGATATAGGGAGGTGAGCCAGGCACGCTTGTCTGTGTAACTGAAACTTTCGGGCAGGCCTCCATTGTAGAAATAACCTTCGAACAAACGCACTACGTCGGTTCTGATGGGAGCCAGATGCCAGTGGGTATCCAGTGTAATATGATTATATTCCAGATATTCCGTGAAACTGAAGGGGTATATTTCCTGCATCAGGTATCGTCCGCCCAGTGTAGAGGCTATTTCACGGCTGAGCATGTGGGCGTTGCTACCCGTGATGAAAACCCGTCTTTTCTCATCTGCCAGTCGGCGTGCGAAGTGTTCCCATCCTTCTACGTTCTGTATTTCGTCCAAAAAGATGATAGGCTCGAAGGCGAACATCTCTTTGTAACATTCTACAATCAGATGAAGTTCTTCCTTTTTAATATCCGTAATGCGTTCGTCCTCAAAGTTAATGAAGAGAATTTCTTGTTTACTATGTCCATCTTTTAGCAGTTGCAGTATATGCTGGTAGAGCATATAGGTTTTGCCGGCACGACGGATACCTACAAATACATAATTACCATTTTCCTCAATGGATATTTTGCGGGGCAATAGCTTCACTTGGCTGATGAACTCTTGCTGGTTCAGAATGATTTGTTTGATGATGTCTTTTTCCATACTTCAGCTTGCTTGATATGCAAAGATAGGAAATAATTCTATAAAATGCATATTTTGCTTGAAATATGTCTTCTATGGAAGTCATAATAGAAAGGAAATATGTCTTGTATAGTCTTTGTACTTATTGGTTGTATAAGGATCAGAGACATTTGAAAACAAAAAAGGGAAGCTTTTTAACGGCTTCCCTTCTTTAATGCTTTGCTGCAAGTAACGGATTACTTACGCAGACCGAGCTCTTTAACGATGGCACGATATCTTGCGATGTCGCGATCCTTCAGGTAGTTCAGCAACGCACGGCGTTTTCCTACCAACATTGTCAAGGCTCTTTCAGTACTATAATCTTTTCTGTTGAGCTTCAGGTGCTCAGTCAGGTGGGAAATACGGTATGAAAACAAAGCTATCTGGGCCTCAGCTGAGCCAGTATCAGTGTTAGACTTTCCGTATTTGCCAAAGATTTCTTGCTTTTTAGCAGCGTCTAAATACATAACTTTTAATTAAATTGATATATTAATATTCTCTTAAAGAGGGTGCAAAGATAGGGATAATCTTTTATACTGCAATGGTATTCAGTGAAATTTTTCTCTTGCTACGGTTATATCTAATGCAAAATTCGTACCTTTGCAGCCAAATATATAGGTATTGTATGCAAAATATTAGAAACATTGCAATCATTGCCCATGTTGACCATGGGAAAACGACGCTCGTCGATAAGATGCTCTTGGCAGGAAATCTTTTCCGCAGCAACCAGAGCACAGGTGAATTAATGCTGGATAACAACGACTTGGAACGTGAGCGAGGGATAACGATCCTTTCTAAAAACGTTTCTATCAATTACAAAGGAACAAAAATCAATATCATTGATACTCCGGGACACAGCGACTTCGGAGGTGAGGTGGAACGTGTGCTGAACATGGCGGACGGCTGTATCCTGTTGGTGGATGCTTTCGAAGGTCCGATGCCCCAGACACGTTTCGTGTTGCAGAAAGCTCTGCAGATTGGTCTGAAACCCATTGTTGTAGTGAACAAGGTAGACAAACCGAACTGTCGTCCGGAAGAGGTATATGAAATGGTGTTCGACCTGATGTTCAGTCTGAATGCTACAGAAGATCAGCTGGATTTCCCCGTTATCTACGGTTCTGCAAAGAATAACTGGATGAGTACGGACTGGAAGACTCCTACTGATAATATCTTCGCATTGCTGGACTGTATTGTAGAGAATATACCGGCTCCCACGCAGTTGGAAGGTACTCCGCAGATGCTTGTAACTTCTCTGGATTATTCTTCTTATACCGGACGTATTGCCGTAGGTCGTGTACATCGTGGTACGCTTAGAGAGGGTATGAATGTATCTTTGGCCAAGCGTGATGGAAGTTTTGTGAAATCCAAAATCAAGGAACTGCATACATTTGAAGGTATGGGACGTGCGAAGGTATCGGAAGTTTCTTCCGGTGACATCTGTGCGTTGGTAGGTATCGAAGGCTTTGAAATCGGTGATACGATCTGCGACTTTGAAAACCCGGAAGCATTGCCACCTATCGCTATTGACGAACCGACTATGAGTATGTTGTTCGCCATTAATGATTCTCCTTTCTTTGGTCGTGATGGTAAGTTTGTGACTTCCCGCCACATCCATGACCGTTTGATGAAAGAATTGGATAAGAATCTTGCTCTGCGTGTGCGTAAGAGTGAGGAAGATGGAAAATGGGTGGTTTCCGGTCGTGGTGTACTCCATCTTTCCGTATTGATTGAGACTATGCGCCGCGAAGGTTATGAACTTCAGGTAGGTCAGCCACAGGTTATCTTCAAGGAGATTGACGGTGTGAAATGTGAGCCGATTGAAGAACTGACTGTGAATGTGCCCGAAGAATATGCCAGCAAAATTATCGATATGGTAACCCGCCGTAAGGGTGAAATGGTGAAAATGGAGAATGCAGGCGAACGTGTGAACCTGGAATTCAATATGCCGTCACGTGGTATCATTGGTCTGCGTACGAATGTACTGACTGCTTCTGCCGGTGAAGCTATCATGGCACACCGTTTCAAAGAATACCAACCGCATAAGGGAGATATCGAACGTCGTACCAACGGCTCCATGATTGCCATGGAAACAGGAACGGCTTTTGCTTATGCTATTGATAAATTGCAGGATCGTGGTAAATTCTTTATCTTCCCGCAAGAAGAGGTATATGCCGGACAGGTGGTAGGTGAACACTCTCACGATAATGACTTGGTAATTAACGTTACGAAATCCAAGAAGTTGACGAATATGCGTGCTTCCGGCTCGGATGATAAAGTTCGTCTGATTCCACCCGTACAGTTCTCACTGGAAGAGGCTTTGGAATATATCAAGGAAGATGAGTACGTAGAGGTTACGCCAAAGGCGATGCGTATGCGTAAAGTGATTCTGGACGAAATAGAACGTAAGCGTGCAAATAAGAACTAAAGTTGTTTGTAAATAGATAGAGAAGGAGTGCTTCACTGTAATGGTGGCACTCCTTTTCATTTATACGTTACTTGCAGGAAATGATTAATCTATAAATCTGATCTTTTCTGCATTTCTAGGTTTAGCAGAGGGAGTTTCATCCGGATAACCGAATGCGATGCAATAGAGTAATTGATATCCTTCGGGAATATCCAGCTTCTTCAGATATTCGGCTGCTTCCGGTGTTGATGTCATGAATCGTGTCGGCCCGCCAAGGCAACAGGAGCCTATGCCCATAGACCAAGCTGAAAGAATCATATTTTCGCCCAACAGGCCACAGTCTATTTGCGACAGGTCATAAGACTTGTCATTGGCAATAAACACTACGGTAGAGGCATTGCGGAACATATTCTTGAAATTAGGATCTTCCGTTGCTTTAGGGTTCTGTTTTTTGTAAACTTCAGTAATACCGTTGATGAATTCCGGATTATCCACTACCCGTATTTCCCAGGATTGTTTGTTTTGTCCGTTAGGAGCATTGATACCGCAGTTCAGTATAATCTGCATTGTATCGCGGTTTACCGCTTGCGGTTTGTACTTACGAATACTGCGGCGTGACATCATGTTTTCAATCACCGCATTCTCTTTACTTTCATTTGCACACGTGGCTTCATTCTCTTTTTGTACTTGCGTACCGCATCCGCAGAGCAACAACAGGCTGACAGTTGCCAACATCAATTTGATACTTTTCATATTGCTTTGTTTAGTATTGGTTTTCGCAAAGCTAACAAAAAAAACGTAGTAATGAAGTAGTTACTCGGAAAAAAGAACCTTTTTTATATTAAACCTTCCAACTCTTTTTTTACCAACCAGTATCCGACTTGTGCTTCGGATATACCTTCAAGCAGTTGGTAAGGACATATGAATTGGTCATCCTCAATTCTTGAATCCATATAATAGAAACAGCATGTATTATCTTTCTCGAAATGTTTGGCATATTCTAGAATGTGAGTCGATATAAGGAAGGAACAATGCGGATATTTTCTGAGTAATTCATTTACAGCAATAGAGGCTTCAAAAGCATCCTGTGCATTTGTTCCTCGGAACATTTCATCCAGTATTATCAGGCATCGTTTGCCGGATTTCGCTTTTTGGAGTACTTCTTTTATCCGCAGAATCTCCGCCATAAAATGACTCCTGCCATCGCGCAGGGAGTCCGGAAGATTGATGGAGGTATAGATCCCATCGAATACAGGGCTGGTCATTGAACGGGCGGGAACTGGCAATCCGCAGTGTGCCAGCCATACAGAGATGGTAATAGCTTTGAGGGTAGTTGATTTACCTGCCATGTTAGAACCTGTGAGGATACATATATTATTACCGTTCGTCATTTTCCAATCATTCATCCGTCCTCCTTCGGTAAATGGATGTACAAAGCCCGTGATGGACAAATCCATTGCTTCAGTCATCTTCGGGCGGCAGCAGAAACCTTTGCTGATTGCTATGCGGTGTGCAGTACGGCATACATCCAGTATATAAATATGGGAAAGCAGCCCTCTTATCAATTCTAAGTGGATACAGCGGAACAGATAATCGTACTTATCGATGATATAGCTGGAAGGGGATTTTTCTTTTTTATAGAGTTCGACTACTTCTTTCAACTCGCTACTATATATCGTGTATTGAATGCTCTGTGCCAGTTCTTTTAGAAGTAAAGGGGCATTTTCCGGGAGATTTGTTCGTAATGATTCCAGTTGATTTAACAATCGGATAGTCAAAGTAACACCTCGTTTAATGACATAACGTTGAGCATCGTGTCTTAATAAACGGTCGAAGGCTGATGTTAGCGAAACTAAAATATTAGGTCTTCTGATCTGGTCGCGATATTCCAAATAATATTCGATGAAGTCAAGTTCTTCTTCATCCAGGGGGAGCTCGGGTAGTTCCTGCCAGGCGATTGCCTCTTGCCTTTTCCGTATAACGGATATGTCATTCAGGGGAGAGGTGATCCAATCGAGCATCAGGCGTTTCCCGTTTTTGGTCTCTGTTTTGGAGAATAAAGAGTAGAGGGGATATTCGTCATATATTCCTTCTGTAATGCTCAAGTCGGCTTGCGTTTGCTTGTCCGTATCTAGATAAGTCATATTCTTAGGTATTACGTATAGCGCAAAAGTAGGAAAATAATCATGAAGAACAAGTGAAACGGATAAAAACAAAAAAAGCAGCTCTTGATTACCAAGAGCTGCTTTCGCATATATATCTAAACCGGTTTTATTCAGATTAGAGCTTCGGACCAGCAGCAACCAGTGCTTTACCGGCTTCATTGCCAGTGAACTTAGCGAAGTTCTTGATGAAACGGCCAGCCAAGTCTTTTGCTTTTTCTTCCCACTTGCAAGCACATTCGTAAGTGTCGCGCGGGTCAAGGATCTTCGGATCTACGTTAGGCAATTCAGTCGGAACAACGAAGTCGAAGAAAGGAATAACCTTAGTCGGAGCCTTGTCGATAGAACCGTCAAGGATAGCGTCGATGATACCACGGGTATCTTTGATAGAGATACGTTTGCCGCTACCGTTCCAACCTGTGTTAACCAAGTATGCCTTAGCACCAACTTTATTCATCTTCTTAACCAGTTCTTCTGCATATTTAGTCGGGTGCAGTGACAAGAAAGCAGCACCGAAGCAAGCAGAGAATGTCGGAGTCGGTTCAGTGATACCACGTTCTGTACCAGCCAACTTAGCAGTGAAACCAGACAGGAAGTAGTACTGAGCTTGTTCCGGGTTCAGGATAGATACCGGAGGCAATACACCGAAGGCATCAGCTGACAGGAAGATTACCTGGTGAGCGTGAGGACCTTTAGAAACCGGCTTAACAATGTTGTTGATGTGATAGATAGGATAAGAAACACGAGTGTTTTCTGTTACGCTCTTGTCTGTAAAGTCGATCTTACCATCAGCGGCAACCGTTACGTTCTCTAATAGAGCGTCACGTTTGATAGCATTGTAAATATCGGGTTCGCTGTCTTTATCCAGGTTGATAACCTTAGCGTAGCAACCACCTTCGTAGTTGAATACACCTTCGTCATCCCATCCGTGTTCGTCATCACCGATCAACAGACGTTTCGGGTCGGTAGACAAAGTTGTCTTACCTGTACCAGACAGACCGAAGAAGATAGCAGAGTCAGTACCTTCCATATTAGTGTTGGCAGAACAGTGCATAGAAGCGATACCACGCAACGGGTTCAGATAGTTCATGATAGAGAACATACCTTTCTTCATTTCACCACCGTACCAAGTATTCAGAATAACTTGTTCGTTAGTCTTCAGGTTGAATACAGTAGCTGTTTCAGAGTTCAGACCCAGTTCCTTGTAGTTGTCAACCTTAGCTTTAGAAGCGTTGAAAGAAACGAAGTCAGGTTCACCGTAGTTAGCAAGTTCTTCAGCTGTCGGGCGGATGAACATGTTAGTTACGAAGTGAGCTTGCCAAGCAACTTCCATGATGAAACGTACTTTCAAACGAGTAGCAGGGTTAGCACCGCAGAAAGTATCAACAACGAACAGACGTTTGCCGCTCAATTCTTTTACAGCCTTAGCTTTCAAGTCTGCCCAAGCTTCTTCAGAGCAAGGTTTGTTGTCGTTTTTGTATTCGTCAGAAGTCCACCATACAGTGTTTTCGCTGGCTTCATTCTTAACGAAGAATTTATCTTTAGGAGAACGACCGGTATAAATACCTGTCATAACATTTACAGCACCCAGTTCAGTTACCTGACCTTTTTCAAAACCTTCCAAACCTGGTTTGGTTTCTTCTGCGAACAGTACATCATAAGACGGATTGTGGATGATTTCCTTCACGTCTTTGATACCGTACTTGCTTAAATCTAAATTTGCCATTTCTTTTAATGATTTAAAATTTTGGTATTTGGTTTATTAATCTCTTGCTAATATCTTTTTACCTTCTCTTTTCAAGGGGAAATTGGTATGAATTGGGTTATGTTCCAAACAGCCCCTTGTTTTTCGCGTACAAAAGTAGTATTTTCTTTCGAAACAAACACCTGATTAGAGAAATTTTTCTTTAATGAGAAGTCTTTTATAACTCCGTAACAATATCTGCAAACTGAATGTTGCAAATTGCACAAGAAATCGTTTACTTTGCGCATATAAATTCAAATTACATCATGAAAATTATCAATTTTGCCGAGACAAACTCCATCCTGAACCAGTATGTTGCCGAGATCCGGGATGTACAAGTACAAAGCGACCGCCTTCGCTTCCGTCGAAACATTGAACGCATCGGGGAAATTATGGCGTATGAAATGAGTAAGGACTTTGCTTATTCTTTGAAGAATATCCAGACTCCGTTGGGGATAGCACCTGTGCAGACCCCGGATAATCAGCTGGTATTAAGTACCATTTTGCGTGCCGGATTACCTTTTCATCAAGGTTTTCTAAGCTACTTTGATGGTGCGGAAAATGCTTTTGTTTCTGCTTACCGAAAGTATAAGGATACGCTGAAGTTTGATATTCATATTGAGTACATCGCTTCACCACGCATCGATGGAAAGACACTGATTATTACGGACCCTATGCTGGCAACAGGTAGTAGCATGGAACTGAGCTATCAGGCTATGCTGACGAAAGGGCACCCGTCGGAGATACATGTCGCTTCCATTATTGCCAGCCGTCAGGCTGTAGAACACATTGCTGCAACATTTCCTGAAGACAAGACTACAATATGGTGTGCTGCCATCGACCCGGAGATAAACGAACATTCATATATCGTTCCGGGGTTGGGAGATGCAGGTGATTTGGCTTTCGGCGAAAAAGAATAGATATTATCAAGCTGCTTACTGCCAATCTTCAGAAATTGGTGGTAAGCAGAATGGATAAAACAAATAAAATCGAAATTAGATATCCCGCAGATAGTTTTCCAGTGTAACATCTTGTCCGAGTTGCATCTTCTTACGGATTCTGTATCGACTTGTATTTATAGTTTCAGGTAAAACGGAAAGCATTTGTGCAATTTGTTTTGTTTCCATACCAGTGCGTACATATGCACATAAACGTAGTTCATTTTCTGATAAATTGGGATGAATGGAATATAGTTTCTTAAAAAAATCGGGGTGTACTTCTTCAAAATGATGTTTGAAAAACATCCATTCGTCTTCTGTATCCAAGTGCGATTTAATTTGTTGTTTTAGCGTTCTTCCTCCTAGCGTAGACAGTTCTTTACTACCTTCCAGTTCCTCTATTTGCTTTAATAAACCTTTTAGAACCCGATTCTTTTCAATAGAGATCATGGAGTTGGACGTCAATTCCCTATTTTTTAGATCTAACTCCAGATGATATTTTTCATTTTGTAATTGTTGGCGTTGAAGACGTTCGTTTAGTTCTCGATTTTCTGCTTCTTTCAGTTGCTTGGCGATCTTTTCCTTCTTTCTTGACAACCAGAATATATAACCAATAATGCAGCAAATCATTAAACCTATTAAGAAGCTGGCTATAGTCAATTTTTTATGGAGTTCGATACGCTCGGAAGCTTCATGCAATTCATTCTCATATTGTTCAATTGCCATTTTCATTTCATACTGATTGATTTCATTTGATTTGGCATACCCGGTTGTTTCTTCTTTGTATTGCAAATACTGTTTTAGGTACTGATAAGCACTGTCGGGTAAGTTTTTCCTATCATATATTTCTGCAAGGCCATATAAAGTGTGAATGGCTGAAAAGGCATCCTTGTTGGCCTCGGCAGAATGGCGTGCTTTTTGAAAATAAAAAAGGGCAGAATCTTTTTCATTCTTATAAATATATAATGCTCCCATATTAATGAGAGTATAAGTTTGTGATGTCTTATTTGTGATTTTCTGAGCGGTTTTATATGCTTCGCGCGCGTACTTCTCTTTATCAGGTAGAGTTTGCGAAACAAAATAGAGTGAGGTCAGCACATCGGTTCTGAAAGGAAGGTCTTCTTGCGCTATTCTCTCATCAAGTAGAGCAGTCAATATCTCTATGCCTTTTTGTGGATGTCCAAGATGATATTGACTAATTCCTATATTGTGTCGATTCTTAATTTCATCATCAATGAATCCACCTTTCTTGAATATTTCGTCGGCTTGCAGATAATATTTATATCCTTCTTGGTATTCTCCTATTCTTCTCATAATCGAACCTATATTGACATATGTATAACCAAGACTATATAAATCATTTATGGATTTAAAGTAATTTTCTTGTCTCTTAAATGTGCGATAAGCTTGTGGGTATTTGTTATGTTTTGCCAAAAGCATTCCCTTAACGAAGAAAATACGGGCGTGATCATAAGTGTAATTAACGGAATCCACTTTTTCTAATGCTTCTTCTATAAGGGTTTCTGTTTCTTCTGTATTTGTTTCAAATTTCAGCCAGGCATCCCAATATAAGGCACGCGCTTGCAGGTTTCTATTGTTTTTTAGATTTGCTATCTGGTACATGCGAGTGATAAGTGGATAAAACTGCCTTCGTTCATTATTTTTATAGTCCACCAGCTCAAGTTGCTTTCCTAAAGAGTCAAAAGAAGCATCGATAGGTTTCCATCGATATGAATTACTTCCTAAAACAGAATGTTGTAATAAGAATATACATAAATATATTAAAAATGCATTTTTCATGCTACAAAGATAACAAAAAAGGGTTTTGTACATCATTTGTCTATTCGGTTTTTTTCGATGAAATGGGGTCTTCCATTAATTTTGCCTATTATTGTTTAACGATCTCAAAGGAGTATTCTCTCTTTGGGAATAAAATGATTGCTTATGGGAAATATTACTTTTAAAATGTTTTTTCTGCTGACTGCATTGTTGGGTTACAACTTTGCTATGGCGCAGACGGGGGCTCCTCATACTCTAAGAGGAGAAAGTCAGGTTGCAAGTGTATCATTGAATTGGAAAAGTCCAGCCGAGGCTAAAACAATGCAATGGCATAATGATACACCTTATAACGGTGTGAGCGGAGTAAGCTTGAATGGGGAAATTCCTGTTCTTTATATTGCTAACCGTTTTGATAAGGATGATCTTAAAGAATATAAAGGTTCAGTAATTGATGCTATCTCATTTTGCAATTACAGTGCAGTGCTTGAGGTTAGTCTTTTGTTGTATGAGAATGATAAAGTAGTACGTGAACAGAAGGTGAATCTTGAGAATCTGAAACTGAAAGAAATGCAGACTATCAAGTTGGACGAACCTTATACTGTGCGTGACGATGTAGAATTGACTGTAGCTGCTAAATTTGTTCATGGTACGAACCTTACTTTTGTTGGCATTATGGACCGCGTACCAGGTGTTACGGGCAAGGGTGACTTATATTCGTATGATGGAAAGAATTGGAAAAACGTGGTGAAAGGTAATTTCCTGGTATCTGCTCATATTGATATACCTGCTGCAGGAGAACCTGACGGATATAATGTATATCGTGGCGATACTAAAGTAAATACAGCTTTGCTGACGGAAAAAACTGCCTTGTTGAAGGACGAACCTAAGGGTACTTATGATTACTGTGTGTCGGCTGTTTATGGTGAAAAGGAAGAAAAGTCATTCCCTTTGTCATTGACCAATATTCCTGTAGAGGATGCCCGCCCAATTGCAGTGGACGTAAGAGCTGCGGTTAATGGTTTGAATGCGACGTTGAGTTGGAAATCTCCGATTCTTGCTGATAAAACATTGACTTGGAGTAATGGGGAAAAAGGTAAGGCCATGGGAGGAACTTCCGGTACAGTGCGTAAAATATGGGCAGTAAATGCATTTTCCAGCGATGAATTGGCTTCTTATGCTGATCATAAAATTACAGCCATTAATGTTATGCTGAATTCTGCAGTAACGGAAATGCGTTTGGTGATTCTTGAGAATAGTAAAATTGTATATTCTCAGCAGGTGTCAGCTGAAGAAATTGCTGCACTGGAAGTGCATAAATGGGCTAAAATGGCTTTAACAACTCCGTACGTTATTGATCCGAGTGCAGAATTGTCTTATGGTTATTATGTGGTTCATGCAGCAGATCTTTTCCCTGGGTTGTTGGATAGTGGACCGGCTATTTCCGGTGCATGCTTTATTTCAACTTCTACGGCAAAATCTGATTTTGATACTACAGTGCCCAGTTGGACTAATATTGAGGCAGCAGCTAATGCAAACTGGATGCTAAGTGCTGATGTGGAAGCTCAGAGTGAGATTAAGACTCCGGTAGTGAAAGACTATACCGTATATCGTGATGGCGTGGAAGTCAAATCCGGAATAACAGGTTTAACTTATACGGAGGAATTAGCTCCAGGTACATATACTTATACAGTTGTGGCAAATTATACAGATGGTCTTTCTTCAAAGGCTTCCGCTTCTGCTACAGCTACAGTTGAATTGCCGGCTGAATATGTACGTCCTACCTTTACCGAAACTGATTTCGATAAAGGAAAGTTATCTTTGAAATGGGATGTATATACGGATTTGCCTATGGAATTGAAACATTATGGTGAACCCAAATATAAATGGGGCATGACCAATGATGGAAAAGATGTGGATCTTTATGTCGGAGCACAATTTACCAAAGAAGAGTTGGCTCTTTATGCAGATTATGAGATAACAGGTGTTAATCTGTACTTAACGGATGATGTTAAGGAGCTGAAAGTTGTGCTGTGCTCTGCCAATAAGAAAATCTTAGCTTCTAAGACTGCTACTTCTATCAAAACAGGTGAAATGTTTAGTGTTGCATTCGATGAGCCGGTAGCTGTACCTGTAGGAAGTTCTATTTATGTGGGATACTTTGTTCTGTTTGCTGATGGAAAAGAACCTATTGCTGCTGATGCCGGTCCACGTGTGACTGGAGGTGATATGCTTAGTTTGGATGGAACAACTTGGGTTGCTTACAGCCGGATCGATGCAGAATTTAATAGTAACTTTGTAGTAGGAGCACAGGTACGTTTGAAAGGTTCACAAAAGGCTGCTACGACTACACTTAGAAAGACAGCACCTGTTAATAATCAAATGGTTCCGCTTGAAAGAATGTCAGGCAGATCATTCTCTGACTTGAAATCGGCAACAGCCTTTGGGGTAAATGGTGTTGTTGCGACTCGTGCAACTGATAATAAGCCTACTATAAAGAACTTCCGTGTTTATTGTAACGGTTCATTGGCTACTGAAACAGAAGATCCGGAGTATACTGCAACGTTGAACTACGGTAAGTATGAATATGCTGTATCCGCTGTTTATACAAATGGATGGGAATCCGCTCTTTCTGATACTTATACTGTTGAATACAAGCAACCTAATCTTGCACCTGCTCCTTACGGTTTGAGCGGTACATTGGAGAATAAGAATCTGACTTTGACATGGCAATCGCCTGAAGCTGCTAATGAAATGAACTATCAAGATAAGACATCCGGTAGTAAAGCAATTGGATTGACTAGGAGTAGCGGGGTATATGGATACTTTGTAATTGCTTATGATGCTGATGATTTGGTTGATCAGGTAGGTAAATATATAACTCACATTAAATATAGTTTGAGTGATGTTTATTTGCAGACTTCTGCCATAGCTGTCTTTTATGATCGTAATTTAGTTTATGAACAAGAAGTTGATGTGAAGACTCTGGTAGCAGGAGAAAATGTTGTTCGTTTGGATAAACCGGTAGTAATTCCGGCTGGTCATGAAGTTTGTGTAGGATATTATGTTAGCCACATTAATGGAGTGAAGCCCAATATGACAGATGAAGGACCGGCAGTGGATGGAAAAGGTAATCTGATTACTACCGATGGAACTACTTGGAGAACGTTGAAGTCTATGAATAAGGATTTGGATTACAACTGGCGAATTTCCGCAGTTCTGCAGGATGCCGATAAGCAAGCTGTTACTCGTGCAGAAGAACCTGCTACAACTTATAATCTTTACATTGACGGTACACTCTTGAAAGAAGGTATTCAAGCTACCAATTATACAGTTGAAAATGCAGCAGACGGCTCATATACAGTAACTGCGGTGGTTGGCGGTGTAGAAACGGCTGCATCTAATGCTGTTATTGTAGGTGTACCGACAAGTATTGATAAAGTAGAAGATGGCAGTGTGAAAGCATATTATGACAGCCAACTTCAGAAAGTAGTATTACCAGAGGTGGGAACTGCTTATATCTATTCTGTTAGTGGTACTCTGATAAAGCAAGTTATGAATGTTGAGTTTGTAGATATGTCGGACTTGCCGGCTGGAGTATATGTTGTACGAGGGGTACTTACCAGTGGAGAACAAATGATTAAAGTCCTTAAATAAGAATGTTAATAGATTGACAATGGAGGTTGAATAAGTCTTCCTCTCTAATGATTAAAAGTTCTCTCTACTCTTTGGGTATGAGGGAACTTTTTTTGTTATACGTTGGGAGAAGAATTTTAGTCATTCTTTCCGTAATTGCGCTTTATAATAGTGGCCTGAAAAGCTTTTTTATCGGCCAGTAGCAGATCTTCATCATCAAAGGCACGAAGGCTGTACCAAAAAAGAATATCTCCCGTACCACCCAGAACGCCAAATAATCCCAGAAAGAATATGTTGGCTTCTCTTGTACAGAATTCATGGATTGCAGGCATCACTCCCAATAAGATGCCCGGTAATAATAAGGATACCCGATAGAACTTCAATGGGATTGGACGGGTTGGGGTAAACCCTATGCTATGCTGATGAGGAGTATCTGAAAGAGGCTTTAAGTAACCTGATAGACAATGCGGTGAAATACTCTAAGGATACGATAGATATACAGATTACTTCCTGCCTTTCCGGACAGTATACTCAGATCAAGGTGCGGGATAATGGTATCGGTATTCCGCTTGCGGCTCAACGGATTGTATTTGATAAGTTTGAACGCGTAATTACCCGGAATGAGGATGCGAAGAAGAAAGTATCCGGCTTCGGCTTGGGGCTGAACTATGTGATGAATGTGGCTCGTGAACATGGAGGATACGTCAGTGTGGAGAGTGTGGAAGGAAAATATAGCGAATTTACGGTTTCTTTGCCATTGCCGGTGGAGAACGAGGAATGACGTGGCCTGACCTGTCCGCTTTTCGATAGGCAAGCCGGACCACGTTTTTTTAATTGTTATTCTACAGGCGGCACATCCAGAATACTGCCATATCGATGGTATTCGAAGGAGATGCTTTGTTCTTTAATATAATGTATCAACTCTACACGTCCGTTTTTCACAGGTTTTGCCGTGGCAATGTATTTGTTTCTACGGGCTGCCTCTTCATACATTTCCATCGGAATATCAGCGCCACAAGTGCGGATACGTTCATAGCTCCTCATTGTTTTGAGGAATTCATCCAATGTTTCTTTCTTTAGTGTACAGCCGGTAGATGATAATGCAGTCGTGCGATCATCATTCGGGTCAAAGCTGATAGTCAGTGGTGTGTGGCAGAGCTTTGTGGCAAGTGCAATCATTTCCGCTTCTTCGTTACTATCTCCCGGGAAAAGGCGGAGTACCATATTCTTTAATGGCAGATAACGGAATGCATTCTGTTCGCCATATAACTTATTGATATCCCGTGCATGCGCAAATTCTTCTTCATAAGCATGAGGATAACTTTGCTTATAATCCGTATTACTTTCCGGTTTGTCGGTAATCTTCACAAGGCAGGCACAATAGTTCGGTCCGCCTGCTTTTACACCACCACCGAAAGCAGATAGTTTCATCCCACCGAAAGGTTGGCGGTTGACAATAGCACCTGTGATACCACGATTGATATAAAGATTACCTGCCAGAATGGAGTCCTTCCAGAGTTTTTGTTCGTTTTCATCCAGGCTTTGCAGACCGGAAGTCAAACCGTAGTCCAGGCTGTTCACCAACTCTATTCCCTGTTGAAGATTGTCAATACAAGCCACACTTAACATGGGACCGAACAATTCGGTACGGAATGAATAACTGCCCGGTTTTACTCCCCACTTCACGGTAGGGGCGAGGATGTATTGCTTCTCGTCAATAAACTTAGGTGGAACCAGCCAGGACTCGCCGGGTTCCAGTGTAAGGGCTTGCAATAACTTGTCGTTCCGGTTGGTAATCATGGGGCCTACTACGTTACCAGCTTCCCATACACTGCCTACTTTTATACTGGTGGCGGCATCCTTCAGCTTATCCTGGAAGTTCTTGTCTTCGTATACAGAGCGTTCTACAAGCAGTAGGGAACATGCTGAGCACTTTTGTCCGGCATTTCCGAAAGCAGAAGTAACGATATTCATGATGGCATGATCACGGTCGCCCGAGGCTGTGAGGATAATAGCATTTTTTCCACCGGTTTCGGCAGAAAGTGGGGTAGACGGGTTGGTACGTGCAATGCTTTGGGCTGTATCCGTACCTCCTGTCAGGATGATATGCTTGATAGCCGGAGCTGTGGTCAATTCTTTCAGTGCTTCACGGTCGGTTATAATGACTTGCAATGCTTCTTTGGGCACTCCTGCATCCCAGAAAGCCTTGGCAAATAGCCATGCTACGGGAGCAGCTACTGTTGCGGGTTTCAGTATCACGGTATTGCCACCGGCCAATCCGGCTACAATGCCGCCGATAGGAATGGCACATGGGAAGTTCCACGGCGAAATGACGAGGATTGTTCCTTTGGAGGTGATGTCCACATCATGCAGTGCGGCGAATTTTTTCATTGTTGTGGTATAGAAGCGGGCGTAGTCGATACCTTCGGATACCTCTACATCTCCTTCTACCACTGTTTTACCTGTTACAGCACACATACTGCCTATCAGGTCTCCGCGCATATCACCCAGACGATTGGCTGCTTCGAACATGATTCTATGACGTTCCTCTAAGGTAGTGTTCCGCCAGCCTGTGGGATCTTTCTCTGCAATGCCGATGATTTGCTTTATTTGTTCCGTATTGGCTTGCGACATTTCGCAAATACATACTTCATCATTCTGGCAGCGGTCCATGTACTTATGGCGTTTTTCACAGATGATGTCTTCGGTTCCTATTTGCAGAGGAATGATTTCTGGAGTATCGGCGGAAGACTTTTTCCATTTGGCAAAGATCTTTCGTACCCATTTCTGGTTTTGAGGCAGATCAAAATCCGTATCCGGTTCGTTTTTCATCACGTCGGATGGGGGGACGGGAGAATACGGTAAAAGCCTGTTCTGCGTGCGCGTAGGAATATGAGAAACGCTATCTTTCTTGTGATATGCTTCTTCAAACTGTTTTTGCAGGAAATTCCAGGTGTCAGTTCCCGGTTTCAGATTGAATGAATGAGTGAGGAAGTTATCCGGAGCTGTATTTTCGTCCATGCGGCGTACCAAATAAGAGATTGCATTCAGGAAGTGTTCATCTTTCACTACCGGTGCATATAGTATGATGTGATTACCCAGTTGCGACTGTGCACGCCATACATGGTCGGCCATACCTTCCAACATCTCAAATGTCATATACTCTGAACTGTTGTTTTTCTGGCTTAACAGGTAAGCGTAGGCTATTGTGAACAGGTTATGCGAAGCCACTCCGATGTGCAACGCTTTTGCATTTTCGGGCAGCAGGGCGCGTTCCAGAATATGCAGGTAGTTTGCATCTACTTCCGTTTTTGTGGAAAGTATGGGGTTGGGCCAGCCGCGCAAGGAAGAAATCACGGTTTCCATTTCCAGATTGCAACCTTTTACAAGGCGCATTTTGAGTGGTGCACCTCCCTCAGCCACGCGTGCCTTTGCAAATTCCAACAATTCCGTCTGGAAATCATAGGCATCAGGCAGATAAGCTTGTACAACGATACCGGCTGAATAGTCTCTGAATTCCGGTTTGCTCAGTACAGTTTTAAACAGGCGTAAAGTAAAGTGTGAATCTTTATATTCTTCCATATCCAGATTGACAAACTTCGCATGTTTCACTCCGTTTTCATCTGTATGCGGGAAGTCTATTGCTTTTTGGTAAAGAGCGGACATGCGTTTCACCAGTTCCGGGAAACTCTCTTCATAATTCAAAGCATGCGTCTGGGCATAGATGCCGGATATCTTTACGGAGATATAGTTAATATCCGGAGCTTCCAATGCTTCCAAGTAATGATAGTAACGGTGATCTGCTTCCCCATTGCCTAAAACGACTTCACCCAGTAGGTTCACATTTTGTCCAACCTTTTGCTGTGCACGTTCAGACAGGTGTCGGGTTAACTTGGGACGCGCTTCATCAAGGATAACTTTAGATGTATCCATGCGTAAGCGTTTCTTTATAATAGGTATAGCAATGAAGTCGAAATGATGTCCGAAGGCTTGGTACATTTTAAAGAGGAAAGTATCCCGCTTGTTCAGGAATTCAGGTACTCCATAGCGGTCTATCAGAGTCTTAATGCGGGCGGCAAGTTTTTTGCGATCACGTATCTGCGAAGATTCATCCAGCATTTTCACCAGGAACTTCTTGTCCTGCGGGCGTTGCACCATGACGGCATACTTGTGCTGTTCTTTGCGCTCTTCGTTTGTGATGGTTTGCTCACACGTGTTGTGTAGCTTCAGTACCCATTCTTGTACTTCGGCTATGGTAGGTCTATTATCCATAATCTATTCATGTTTAGTAAATGACTGAAAATAAATATCACTCGCGAACTAAAAACATGAATAAAGGGTGGGACTGAACATTACGGCACGATACCGGTGCAAGGTCTGGAGAGCTTGCTGGGAAAACCGGTCAAAGATTAATCTTCTACCCATAGTACAGTGATGTTAAAGGTTAATGTATGCCTGATGCAAATATACACTAATTCTTTTATTATCAAAGAGAAAGGGCAGAAAAAACTTTGAAGGCGCAGCTATTCTAATACTCCTTCTGGAATTGCCGGAATGGTATTGAATGCCCCGATAATGGAATAGTCGGTATCATCCACTGTCATTGTTAAAAGTGGTTTTATGATAATGTCATTTCTTGTAGAGGCGTCTTTGGGGACAAGTTTTTTCCAATCTACATCCAGATAGCGTTGTATGAGGCCAAGTATAGCGTAACTCGTGATACCGTTTTCCTTTTCAAACTTGAAATTATGCGGTGTGGGCGGAATTGTTGCATCTGTAAAGTTTCCTTTTGTATCGGCCGAATAGTTCAATGTGAGATAAGGTATGGCATCGGTAGAAGATGAAGCTTCCGTGACATGTTCTGTTTTTGACGAAAAGCTGTAGATACCTTTGGCGATGAGGTGATCCGAAACTTTGTGCTTTGAATCAGCGTAAGGGAAGAAATAGCACTCCAATCCGGAACGGTGTTGGAGTGTTGTTCTCTAATTTGTCGTCATCACAGCTCGTGAAGCTGATTACGGATATTAACAGGAATATCCAGAATAAGTGTTTTGTTTTCATCTTGCTTTATTTCAGGGCAAATATAGGCTTTTAAAGTTTAAATCCCAAAATTGTATATGATATTTGGGATTATCTGTTGACGGAATTGATTCTTTGCGGAAAAGATGTGAATCAAAGGTTGCTGATGACTTTCTTGTTAGTTTGTTGATAATCAGCTAATAGTATTTACCGTGTGCTTATCATAAGATGTAAAAGCGTTTACCGCCGTATGTAACGGTCTTTACCCCTTATTGTAACGGCCTTTACCTCGGCGTGTAACGGTCTTTACCTCGGCATGTAAATGGAGTTACCGTGTGGAGTGAACAAAGTTACCATTTGGGGTATCCCGCTATCACTTTATCACACTTTATTCATAACCCGTCTTCAACTATTGATTTGTATTATTTCTAAAAAGCCTCATTACCGTACTATATAATAGTAGCGGTAATGAGGCTTTTTAGAAAAGGAATAGTGTATTCGCTTACTTTACTTCCCAAATATCATTCGTCATCAACAGTTCCTTGAAGTTGTGATACTTCTTCTTTGCTGATACTTCTTCAATCTGTTCCATTACAGCATCGTCATAAGTCGGAGCTTCCACATCGCGGATTACACCGAGAGCAACCGGGAAGTCAGGACCTTCCATCAGAGCCAATTTCAGTTGCAATGTATTATCCATGCAGTGTGCATCATGAATGAGGATATCCTTTTCTGTGATACCGTTCTCGCCCAACTTTACAACTTTCAGTCCGAAACCTTCCTGCATCAATCCAAACTCTTTGTTCTCACCGAAAAGCATTGGCTTACCGTGTTCCAGGTAGATAGCATTCTTGGCACGTCCGTCTGTGTTGTATATAGAGTCGTAGGTTCCGTCATTGAAGATAACGCAGTGTTGCAAAATCTCACACACAGCGGCTCCTTTATGGTTAGCAGCAGCCTTCAGAACTTCTCCTGTGCCGGGACCATCTGTGGCTACACAGCGTGCAAAGAAACGTCCACGGGCACCGAAGCAGAGTTCAGCTGGGTGGAACGGATCTTCTACCGTACCATAAGGAGAGGATTTGCTGACGAAGCCACGGGGAGACGTCGGGGAATATTGTCCTTTTGTCAGACCGTAGATGCGGTTGTTCAGCAACAGAATGTTGATATCTATATTGCGACGGATAGCATGGATAAAGTGGTTACCACCGATAGCCAGACCGTCACCGTCACCTGAAACCTGCCAAACGCTCAGGTTAGGATTGGTTACTTTACATCCGGTAGAGATGGCGGCAGCACGTCCGTGGATAGTCTGCATCGCATACGTATTCATATAATAAGGCAGACGGCTGGAGCAACCGATACCCGAAATAACGGCAGTTTCCCAAGGCTTAACACCGATTTCTGCCAACGCTTTGTGCAGTGAATTCAAGAAGAAGTGGTCACCGCAACCCGGACACCAACGAGGTTGTCCTTTTTTGAAATCTTTAGCTGTATATTCGCTCATGTCTTTCGATACTTTACGGGGTTATTATTTATTTAAAATCTCGGTGAAGGCAGCCACTAATTCGCTTACTACGAACGGCTGTCCCTTGACTTCATTGAATTGATACGGAGTGAAATTATCCACCTTCATGCGGAGATAACCGGCAAATTGTCCCAGATTCTGTTCGGCAACTACCACTTTCTTGTATTTCTTCAATACTTCAGCCGTATTTTTAGGCAGAGGATTGATATAAGAGAAGTGAGCTAAGGCTACTTTTTGTCCGGCTTTGTTCATCTCTTCCATAGCAGAATACAAGTGTCCGTAAGTACCGCCAAAACCTACAATCAGCAGGTCTGCATCATCTGCACAGCCTTGTACTTCTACATCGGGTACAGCAATCTTTGCAACTTTTTCTGCACGCAGGTGGCACATTAGATTGTGGTTTTCAGGATCGGTAGAGATCGCACCAGTGTTGCTGTCTTTTTCCAGACCACCGAGGATATGAGTATAGCCTTCTTGTCCCGGAACGGCCCAGTAACGTACTTGGTTCTCAGGATTGCGTTTATAAGGAGTATAGTTATCCTTCATTTCAGGAGTAACATACTGAGGTTTGATTTCAGGATATGTATCCAGGTTCGGCAGCTTCCATGAACCGGAACCGTTGGCTACGAAACCGTCTGTTAACAGAACTACCGGAGTCATGTGTTCCAAAGCCATTTTACAAGCTGCATAGGCTGCATCGAAGCAGTTTGTCGGTGAGGTTGCAGCAATAACCGGCATTGGACTCTCACCGTTACGACCAAACAAAGCCTGTAACAAGTCCGTTTGTTCCGATTTAGTCGGCAAACCTGTGGAAGGACCACCGCGTTGTACGTCCAGAACAACCAAGGGAAGTTCTGTAATCACTGCAAGGTTCATAGCCTCTGATTTCAGGCAGACACCCGGACCGGAAGTGGTAGTTACAGCCAATGCACCAGCAAAAGAAGCACCGATAGCCGTAGCACAGCCGGAAATCTCATCTTCACATTGAACGGTAATGACACCTAAGGATTTATGTTTGGAGAGTTCATGTAATACGTCCGTAGCCGGAGTGATGGGATAAGAACCCAGGAATAACTTCAGACCTGCTTTTTCAGCAGCAGCAATGAAACCGTAGGCTGTAGCTTTGTTGCCCATGATATCCATATATATTCCGGGCGTCTTTATCTTACTTTCTATCTTATAAGTATGTGCTACGGAAGCGTGTGTATTGTGACCATAGTCGTAACCGGCGTGAATTACCTTGATGTTGGCTTCTGCTATTTCCGGCTTTTTTGCAAACTTCTCTCTAAGGAAATCTTCTGCAATCTTCAGGTCGCGATTGAACAACCAGCATACTAGGCCGAGAGCGAACATGTTGCGGCATTTCAGCATTGCTTTGTTATCCATACCTGTTTCTGCCAGACAGTCTTTCACCATTTGAGAAATAGGAGCGGCAATAACATCTTGCTTGATACCCATTTCTTCGATAGGATTGTCAGTCTTGAAAGCGGCTTTCTGTAAATCGGAAGCCTGGAAACAGTCTGTGTCGATAATGATGCAAGCAGTAGACTTAGCAAACTTATACTGTGTTTTCAATGCGGCAGCGTTCATAGCTACCAATACATCGCATTTATCACCCGGGGTGAATACTTTGCTGGCGCCGATGTGTACCTGGAAACCTGATACGCCGGTCAGAGAGCCTTGCGGGGCGCGGATATCTGCGGGATAGTCGGGGAAAGTACTGATGTCATTTCCCACCGTAGCCGATACTGTTGAAAAGATGTTGCCGGCGAGCTGCATACCATCGCCGGAGTCTCCGGAAAAGCGGACTACCACTTGATCCAGTTCTTTTACCATCATGTCGTTTGCCATAATTTCGTATTACTATGATTAATTTATAGGATCACTTAAAATCTGTTCTCATGTTGGTTGGGGTACTTACAAAAAGTACTACACTTTTTATAGGCACGTTTGCAAATGTCGGAAAGTTATGCGACTTGGCAAAATCTTTTTGAGTTAATCTGTGATTGTGTACTAAAAGAATTGAGAAATGAGTGTTTTTTGATATTTGGAGTGAGCAAAACTCTGACTATGTGTCTGACTTGAACGAATAAAAGTTGCATATTATCATTTGTTTTACTGATGCATGTGTTGACTAAATGTAAGTATAGGCGCTTAAATTAATGCTGTGTGAAGCTGTTTTGACTTTACACTTTGATAAAATCTTGTGTTGCTTGTATTTTCTTGACTTCTCGATAAAATCTTCGTTCGGCCTTGTGAAATCGGGAGAATGCCTTATCTTTGCAACCGCAAATGTTGCTGGTCCTGTAGTTCAACGGATAGAATAGAAGTTTCCTAAACTTTAGATAGGGGTTCGATTCCCCTCGGGACTACAAAATAAAAAGGGAAGTCGATTCGTTCGGCTTCCCTTTTTTATCGTTAACTTGTATAGTCCTTATTTAGCTACTTCAGCAGTCGGCTCAGCTATTTTTTTGTTCTTCAACATCATGTATGCGATAGGAGATGCAATGAACAAAGAAGACAATGTACCAATTACAACACCGAGGATCATTGCGAATGCGAAGCTGCGGATAGAGTCACCACCAAGGATGAAGATACACAGCAATACGATTAATGTACTCAATGAAGTATTGATAGTACGTGCCAGAGTAGTGTTCAATGAGTCATTGAACAACTGTTTCTTGTCGCGTTTCGGATACAGGCCGAAGAACTCACGTACACGGTCGAAGATTACCACCTTGTCATTGATAGAGTAACCGATAGCTGTCAGAATAGCACCGATGAATGTCTGGTCAATTTCCAGTGAGAATGGCATCCAGCCCCAGCAGAGAGAATAAGCACCCAAGATCATCAATGTATCACTTGTCAGTGCAGCTACAGAACCCACACTATATGCAATGTTACGGAAACGAATCAAGATGTACAGACCAATTGCAATCAAAGCAAGTACTACAGACCACATAGCGGAAGTCTTGATATCATCTGCAATGCTCGGACCTACTTTCTGTGAGCTGACGATACTACCACCAGTATGGTTTTCACGATCGATAAATGTTTCCAGAGTAATGTTTTGCGTCAATACGGGCTTCAATGTCTCATAAAGATATGCTTCTATTTCAGAGTCAACATTGTTGCCGTCTTCTTCAATACGATAGTTTGTACTGATACGTACAGTTTTCTTATCTGTACCGATAGCGATTACACTAACGTTAGCGTCACCAAATTTACTGGAGATTAACTCGCGTACTTGTTCTGGTTCTACCGCATTCTCAAATTGTACCTTGAAGTTACGTCCACCTGTGAAGTCGATACTTTGGCTTAGACCGCGTACAAAGAGTGAACCGATACAGATTACAAGAATAACACCTGTAATTGTCAACCACTTCTTGTTGCCACCCATGAAGTCAAAATGTACATTCGCCATCAAGTTCTTGGAGATCTTGGAAGAGAAGGTCAGGTTCAACCATTTATCTTTATTCATGAAGTACTCATAAACCAAACGTGTCATAAACACAGCGGTAAAGAATGAAATCAAGATACCGATAATCAAAGTCGTGGCGAAACCACGGATAGGACCTGTACCGAAGTTGAACAGGATTATACCTGTAATAATAGAAGTTAAGTTAGAGTCGAAGATAGCTGAGAATGCGTTGGAGTAACCATCTGCGAGTGCTTTCTTCACACCCTTACCTGCACGCAATTCTTCTTTGGTACGTTCGTAAATCAATACATTAGCATCCACAGCCATACCCAATGCCAACACCATACCGGCAATACCGGACATTGTCAAGGCCGCCTGGAAAGACGAAAGGATCCCCAACGTAAAGAACATGTTCAGTACCAATGCACCATTGGCAACCATACCCGGAATGAAGCCATACATGGTACACATATAAATCATCAACAGTACCAATGCCACGATGAATGAGAATACACCGGCGTTGATGGAAGCCTGTCCCAAAGACGGACCTACGATATCCTCCTGAACGATACGTGCAGGAGCCGGCATCTTACCTGACTTCAATACGTTCGCTAAGTCTTTTGCTTGCTCAGGAGTGAAGTGTCCGGTAATTTGTGAGTTACCACCTGTAATTTCAGTATTTACATTCGGTGCGGAATATACATAACCATCCAATACGATAGCAATGCTCTTACCAATGTTTTGCTTAGTCAACTGAGCCCAGCGGCGTGAACCGTCTGTGTTCATAGACATACTTACAGCTGGTTTACCAAATTGGTCGTATTCGTCTTTAGCGCTAACAACAACGTCACCTTCCAATGGCGCACGTCCGTTACGTTCGGTTGAACGGATAGCATAAAGTTCGAAAGTCTGACCCTTCGGATCATATTCATAAGCAGAAACGCCCCATTTCAGACGGAGGTCTTTCGGGAGTTCAGCTTGAATTTCTCTCATAGAAAGATACTTGTTGATCTCAGCAGTATCCTTATAGTTAGCATAAGCTACAACCGGGCCTTGTCCGCTGGAGTTAACCTGCAGAACGGCCAGCAACGGATGTTCTTTCTTGATTTGTGCAAGATCGACAGTTTGTGCTTTGTTTTCACCTTTCAATGCTGCAGCAAGACTATCGGCAGTGCTGGTAGCTTGTGCCATAACCGGAGTAGCAGTGCTGTCAACAGCTGCACTGTCAGCCGGTGCTTCATTAGCTAAAATGCTGCGGAGTTTGTTATCAGCAGCTTGCAGATAAGGTGCAACATCCTTTGCGTTGTATGTTTCCCAAAACTCCAGATTAGCAGAACCTTGCAGTAATTTTCTTACACGCTCTGGCTCTTTGATACCCGGAAGTTCCACCATGATACGTCCCATCTTGTCTTCCAGACTCTGAATGTTGGGCTGAACCACACCAAAGCGGTCGATACGAGTACGGAGTACATTGTATGAGTTATCAACTGCGGCTTTTACTTCCGAACGCAGTACTTTTTCTACTTCAGCGTCAGAAGTCTTTTGGTTAACTTTGTCTTTTAACTGTTGAGTGGCGAAAAGTTCGGAAAGACGTGCATCCGGAGCAATTCTGTGATACTCTCTAACAAACAGGGTAATGACGTCATCCTGGCTGCTGATAGCCTGTTTGGCGGCAGTTGCCAATGCTTGGTTGAATGCTTCGTCGGTTTTGTTGTCCGCCAATGCTTTGATAACATCAGGAACAGAAACTTCAAGGATAACGTTCATACCACCCTTTAAGTCCAAACCTAAACTGATCTCCATCTCACGACACTGTTTCAGTGTCCAATTGCCGAACCACACTTTCTCGTTTGACAGAGAATCCAGGTAGTCCTGCTCTAACTTCAGATCGCCTTTTGCGTACTCTTTTGCCTTATTGTTATAATGGCGAGTCACAAAAGAGAAGGAAAGGTAGAACACACATACCAGTGTGAGCAAAATTGCAAAAACCTTTACAAATCCTTTGTTTTGCATGTTACTTTTAGTTTATTATGATTACTTTATTAATTGATTTCTATAGCGTACAAGGCTGCAAATATAGTTTTTTTTTCACATTCGGAAGTAAAAGGAACTCAAATATTTGCATCTGGCAATGATTTTGCTGCCTTTGTATAGTACTAATTTTACTTCATTCCACGATTTTTTAACATTGGTTCCAGTTGAGGCTCAGCACCACGGAAATTCTTGTAAAGTGTCATCGGGTCTTCGCTGTTACCTTTTTCAAGAACATTATACCGGAAAAGATCTGCTGTCTTTTTGTCGAAGATACCATGCTCTTTAAAAGCTTCAAAAGCATCGTTATCCAATACGTTTGCCCATAAATAGCTGTAGTAGCCTGCAGCATAACCACCGATGATATGATTGAAGTAGGTGGTACGATAACGCGGGGCTATTTCGGGGATAAGATTCAATTGATTCATGGCTTCTTTCTCGTATGCCAATACATCCAGATTCTTGGTGTCAGTCAGGTTGTGCAGATTCATATCCAGAATAGCTGCAGCCAGTAATTCTGTGGTCATGAAGCCTTGATTGAAGGTTTTCTGATTCAGAATCTTTTCGATAAGGCTGTCGGGAATGGTTTCTCCTGTCTGATAATGCTTGGCATACATTTTCAGTACTTCAGGTTCAGTAGCCCAATGTTCATTTATCTGGGAGGGCAATTCAACAAAGTCACGTACGACATTTGTTCCGGAAATGCCTTTATAGTTGCATTTAGTCAATAATCCGTGCAGAGCGTGCCCAAATTCATGGAACAGAGTTTCTACCTCGTCAATTGTCAGCAGTGACGGAGTGTCGCCTACAGGTTTAGTGAAGCTGCATACGTTGCATACCAGTGGACGAATATCGCCTTGTTGTTCACGATAGTTACTCATCCATGCACCACCGCTCTTACCCGGGCGTGGGAAGTAGTCTACATAGAAGATACCCATATGAGAGCCATCTGCGTCTTTTACTTCGAATACTTCTACGTCAGGATGATATACGGGAATACCTTCCAGCTTCGTTAATGTAATGCCATAGAGCTTGTTGGCAACTGCGAAAGCTCCTTCACGTACGTTTTCCAGTTTAAAGTAAGGCTTGATTTCATCTTCTTCAAGATTATATTTCTCTTTGCGAAGCTTTTCAGTATAATACCACCAGTCCCATGCTTCCAGTTTTTCTCCTTTGCCTTCTTTATCCATGATCTTTTGCAAATCAGCAGCTTCGGCTTTTGCTTTCGGTAAGGAGTAGCTCCACAGGTTATTCAGGAAATTCATTACAGTAGTGGAGTTCTTAGCCATTGTGTTATCCAGAACGAAATTGGAATAACAGTCAAAGCCCAGTAATTGTGCTTTCTCAAGGCGAAGACTTACAATGTCCGTAATGATTTTCTTGTTATCGTTCTTATCATTGTTGTTACCGCGATTGATATAAGCCTTGTATATCTGTTCACGCAACGGGCGGTTTTCTGAGTATTGCAGGAATGGGAGTCGGCTGGCATTTCCTAAAGTGAACAGCCATTTTCCTTCCTGACCGTCTGCCTTTGCTTCTTCTGCTGCACTTTGGCGGAACCATTCGGGCAGTCCGGCAAGATCTTCTTCTTTGTCGATGTATAGTTTGAAAGCATTATTTTCATTCAAAATATTATCGCTGAATGTAAGACCTAATGTGGATAACTGTTTGTTGATCTCACGCAGACGTGCCTGCTTTTCGGAAGAAAGGTTTGCACCGGAGCGAACAAAGTCTTTATAAGTCTCTTCCAACAGACGCTCTTGTTCAGTGGTCAGTTTCAAAGATTCTTTTTGTTGGTATACGGCATTTACTTTTTTAAAGAGCTCTTGGTTCAGTGAGATATTATCGCTGTGCTCTGATAATGTCGGAGCTATTTTTATGGACAGTTCATTCAGGCCGGGTGTTTTTTCGGCATCCGTCATATTATAGAAAATAGCACTAACCCTGTCCAGTATCGGGGCGCTATTGTCGAGAGCAACGATTACATTTTCAAAAGTAGGTGTTTCAGAATTATTCACTATTGCATCGATATTCGCGTTTTGTTCTTCGATCCCTTTCAAAAAGGCGGGTTCGTAATGTTCCAGTTTAATTTTATCGAAGGGCGGTACGCCATGTTCGGTTTGGAACTTAGACAAAAACGGATTCGTTTCCGTTTGTGTGGTACAGGAGTACATCATACAAGTTGTAGCTAAAATAAAAATACACTTCTTAAACATAGTTTTAAGTATTAGATATTAATCATTTTTTCTTTATTCTTTTTTCTTCAGATAACACCAGATTGGATAATGGTCAGACTCTTTTATAGATCGGTCTACCGTACAGTTATAAGATTTTAGATTTTTACTTGCTAGGATATTGTCAATCCTGAAGTAGAATTTGTTTTGATTGTAAGAGATACCCAGTCCGCGACCTGATTGTGTGAAAGTATCATTCAGTCCCTGGCCGATAACTCTGTGAGCGTAGGAGATAGGTGTATCGTTAAAGTCACCGCATACGATAATGTAAGGGTGTTGTGACGCTGCAATTTTTTGTGCGATGCTGTCGGCTTGCGAACCACGGATGGCAGAAGCTTCTGCCAGTTTGCGGATAAGCAGGCGGGCACCGCTTTTTACCTTTTTCGTTTCGGGAGATTTGAGCATACTTTCATAGACAACTTTATCTTCTTTCGTCAGTTTATTAGATTCCAGATGGTTGTTGATAAGCATTACAGTATCTTCTCCTATTATTAGCTCATAAACCGCAGAGCCATTGTATTCGCTGGCATAATCTAATCTGCGGGACGAAAGTATGGGGTATTTGGAATAACAGGCTATCCGGTTGGTATGGCCTTTTCCGCTTCCTACAGTTTGAATCTTATGATAAGGATAATCTTTCAGAGCTTTCTCGACATCTTTCTGGCTGAGATAATGAGAAGATTCAATGGTCTGGTACTCTTGTAGGCATAGGATGTCTGCTCCACTGTTTTTCAGATAATTTAGAATAGGGTTCTCTCCGTCTTTCTTAACGGCTCCATCGAATCCCATTATATTGTACGATAAGACTTTGAAGCTGTTTTCCGGTAACTTGTTCGTATGAAAATTAATAGGAAAATAAGTCCGTATCTGCGGATAGCATAGAAGAAGACTTATCAATGTGACTAATGAAAACTTATAGTTCTGGATAATAAACCAAAAGACCAGAAAACAAATATTAATCACCAGAAAGATAGGAAATGCCAGTCCGAAACAAGATTCCACGGGATGTGCGGCCGGCTTAATATACGGGCTGTAAGCGGTAAGAAGCAACAAACCTATGAAGAAGATGTTGACCGCTAAAATCAGATAAGCGACGAATCTGCCAATATGCCTTATTCCCATATTTCTATATTATCGTTTGCTCGCGTCGAAAAGACTTTTCTTTTCTTCCGTAGTCAGGCTTTCGTATCCCGATTTTTTTAGTTTATCGAGGATGCGATCTATTTCTTCTGACTGAACTTTCTTGCGGGCGTTGTAATCGTAGTCTTTCTGACGACTGTTACCATAATGCACTTTCATTTTGGGTTTGCGAGGCTTGAAGCTGAATACTGAAACGATAGCATCCAGAATCTTATTGATCCAGGACGTAATGTCTCTGCCTTTACTCAGTCCTGCTGCAAACCAGACTCCTGCTAATGCGCCACCCAAATGGGCGATATGTCCACCTGCATTGCTGGATGTGATGAACAGTAAATCAGTACCGATAACAATCAGTGCCAGATATTTCAGTCGTATCGTGCCAAATAGGAATAATCGTATCGGGTAGTTCGGCTCACGATATGCGGTCGCAGCTACAATAGCAAGCACAGAAGCAGATGCTCCCAGCATAAATGAGTAGTCAACCATCGGACGGAAATACGGAAAAACGTTATATGCCACCATATACAGCAATCCGCCGCAAATACCTCCCAATATATAAACTCCCCGCAAATGCTTTGCAGAGAAGAACATCAGGAACAATGCGCCAAACCAATATAGCCATAGCATGTTGAACAGAATATGCAGAAAACCTGCATGCATAAACATGTATGTGAACAGTGACCAGGGCTGTATGATGAATTGGGTAAATGAAGCAGGAAGTTCCAACCATTCAAATACCCCTCCAAGACTACGGTTGAATAGCTGCAAAATAACTTCCGTCAGCGTAGTAACCACGAAGACGGCTACGTTGATATAAATCAGTTGGATATAAATATTCCCTCTCCGAAAAGCTTCTTTAAGATCAGTTGTAATAGTACCCATTTCCTCTGTCTTTTTTTCTCCAATACATGATCAGTATAAAACCGAATATCATACCACCCAAGTGTGCAAAGTGAGCTACATTGTCACCCGGATTGTTAGCAAATCCTGCATACAGTTCAATCAATGCGTATCCGATAACGAAATACTTAGCCTTGATCGGGAATGGCAGCGGGAAGATAAATAACGGCTGGTTGGGGAACAGCATTCCGAATCCCAGCAGGATGGCATATATAGCTCCCGACGCTCCTACAGTAGTCATCATGTTGAGATATTCTCCCATCGGAATGACAGAATAGCCCGTGTTGACGCTGGTGTATGCAGAAAGCACCATTTCGTAATGTACATATTGAACGATTTCCTGTATAAATCCTGCGCCGATGCCACATACTAGGTAGTAAAACAGAAAACGTTTCGGTCCCCACACTTGTTCGAGGATACGGCCAAACATCCACAATGCGAACATGTTAAAAAATAGATGCGTAAAGCCTCCATGCATGAACATGTATGTGATGAGCTGTGCTATATTAAAATTATCGGCAAGAAAAAAGTGAAGTCCCAGATAACGGGCTAAATCCAGGCCGTAACTTTGAGCAACAATGGTCGCAAGAAAGACCAGTACATTAATGATTAATAGGTTCTTAGTAACTGTTGGTATGGCATTCATAATCTGTTATTTCATTCATTGAGTTGCAAAAATACGAATAAATTCTGTTCTATAACAGAAAAACGGCTTTCTATTCCTTTTTTTTCGCCAAAATCCAATCTTTTTTTAATGTTTTTATTTGATATTCAGAAATATTGCTCTATTTTTGTAGAGCTTTGTGAAATTCTATTGCAGATATCTTTTGTGTAACATATTAATTATTAAATTTTAAATTTATGAACAAGTCAGAACTTATCAGCGCTATGGCAGCAGAGTCCGGTTTGACAAAAGCGGATTCTAAGAAAGCATTGGATGCTTTCATGGCATCAATCACAAAGGCTCTAAAGGCTGGTGATAAAGTATCATTGGTTGGCTTCGGTACGTTTGCTGTGTCAGAAAGAGCAGCACGTCTGGGCATTAATCCTTCTACCAAACAGAGCATTACGATTCCTGCAAAGAAAGTTGCTAAGTTTAAACCTGGTATGGAGTTGACTTTGGCCATCGGATAAAGACGGCTACGAATAAAGAATAGGAAAGGAGATGCAGCAGCACCTCCTTTTTTATTATCCCTACAAACGGAGTACTTAATTCGCCAAAATATAGTATCTTTGCACCCGGAAAATACTTTTAAATCATGAATATAGAAGATAAACTGGTAACGTCCGTAATCAATGGACTGAAAGCACTGTACGGACAGGATGTGCCTGCCGCACAGGTGCAACTGCAAAAAACCAAGAAAGAATTTGAGGGACACCTCACGCTGGTTGTTTTTCCTTTCCTGCGCATGTCAAAGAAAGGACCGGAGCAGACAGCACAAGAGATTGGTGAATACCTGAAAGCTAATGAACCTTCCGTTGCTGCGTTCAATGTCATCAAAGGTTTCCTGAACCTGACCATTGCTTCTTCTGCCTGGATTGAGTTACTGAACAACATTCATGCCGATAAACAGTACGGTATTACTGCTGCCACGGATCATTCTCCGCTGGTTATGATAGAATATTCTTCACCTAATACCAACAAACCACTTCACTTAGGTCATGTGCGCAATAACCTTTTGGGTAATGCCTTGGCCAACATAGTTATGGCGAACGGTAACAAAGTGGTAAAGACGAATATCGTGAACGACCGTGGTATTCATATCTGCAAATCCATGTTGGCATGGTCCAAATATGGAAATGGTGAAACTCCTGAATCATCCGGTAAAAAGGGCGATCATTTGGTAGGTGACTATTATGTAGCTTTCGATAAACACTATAAAGCCGAAGTTAAAGATTTGATGGTCAGATTCCAGGCTGAAGGTGTGACGGAGGAAGAAGCTAAAGCGAAAGCAGAAGCTGCCTCTCCTTTGATGAACGAAGCTCGTGAAATGCTGGTAAAATGGGAGGCCGGTGATCCGGAAGTACGTGCACTTTGGACAAAAATGAATAATTGGGTGTACGAAGGTTTTGATGAAACTTATCGTAAGATGGGTGTGGGCTTTGACAAAATATATTATGAGTCAAATACCTATCTTGAAGGTAAAGAGAAAGTTATGGAAGGTCTTGAAAAAGGTTTCTTCTATAAGAAAGAGGACGGCTCTGTATGGGCTGACCTTACTCCGGAAGGCTTGGATCACAAATTGTTGCTCCGTGCCGATGGAACTTCAGTTTATATGACCCAAGATATCGGTACAGCTAAATTACGTTTTGCAGATTATCCTATTGACAAAATGATTTATGTAGTAGGTAATGAACAGAACTACCATTTCCAGGTGCTTTCTATCTTGCTTGATAAACTCGGTTTCGAATGGGGAAAGGGGCTTGTGCATTTTTCTTATGGTATGGTCGAGTTGCCTGAGGGTAAGATGAAGAGTCGTGAAGGTACAGTAGTAGATGCCGATGACTTGATTGAGGAAATGGTGAACACTGCTAAGGAAACTTCAAATGAACTGGGAAAACTGGATGGTTTGACTCAGGAAGAGGCTGATAATATTGCCCGAATTGTAGGATTGGGTGCTTTGAAATACTTTATTCTCAAAGTGGATGCCCGCAAGAATATGACGTTCAATCCAAAAGAGTCAATTGACTTTAATGGGAATACAGGACCGTTCATTCAATATACGTATGCGCGTATTCAATCTGTATTGCGTAAGGCGGCTGAAGCCGGTATCGCAGTTCCGGCTGAAATCCCTGTAGGTATCGAGTTGAGTGAGAAAGAGGAAGGGCTTATCCAAATGGTGGCTGATTTCGCTGCTGTTGTGAAGCAGGCAGGCTCAGATTACAGTCCGTCTATCATTGCCAACTATACTTATGATCTGGTGAAAGAATACAATCAGTTCTACCACGATTTCAGTATTCTGCGCGAAGAGGATGAAGCAGTGAAAGTATTCCGCCTTGCTTTGTCGGAGAATGTAGCTAAAGTAGTTCGCCTAGGCATGGGATTGCTGGGTATCGAAGTACCGGACAGAATGTAATTACAGATAATATTATAAAACATCAGCCCCGGAATGAGAGAATCATTCCGGGGCTGATGTTTTATGATGAATCGCTTTATGCTTTCTTCTTGGCATATTTTCCACGTTTCGGTTTTGCCGGAGCTGATGCAGCTTTTTCACTTTGCAGTTTGACGATTTCCAAGCAGGCATCCAGACTTAAATCTTCCGGAACGATATCTTTTGGGATCTTATAATTGCTGCCTTTATAAGCGATATAAGGGCCATATCTTCCGTTCATAATTTCCAATTCCGGTTCTTCTTCGAATTTTTTAAGATGCTTCTTGGCTTCCGCTTCTGCTTTTTCCTTGATCAGTTCCAGAGCCTCTTCCAATTCTATTTCCATAGGATCTGCTCCTTTGGGAAGTGAGGTATAGGTTCCGTTATAATAAATATACGGACCGAAACGTCCGGCATTGACGCTGACAGTTTTACCCTCATGTTCTCCAAGGGTACGTGGCAATTTGAACAGTTCCATAGCCTCTTCCAGGGTAATAGTCTCGATAGACATACCTTTCTTCAGAGGAGAAAAACGAGGTTTCTCTTCATCTTCCGCACTTCCTATCTGTACTACCGGACCGAAACGTCCAATCTTGACTGAAACAGGTTTGCCACTGACAGGATCGTCTCCCAATAAGCGTTCTCCGGTCTTATGTGCATTCTTGGCAGCGAGGGTACTTTCTACAGATGGATGGAACGTTTTATAGAACGTCTTCATGATAGTCGTCCATTTTGTATCACCTTCTGCTATCTCGTCGAATTGTTTTTCTACGCTTGCCGTGAAGTTGTAGTCCATGATGCTGGGGAAGTATTGCATCAGAAAGTCGGTTACAACTGTACCGGTATCTGTAGGTAACAGTTTGGCTTTCTCAGCCCCGGTAATCTCAGTGCGTGTATCATCTGCAATCTTATCTTCTTTCAAGGTAATCACATTGTATAAACGCTCTTCGCCGGTCTTATCTCCCTTCTCTACATACTCACGCTGCTGTACAGTAGAAATAGTAGGTGCATAAGTTGAAGGACGACCGATACCCAACTCTTCCAGTTTGCGTACCAGGCTTGCTTCAGTATAACGGGGTGGATGTTGCGTGAAACGTTCCGTAGCAGTTATATTCTGGTACTGTAGTTTCTGTCCCTTCTTCAAAGGAGGTAACAGACGGCTTTCATCTTCCTGCTCCACATCATCATCATAAGATTCTCTGTATACACGCAGGAAACCGTCGAATTTTACCACTTCTCCGGTCGCATTGAATGTATCAGATGCATTGCTGATGCTGATGGTTGCTGTTGTCTTTTCCAGTTCGGCATCTGCCATCTGGGAAGCTATAGTGCGTTTCCAGATCAGGTCATATAATTTCTTCTCCTGTGCACTACCTTCTATTTGCGCCTGTTCCATATATGTAGGACGGATAGCCTCGTGTGCTTCCTGTGCCCCTTTAGTCTTGGTGCTGAAGTGACGTGGATGCACATATTTGTCCCCCATCATGTTGGCGATGGCTTCTTTACTGCCGTTGATTGCGTATTCCGATAAGTTTACCGAGTCGGTACGCATATAAGTGATACGTCCGGATTCATACAGTCTCTGAGCCACCATCATGGTTTGAGCAACCGTGAAGCCGAGTTTACGTGCAGCTTCCTGTTGCAGGGTAGAAGTGGTGAACGGTGCGGCCGGACTTTTCTTTACCGGGCGGGTTGTAATGTCTTCAATGGTAAACATTGCTGCCTGGCAATGCTCCAATAGTTTCTGAGCTTCTGCTTTAGTCTTGAGGCGGCGTGCAAGTTCTGCTTTCATCTCTACAAGTTTGCCGTCGGTGTCGGGAACCAGGAAAATGGCAGTGACCTTATAAGATGCTTCACTTTGGAAAGCATGTATTTCACGTTCGCGCTCTACGATGAGGCGTACGGCTACTGATTGTACACGTCCGGCAGAAAGTGCAGGTTTTACTTTCTTCCACAGTACGGGCGATAATTCAAAACCCACGATACGGTCGAGGATGCGGCGAGCCTGCTGTGCATTGACAAGATTGATGTCAATGTTTCGAGGCTGCTCAATAGCCTTTAATATAGCGGTTTTGGTAATTTCATGGAATACGATGCGTTTAGTATGTTCCGGATTGAGTTTCAATACCTCATACAAGTGCCACGCGATGGCTTCTCCCTCGCGGTCCTCATCGGAAGCCAACCATACGGTATCTGCTTCTTTCGCTTCAGATTTCAGTGTCTTTACCAGCGTTTTTTTATCTTCCGGGATTTCATAGTCCGGTTCAAAGTTCTTTTCAACGTCAATACTGAATTCTTTTTTCTTCAAATCGCGTATATGACCATAGCTGGAAAGAACCTTATAATCTTTTCCCAGGAACTTCTCAATTGTTTTTGCTTTTGCCGGTGACTCGACAATGACAAGGTTTTTTGGCATAAATTTCTGTTTTATAGTGACTCCTGTCACTGAATTCGCCCGCAAAAGTAGAAAAAAACAATTGTTTCCACCTTATAATATGTGGAGAATATATTCTTTTTTAGTAAAAATGACTTTTTTTGCCTCGTTGCTTGTTAAAAACGGAAACTCACACCACCCACGAAATTGATACCTTCTGTAGGATATCCCCAATAATATTGATAGTCTTTGTTCAATAAATTGTTTACACGAGCGTAAATAGAGATACCTTTGAAAACTTCGTAGCTACCACCAAGGTAAAGATTACCAACGGGATCTACCCGCTCGTTTTCTATTTTCTCACGAGTGATGTGCTGGTATCCGAGGCTGATCAGGACTGAGGAGATCGGTCGGATATCTGCGTGAATGTTTGCTTCGAAAGAGGGCATATAGGCAAGTAGCCAATCTCCGTTATCCTCTTCTATCTTTGCAACTTTCCAGTCACGGTAAACACCTGAGGCGGAAAAAGAGAGAATGTCTTTATAGCTGTAGCTGACCTCGGCACCTGCATAGATGTTATGCATGTTTCTTTGGAACAGTTGGAGATACGATTGGTTGTTGGTATCTACGAAATAGCTTGAAACTCCGACAGAGGCAAGGTTATTCTTTAAATCCTGGTATCCACCATAGAGGTTGAACCATAAACCTGTTACAGGACTGGTCTTGAATCCGAGTGCGGCATTCAGTTGCTCGTAAGTGGCATCCAGTTGCATTTCACTCTGTCCGTAAGGCGAAACGGTTTCCAGTCTGCGGAAGTCATTGGTTCGGCGTCCGCCTGTGGCCTGGGCATAAAGAATGTAACTGTCAGAGAAGATATATTGGGCAGTGACGTCCGGTGATACCCGGAACTTCTTGCCAAATCCGAAAGCAAAATCCACATGGGCGCCAAGTCGGATTTTCCAGTCATCATTCTGATACAAGTAGTAAGGATTGAGTTCTACAGATGTATAATCATCAAAAAGATTGTTCTTATAAAATACATTGTCCATTGCCAGGTCTACTCCTACAGATTGTTCTTCGGAGATAGAACCCATTGCACCTGCTTTGGTCCGTACCATCGCTTCCTGTGCATCTTTCTGAGAGAGGTCATACTGGCGTTCATAGAACATCAGGTTCGTTTCGGCATGAAACTGAAAAGGTAAGTCTTCGCTTGTCGATTTGACTCCAAAATGTACATCGCCCGACAGGAATTTCTGTTTGTTGTTTATACTATAGGGTATAAAGTTGAAATTGCTCAGACCGAAGTTGCCGGCTACATTTAAGTCCACTTTCCGGAAAGCATGTACATAGTCCATACCAACGTGTGTACGGTAGTAACGTGCATCCCATTTCTCCGCAAAACCGGGTACTTTTAGTTTGCCGTCCATGCCGTTCATGTGGAAGTTCAGATTTAGCTTATCGCTATTGGGAAGGATAAATAAGTAATTGGCGCGTGCGTCCAGATTCCCATAATTCCCATATCCCAGGCGCGCGTATCCGCACTGTGCTTTGTCTTGGCTTTCTGTTCCGGTATAAGCCTGCATGGTACTTGCGGGGATATTTTCTTCCGGTACCAACGTTGCATCATATTCCACTGCTTTTTTGCTGACAGTTGGCGGTGCCACTTGTGGCAATACATTTACCTTGGAAGCATCCATGATGTCCGGATTATATTCTTGTTCTACCACGACCGTGCGGCTCAAGGTAGTGTCTTTAGCTTGCGTTTGGGCCTGTGCCCAGTTCGGGAAGGCTATTAGTGCCAATGCTCCGAATATATATTGTACCTTTTTCATATTTATAGTTGACGAGGTTTTAGTTGACAAGTTGACAAGGCCTCGTATCTTGTCAACTTGTGTCCTTATTCCTTTATTTCAGTTTTTCCAGTCTTTCATTGATCATCTGTTCAATGTCATCGTCAGCATGGTAATTCTGCTGCAGGCTCAATAAATATTGGCGTGCATCCAGTTTCTTATCCATGGCTACATATACATCAGACAGTAGAATAAAGCTGCGTGCCAGCCAGTAAGCGTGTGGTGTACTTTGTTCGATGAAGTTAAGTATTTCTTTCTCGGCGGCAGCATACTCATGGGCTTTATACAGTTGCAGGGCAACCAAGTATTTAGCTTCGGCTCCATAGAGAGTGCGTGTATCTTTAGCCAATGCCTGAAGATCGTTCATCGCTTTTTTGTCGGCCTGTTGGTTCAAGTATGCTTTAGCGCGGAAATACAGGGCTTCGTTGCGCAGTTCCGGTGTCAGCTTAGCCTCGGCAAGCATGTCTGTAGCAGCAGCGATTGTTTCTACATCATCCTGCATCATGGCTGCACTGCGTAGCATACCGGTTGCTGCAAGCTGGCGACGTTCGGTGGTGGTCGCTTTTGCCTTCAACTGCTTGTAGTCGGTAAGTGCCTGGTCGAAATGTTTACGGTTGAATAGTATTTCAGCCCGTGCGATAAGTGCTTCCTGTGAGTAGGGAGTGTCCGGATATTCCAACAGCTTACCGGCGTGTTCCAGTACTGCTTCTTCATCTTTCTGCTCTTTGCCGATGACACACAAGTAATAGTGCGCATTCAGGCTGAATGCACCGTTGGGATAACTTTGCAGATAGCGTGTAAAGCTTGCCTTAGCTGGTGCAATGTCTCCTTTCATGTATACCTTTTCAGCAGCGATGTAAGTCAGTGAGTCCTGTTCGCTGGCGTCGAAACGAATTTCCCCCGGTACTTTAGCCGCCAATTCGGCAAACTCATCTACGCGGTTGGCATCCACATAAATGGATTTCAAGTCTCGCATGGCAAGACGTGCTTCCTCGCTACCCGGATATTGTGTTACAACATGCTTGTATGCTTCTATCGCACGATCATAATCATCGTTCTGATAGTACAGCAAGCCAATTTCAGCGGCAGCTTTCCGGCTGACCGGACTTTCCGGATATTTATCCAGTAACTCTTTGAAGGCTGCGATGGCCTGGCAGCTGTTGTTAGTCTGTACATACGAACGGCCTTTTTCATAAAGTGCATTTATGGCGTAAGGTGAACTCGGATATTTGCTGGACAGACGGTTGAGTAATGCCACTTTGCCGTCATAATCCTTTTGTAGGCCGGCTACTAAAGCCAACTGATAGAATGAGTAGTCTCCTGCGGGAGTTCCCATATTCTCAGCTTTATTATAGTATTGTTTGGCTTCATCAAAACGGCGAACATGTAGGTGGCAGTCGCCTATACGGTTATAGGCGTCGGCAAGTGCGGTGGCATTTTCTCCTTTTTCCAGTTGTGTAAACTTCAGGAAGCGGTTTTGTGCAAGCGTATAATCCTTTTCGTGGAAAGCAATATAAGCCAGATTATAATATGCCAATGCATAAGTCTCCGTATTCCTGTCCGGAGTCAGGTTCAGATATTCGTTAAAGTTACGGGCAGCTTCCTGCATCCGGTTCAGGCGATAATAAGATTCACCTCTCCAATAGATGGCATCCGCTTTGGTTTGCAAGTTGTATTGCCCCAAAGCGATAGACTGGTTGAAATAACCGATAGCTTCCTGGAATTGTGTATTTGCAAAAGACTGGGTGCCGAGGTGGAACAGGATTTTCTGTTTAGCCTCCAGAATGGCAGCACCCGGATGGGTGATACGTTCGATGGATTTCAGGGCAGCTTCATAACTGCGGGTATTCATATACACCTCTACCAGATAACTGCTGACTTTATCCACATACTGGGAATTGGGGAATTCATTGAGGAACTTTTCGAAAACGGTGACAGATTCACCGAAAGCGGAATAAGAAGTTTCGTGAATACAGAGGGCATAGTTGTATGCGGCCTGCTCCTTGATCTGCATGTTTGCATTAGAGGCGGAAGCCTGTTCAAATGCCATACGCGCTTTGTTCTTGTCTCCCATTTGCAGGTACGACAAGCCCATGTGCAGATAGGCATTTTGTGAAAGCGCATCATTCCCTGCAACTACTTCCCCGAGGGTATTGGCTGCTTTGGTATACACACCGGAGTGATAATATGAAAGTCCCAGCATGTAGAGCGCATCCCGGCGGGGAGCTTCCTCTTTGTTGTTTGCCAGATACTTTTCAAATGCTCCCATTGCTTCGTGGTATTTTCCGAAGTGATAGTCCGCATCACCCAGAACACGATACATTTCTGCGGTATATTCATTGTTGGGGTAGGCAGACAAGTAATTCTGTGCGACGATTTCCGCCTTATCATAATTCTTCTTTATCAGATAAATTTCTGCTATATAATAAGGCACCAATGCTTTATACTTTTCATTATCCTGCAAGGACAGGAAGCCAGTCAGGGCGTCATCGTAGCGCTGTTGGGTATAGCGGATGTATGAAAGGTAATAAGTGCAATCCGCAACATATTTCTTGCTGGTGCTACGAAGCGTCTCAAACCAGATGGCGGCTTCTTTTACATTTCCTGTTTTCAGGTAGCAGGTGGCGAGGCGATAGGTCATGTCATCCCGTTCTTCATTTCCAAGCAAGTCGAGGCGGGAAGCATTGAACATAGCCATAGCCGCATCATAGTTTCCTTCGAAGAAGTATACGGAAGCCATGAGTGCATAAATGCGATTAGCGTATGGAGTATCGGGGTACTCATCCAGATAGGCACGCAATTTATCTATACTTTTCGTATCTTTCAGTTCATAAGCGGCGCATACCAGCATATATTCAGCCTCCATCCGTTCGCCTTCGGCAGGCAACGGTTTGCCTTCAGCGTCTACCTGGCGCACAAAGGCCTGGAGTGGCGGGATGGCGGCAGCGTAAGCTTTTTGTTGGAACAATGATTGTCCTTCCTGATAAAGTCGTTGGGGGGAAGTGATTTTCTCGCTGGTCTGTGCTGTAGCGAGCAGGGGTGCACAGCAGAGAGCCGTGCACAGTATTCGGGAGATTTTATTCTTCATAATGCAACGCGTTTTTACAAAAGTACGGGTTTTAAGTCGAATTTGTTACACTTATTTGGCTTTTTTAGGATATACAGGTGTCGGTTGAATAATTATTCGCTCATTTCTTTCAGGAATATTCCTAATCCTTTCCGGATAGACCCCAGTCCGAAATCTTCTGTGCGTATCTCTTTCAATGGGATAAAAAACAGGTCTGCGGCGTCATCCATTGCTTTGTAATGCAGCGTATCAGCTACCGTGCAACGGAAAAACAGATCCAGCGTGTGGACGGGGAAACCGGAATACACATATATGTTAGGTAAGGAAAAAAGATATTCCGCCTTATTCACTTCCATGCCTGTTTCTTCTTTCACTTCACGGCGCACTCCTTCTTCTCCGGTTTCGGCCATGTCGATGAAACCGCCCGGCAAGTCGAGTGTTCCTTTGGCCGGGTCTTTGGCGCGGCGGCATACCAATAGTTCGTTCCGTTCATTCATAATCAAGGCTACGGTGGCGGCGGAGGGGTTGAAGTAATATACAAATCCGCAGTCGGCACAGCGTTTTGATTTTTCGTTGTTGATTTCAAAGTGTATGGAGCCACACTTGGGGCAATACTTGAATTGGGAAAGAGGATGTTCCATGAGATTTTATGAGTTTATTAAATCTTCTATTTTCTACAGTCTGTTATCTGAGTGGTTTTTTTAATTCCATCATTTCAAAAAGCTCTGTTCGCGGAATTTTCTTTTGCAAAAGTATCAGCATTTCTTTCACTCTATTGTGCACTTTCCTATTTAAGAGATCGCTAACTTGGTTTGTGAAATTAATAAGGTCATCAATGGTATTGAAACTAAGTTTAATATCAAGATTGATATTTGGCTTTATAAATGTTTGATCCGCTAAAATATGCGCTGGAATTGTTGCTAAAAAGTAAGTACTATCATCGTCTGTTTCAAAAACAGGTTTGGGAGAACCATTTGCCTCCAATGCGTCATATATAGCAGGAAAGCCTGTGCCTCTCCCTTCTGTTAATTGCAACTCCTTCAGGAAATCACCGATACGTCTGTTTCGATATTCACGGGCTACAATGCTCTTGCTGCCTACACGTATATAGGGTTGTCGTTGTGCTTTTGTACCAAGTGTTATGGGAGCGGAGTACATGCGATTGTCTCCTGCAGGACACCAGAGTACCATGGTGTGGATAATGGTTTCCGGATTCCACCCGGATTTAAACTCTATCCTCTCCCATTCAACAGTGTTGCCTTTTATTAAGTCTTCTATATTTATTGGTAAAGCCATATTCAGTCGCACAATATTTCTGCAAATGTACTGAATGTTGTCGGTATAACAATAGGACAGGTCGGATAAGTGGAATTTTCAAGTCTGTGTCTTTCCAATAATATTAAGGTTCTGAGTTCAGCCTCGCTGAATTCAACTTTTAAATGCGACTCCTTCCTTTGATTTCTGATTTCCCCTTTTCCTTGTATTTTAG